>Ga0105091_10000087_pt1 | contig 31940 bp, 26 predicted proteins | sample PPLLak1March2015_FD_87022 | JGI IMG/M metagenome (GOLD analysis project Ga0105091, IMG submission 87022) | Freshwater sediment microbial communities from Prairie Pothole Lake near Jamestown, North Dakota, USA - PPLs Lake P7 Core (1) Depth... | ecosystem: Environmental > Aquatic > Freshwater >... | reverse complement strand
TAGTCCGGGCCGCCGCCGCCCTCGGGCGGCGTCCAGACGATGATCTGGTAGGGGTCCATGATGTCGCACGTCTTGCAGTGGACGCAGTTGGTGAAGTTCAGATGCAGCCGTCGTTTGTCATCGACCTGGATGATTTCGTACACCTGGGCGGGGCAAAAATGCTGGCACGGGTTCCCGTATTCGTAAGTGCAGCGGTTGTGGCAGATATCGAAATCAAGCACCTTGAGGTGACAGGGCTGATCCTCTTCGTGTGCTGTCCCCGAATGGTAAACGTCGGTCAGTTTGTCAAAAGTCAAAACGCCATCGTACTTCATCGAGGTCGGGTGCTCAAAATCACGGAACCGATCGATTCGCTTCATGCACTGATGGCCCGCCCGGGTTGGCATCGGATCGATGAACCCGCGGCCTCCGGTCACGAACTGAGCAGCCGCGTGTGCCATTCCTGACCAGAATCCTCTTTGGAACGCCTGCCGGAAGTTACGTACCTTCCAAAGTTCTTTTTTCGCCCAGCTTTTCTCGAAGTCGTGGGAATAGGTATGCAGAATTTCGGCTGAGTAGTTGTCCGCAACGAGCGCACGGAAAATGGTCTCGGCGGCCATCATTCCGGACTTCACCCCAAGGTGGATCCCTTTGAGGCGCTGTGCATTCAGGAAACCGGCGGAGTCTCCGATCACCAACAAGCCGTCGGCGTATGCCCGGGGCATGGAGTAGTAGCCGCCTTCGGGAATGGCCTTCGCACCGTACGACAGAAGCTTTCCCCCGTGGAGGATGTTGGCGACAAATGGATGACGCTTGAATTCCTGGAACAGGGTGTGAGGATCGGTCCGGGGATCCTGATAATCCAGCCCCACGACAAACCCGGCATGGACGACGTTATCGCGTAAACCATAGATGAATCCGCCGCCGAATTCGCGCGTTCCGAGCGGATGACCGAGCGTGTGAAAAACGGTGCCAGTAGGGAACCGGCCGTTCGTCTGCCAGGATTCCTTGACGCCGACCGCGTAGATCTGTGGATGCCTGCCGTGGTCCAGATCGAGCCTTCGCTGTGCCTGCAGGGTCAGAGTCCCCCGGGGACCTTCGCCCAGTACGGTGACCTTGGCAACGACGTCGACCCCCGGTTCGAAATTCGCTTTTGGTCTGCCTTCCTTATCGCGGCCCTTGTCACCGATCCGGGCTCCGATCACCCGATTACCGTCGAAAAGAAGCTCGGAAGCGGGAAACTCCGGATACACCTGAATCTCGTTTGCCTGGCAGAGATCGGCCATCCATTTGACGAGCCGCCCCAGGGAGGCGACGTAGTTGCCGTGATTGGCGAGCGGCGGGGGAGTGATGGGCAATCGCGTGCTGTCATCCGAGGTGAGGAGGAAGACCGCATCATCCTCGACCGGGCCATCGTAGGGAGGCTGTTGGCCGGGAAAGCCAGCGAGCAGCTCGTCAAACGCCCGGGGATCGACAACCGCGCCACTCAGAGCGTGCGCTCCGATTTCCTTGCCCTTTTCTATGACGAGGATGGTCAGATCCTTGAGGATTCTGCCGACCTTGGCGCCGGAGGCGACTGCCTGGTTGTGGTCCCGGAGCAGACGGGAGAGGTGCAACGCTCCTGCGAGGCTGGCCGGACCGGCGCCTACGAACAGGACATCGACTTCCAGTTGTTCACGCTCCATGGCAAGCCCTCTGTTGCAGGCAGAGTCCTCGTCGGCTGTTCGAGGAGTCAATTCGGGAAAGTGGTTGGAGGTCGACTCCGGAGGAACTACTTCGCGCGCTCGATGTATCGGCCCTCGTTGGGATCCACGCGGATAATGTCACCTGGTCGGATGAAAGGAGGAACACTAACGACGACCCCGGTTTCCAACGTAGCGGGTTTCGGCGAATTGCTGGCGGTGGCCCCCTTGAGCTCCGGCTCGGTATCGACTACCCGCAACTCAACGATGGAGGGCATTTCCACGGCGATCGGCTGCCCGTCGAAGAAGTCGACCTGGATTTTCGAACCCTCTTTCAGATACCCCGTGAAATCGCCCAGGGTTTCTTCGTCGAGTGCAACCTGCTCGTAATTCTGAGTATTCATGAAGTGGTAGTGCGCCGTGTCCTTGTACATGAACTCCATGTCATGCTGTTCGAGGATGGCTCGCTCTACGCCATCGCCGGCGCTATAACGATGTTCGAAGGACCCGCCTGTCTTCAGGTTGCGTAACCGCACCTGCACGAAAGCCCGCAGGTTTCCGGGGGTACGGTGTTGGAATTCCATCACGCGATGCGGGAGACCGTTGAACAAAATGATCATCCCTTTTCGTATCTGGGTTGCAGACATCATAAGCGCATAAGCATAGCAAAAGGGAATCTGCCAGTTCAATTGTAACGCGTGGGCTGACACCGGTTTGCGAGAAGCAAAGAAATTCTGACAAAAGGAGGAAAAAACTCTTGCAACGCGAGATCAAATCCTGTATCGTCCGCATCTTTCCGCGCAGGCCTTCGGAAGTTGTCTCCTTTTGTGAAACTTCTGGCCTTCTTCGATGTCTTATAGTTGGAAGCAAAAGCGGTAATTAGTTAGGAGATTAGTGTAACCATGTCAGGATCTTGCAGAAGGGAATTACTGAGCGGCTATCTGGAGAATCGACTCGAACTCGAGGATCAACTGGATTTCCTTTCTCACGTTGATGAGTGCCCGCGTTGTTGGGAAGAGGTGTACAACGCGACTAAGGCGCGCCATCCGCATTACTACAAGAATACCTCTCGCCAGGTGAAGCTCACTACCCGCGAGCTCGAGCAAGACTCGGTGCTTCGCGAAGACGTTTTCGAGGTAGCCTAGCTGCCTCCGGGGCGGGTAAAAGCCCGCCCCTTTTAGCTTTTTTCCACTAGACGAACCCCAAGGACCCCAAGGACCTCAAGGACACCAAGGACGAAGACAAACTGCCTTTCGTCGTTGCTGTCCTTGTTGTCCTTGATGTCCTTGGGGGTCGCTACAGCTGATACAGCATCAGGTAAACAATCACGCCTGTCGCCGACACGTAAAGCCAGATCGGCAAGGTCCAGCGGGCCACTTTGCGGTGGGGGACGAAGTGCCCTCGCAACCCACGGCTCAGCGTCACAACCACCAGCGGGACGACCGCGGCCGCAAGCAACGAGTGGGAAATCAGAACGGCGAAATAGAGGGGACGAATCCAGCCCTGTCCGCCGAACGACCGCGACCCCGAGTAGGAATGGTAGAGAAGGTAAGATACCAGGAATCCCACTGACACGAGAAACGCGGAGATCATAAATGCCCGATGCCGCGCCCTCCGGCCCGCCCTGATCTCTCTCCACCCGAGCAGCAGCAAAAACGCGCAGGAGAAGTTCAAAAACGCATTGAAGGCAGGCCAGCTCATGCAGCCGCAACTCCTCTGACCGGCTCCATGGCCCGGACTGCGGCGACCGTGGCAACCACGCAGCAGACCAGGTTGACGATCAGCGAGACTTCCCATGACTGCGCAAACGGACCGGCCGGCGCGGCAGTCCCCCAGTACAGCGGCTCGCGCAGAAGTATGAGCGCGTAGGTGAGCGGATTGGCCCTCATCACCCACTGCAGCCAGCCCGCCGCTCCCTCCATCGGAAAAAGTGCTCCCGAGAGCATCCACATCGGCATGAGAAGCAGGTTCATGATGCCGTGAAATCCGGATGACGAGCTGATCCTCCAGGCAATGGCAAAGCCGGCCGCCGTCAGCCAGAGCGAAAGGAGCAAAAGACCGAGTGCGACAACCAAGGCTTTGGAAAAGCTGATGCGGACCCCGAGCAGGGGCGCGAGGAACAGGAGGATTACTCCCTGCAAAACCGCCAGCGTAGTGCCTCCAAGCACCTTGCCGAAAACGATTGCGAGCCGCGAGACAGGCGCGACAAGCACTGCCTGCAGGAAGCCCTCCTTTCGGTCTTCGATCACCGAGAATGTGGAAAAGATCGAGGTAAACAGCACGACCAGCAGCATCGTCCCCGGGTAGAAGTATTCAAGATAGTTCATTGACTGTCCGGTGCCCGACGACCGGAAGGACGTCCCGATACCCGACCCGAGCAGCAGCCAGAAAACTATCGGGGTGCCGAAAGCGCCGATCACCCGGCTGTGTTGCCGCCTGAACCGACGCAGCTCCCGTTCCCATAGAGTTAGTGCCGGCAAGAGGAAAGACATTGTTTGGAATTCTATCAGAAGCCGGGACTACGAACCTACCCGCCCTGTTGAACCGCTCAAGCTTTTACCGACCGGCAAACATAGCCGCCGCTTTGTATCAACTCTCACAGCAAAGACGGCGAATGCTTGGAAGAATATACTGTTGGAGCTCTATTTTCAGCCGGAGGGCGTCCGAGTCATGAAATCGAAATCGAAGATTCTTCTGAGCTTTGCCCTTGTCCTGGGTCTGACCGGATTGGTGCGCGGCCAGTATGTCCATAATCTCCCTCAGGTGGCCGACGGATCGGGGATCAGGACAACCTTCGTCTTCTTCAACAACACGAACGCCACCGCGACACTGACCTTGTCGCTGTTTGACGATGAGGGGGCCCCAATGGCAATTGGTCTGCCCGGCCTCGGATCGAGCGGCGTCTATACTCTGACTCTCCAAGCCGGCCAGACTCGCTTCTACCAGTCAAGCGCCTCCGGAAACCTGGTGGTCGGGTCGGGTCGGGTTGTCAGCAGCGGGCCAATCGGAGTATCGGCGATCTTCACGCTTTACAGCGGCCAGACGATCCTTACCGAAACCGGTATCGGCGGATCAGAAGCAGTGTCGCGGTTTACCATCGCGGTCGACACGAAGGAAAACCGAAACACCGGCCTCGCCATCCAGAACTTGAGCCCTGTGGCATCGACCGAGACGACTGTCACTTTCACACTCTTCGATGGCGACGGCAAGAAGATTGGTACCACGACGCGGCAGCTCGCGAAATTCGGGCACCTTGCCCTATTTGTCGGCGGCGAAGATGGCCTGTTTCCGACGGCGATGAATATCCGAGGTCAGCTGCTGGTCAGTGCGACTTCACAGGTCTCTGCGCAGACGCTGCTGCAGCATGTGAGCGGGGTGCCGCTGACCTCTCTGCCGGTCATCCCGCAATCCTCGAGCCAGACAGTGTTCAACCTCCCGCAAGTCGCCAATGGCTTCCAGACGGGCTCCAAGATCGGCGTGAAGACAACCTTCGTCATGTTCAACCCCGGCTGCGAACCGGCACATGTCTCTCTCGAGCTGACCGATTCGGGCGGAAATGTTTTCCCGGTGACACTCGACGACGGCCAGACCGGAAGCCAATTCAGCCTCTCTCTCGGCGCGCGCGCGACCAGGTTTCTGTCGACCACGGGCAACGGACCGGTCACCACGGGTGCCGCACGCGTGCGGTCCAGTGTCCCGATCGGTGTATCCGCGGTTTTCCGGCTGGTGGACGGTCAGGGCCGGACTGTGACCGAGACCGGAGTAGGCGATTCTCCAGTCGATAGCAACCTGACCTTGCCGGTTGACCTCACCTCTGGTTTCGACACCGGTGTGGCGTTGTTCAACCAAAACGCTTCGCCCGCCTTGGTCCGGTTTCAGCTGTTCGATCGAAATGGGACAGTGCTCGGCACGCCTTCTGAGCAGCAGTTCGTCGTTCTGGACCAGGAAGCCAAGTATGTCAGTCAGATTTTCCCCGGGGTCACGAATGTCCAGGGACAGCTTGCGATTATTTCGACATTGCCCGTGGCGGCTGTGACGTTGCGGCAGGGCGCCGGCGGCTCTCCGCTCACCACTATGCCGGTCAGCCGCGGTGTGACAGTTTCGCAGAACCCCGTCGGAGCCAAAGCGGTCCCGAAGCGCGTGAACGGCATCGACATCACCGGAGAGCGACAGCTCGATGTCAGGCTGGAGGCCGGCCACGAATTGACGGGCACGATCAACTTGCCAATCGGATCGACATTGACCCCGAGCCTCGCGCGTTTGATCGGCAGCAGCGGGGAGATGTTCCCCGGTTATCTTCAAGCGCCGGGCATCGGCCGGGTGCGTTGGGAGTACTCCGCACACCTGCCCAAGGGGACTTACACCCTGCAGCTTCTGCTGGCCAGCACCCAGGGAGACCAGGCAGGCACCGGGCTTCCGACCATGTCATTCCAGATGCACAGCCAGTCAGGAATCGTAATCAGCGGACCCACCGAGCGAGATGTTTCGGTGACAGCGAGCACCACTTACAGCCTTACAGGCACCTTGAAGGAGTTGCCGCGCCTCCCGCCATCGGCGCTATCGGAGCATATGGTTGCGCTGCTCTTCACTTCCACCGAGACGGGCGCAGCAGCGCTTGCGAGTGTGAACTCGACCGGGCAGTACTCCGCGCGGTTGCCCAACGGGCAGTACCGAGTAGACCTGACGGTTTTGCTGTCCGGCGGCGATACCCAGGTCCCTAATGCTGCCGTCCTCGCATCTATCGGACATCTAACAGTAAACGGCCATGCGGTTTCCGTGCCGGACATGTCGGTGCCACTGCTGACCAGGATTGACGGGCAACTTGTCACACCGGCTATGCCTGCCGTCCCGCAGGTATCTTACGTGCTGGGCGTGGATGCCGACGCGCCTCCTCTATTTTTTGTAAAGATTCCGCTTACCACGGTTCGTGCAGGAACCAGCTATGCGGCGGCAGGTGAGGGACCGTACACGCTTTACGTCAAGCGCGACCAGCCTCACGATCTGATGGCGACTGTGTCCCTTCCGAGCACAAACCAGGCGGAGCAGCGATTCTGGAGCACACCCCTGCCAGGCAGTTCTACAGAGAGCTTCACGACGGAGGTTGCCTCGCGTGATTTCACCTTCAACCCTCCCGCCAACCCGTATCAAGTTACGGGGACGGTGACGAATGCTCAGGGAAGCGTGCTGAAGAACGTCCTTGTCACCGCCGTTTGCGAGAGTCTGGACGGGGCGGTAAACACGTCGTTTCACGCCTCGACCCTGACAGGCGACAACGGCAAGTTTGAACTGAACCTCCTCCCCGGAACGAATTACACCCTGCAATTTGTCCCCGTGCCCGGCACGGGAGAGGGCTTATAACCGTGGTCGGTTCGGATCCGCCGGGTCAAGTACTGCCCCTTGTTTATCTCCCGAGCCGTTTTGTGGTCTAGTGGACCACATGAAGTTCGGCATCACGGGCATGAGCGGGCTGATCGGAAGTGCGTTGGCCCGATCGTTGCAGGCCGACGCCCATCAGCCTATCCCTCTCCCTCGGTCGGTCACCGACCCAGCGCTCCTGGAGGGTTTGGATGCTGTTGTAAACCTCACCGGCGCGCCGATTGCCGGACAGCGCTGGACGACCTCCCGCAAGAACCAGATCCGGGACAGCCGGGTAGTCGGTACGAGGCAGCTGGTCGACGCACTCGGTCGCTGCTCGACCCACCCTTCGGTTCTCGTCAGCGGCTCTGCCGTCGGGTTCTACGGCGTCAGGGGCGACGAAGAATTGGACGAGAACAGCCCGCCGGGCAAAGGGTTTCTGCCGGAGGTCGCGGTCGCCTGGGAGAGGGAAGCGCTAGTCGCTGGAAAACTGGGCATTCGGGTGATCCTTTTGCGGACCGGAGTGGTGCTGGCTCGGGAGGGCGGCGCGCTCCCCGAGATGTCAAAGCCTTTTCGCGCATTCGCCGGCGGGCCAATCGGCGAGGGCACCCAGTGGATGTCCTGGATCCACCTGGTCGACCAGGTTCAGGTTATCCGATTCGCGATTGATTCTTCAGGACTTAACGGCCCTGTAAACTCAACCGCCCCGAATCCCGTACGCAATGAAGAATTTGCGCGCGAGCTGGGCAAGGCATTGCGCAGGCCTGCTCTGATCAAAGCCCCCGCGTTTGCGTTGCGTGCGGTTTTCGGAGAAATGGCTGAAGAGCTGCTTCTGGGCGGCCAGCGAGTGGTGCCAAGGCGACTGGTCACGGCTGGCTTTCAGTTCCGGTTCTCGCAGCTTGGGCCGGCATTGGGGGATTTGTTTCAATAGGAGAATCCCGCATTCTCACAGCGATGGCAACTTAGTTTTTCGGAGCCGCGCACGCAGCGAGGGTGTTGCATAAGGTCGGAGAAGTGCGTTCGGCCCACAGGTATTGGGTTATGGGCTGATGTCGTGCGGAGGGCGAGATCGAATGGAGCCGCGCACGAGAGCGAACGACAGTGAGCGAGAGTAAGCGGACCACCAATCATTCGCTAAGTCGATACATTTACACACGAAGCAGTCGAGCGAGTCAGGTGGTCCGCTCACTCTCGCTCGCTTCTCTCGCTGTCGTGCGCGGCTTCATTCGATCTCGCCTCCGCTGTGACTACTCCGGGCCTATTCTGCCCTGCACGCCCCGAGTGCCTTGCCCTGCCACGAGTCGCGCCGTTCCAGCTCTTCTTTGATTCGCTGAAGCACCACGCTCTTATGCACTCCCCACCGCGGCGCGAGGAGATCGGTTTCGGGCGCCCAGCCAAACAGCCGCTGGATGGCGATGCCGGGAGCAAGCAGCTCGATGAAATCGCTCACCAGCGTGACCCATCCATCGAGGGAGAAAGTCCTGAAAGGGCGACGCTGATACTCTCGACCCATGGGCGTATCAGCGAGAACGTGAAGATGGTGGATCTTCACGAAGTCAACGCCGAGACGGTTGAGAACCTCCGCGCCTTCGAGCATCTGTGTACGAGTCTCCCATGGGAAACCCAGTATGACGTGGGCGCACACCGGCAGGCCGAGCGAGCGCGTTCTCTCGACGGCGTCCTGATAGCAACTGAAGCTGTGCCCGCGGTTGATCTGCTCGAGCGTCTCGTCGTGTGGGGATTCCAGCCCGTACTCCATGCAGATGAAACACTCTCGGGCCAGGTCCTGAAGCATTTCGAGCTTTTGATCCTCCACGCAATCGGCCCTAGTCCCTATCGCCAGCCCCACGATCCGGTCGTCTGCCGTCAGGGAGGCCTGGAATCGAGTTCGCAGCTGCTCGACATGCGCGTGCGTATTCGTGTAGTGCTGCCAGTAAACGATGAACCTGCGGGCGCCAAAGCGTGCGGACAGGAAGCGAATCCCCTCGTCGATCTGCTGTTCGACAGGTTTACCGGAGCCGACTCCCAAGGCTCTGAAACTATCGTTGCTGCAGTATGTGCAGCCGCCCCGCCCCACTGTCCCGTCACGGTTGGGACAGGTGAAGCCGCCGTCCACCGAAACCTTGTAGACCGGGTTGCCGAATCGGGTCTTCAGCCATTCACCGTAACTGTTGTAGCGGTTGAGAAACATATAACGGCTAACAACTCAGCAAGAGGAAGTACTCCTGATTGCCTTTCTGACCTGCGATCGGCGACACCGTTTGCCCGAGTACCTCAAGTCCAAGATCGACGGCATGCTGCCTGATTCTCTCGACGATCGTTCGGCGGAGCTCCTCGGACACGATGATTCCCCCCGCACTCACTTCATCTCTTTCGGCTTCGAATTGCGGCTTGACGAGAGCAAGGATCCTGACCGGAGAGAACTGACGGAGCGGAGGCAATACAAGTCGCAGCGAAATAAAGGAGACGTCGATCGTGATCAGATCAACCGGTTCCCCGATCCAGGAGGGGTGGATGTTCCGGACGTTGACCTGGTCCTTCACTTTGACCCGCGCATCTTTCTGGAGTTTCCAGTCCAGCTGCCCTTTTCCGACATCGAGGGCGTAGACGCGACGGGCGCCGTGTTGAAGCAGGCAATCGGTAAAGCCGCCCGTTGACGCCCCGAGGTCGAGGCAGACGGTATTGTCGACGTCAATCGCGAAGTCGCGCAGTGCCCCCTCCAGTTTCAGTCCGCCCCGCGAAACATATTGATCGCGGTCCTTCAATCGAATTTCGGAGGTGGAATCGACGGACGTCCCCGGCTTGTCGATCCTCTGGTCATCGACCAGGACGCGCCCTGCCAGAATCAGCGCCGCTGCCGTCTTACGATCTGCAGCAAGTCCCTTTTCGACGAGAAGGTCGTCCAGCCGCGTTTTTTCCATCTGTTGTCCTTCAGGAACTGCCTGATCCGGTTGTACAGGCCATCGGTATCCAGCCCATACTTGGCGAGCAGCAGGGATGGAGAACCGTGCGGGACGAGGACGTCCGGAACGCCGAGGCGAAGGAAAGCGTTCCCGAATAACTGGTTGTGTTCCAGGGCCTCCCAGCATGCGCTGGCGAAACCTCCGTGAATGCTGGCCTCTTCGACGAAGACCAGAAGCTGGAAAGCCTTGGCAGTCTGGCACAACAACTCCTCGTCCAGTGGCTTGACCCAGCGGGCATTGATCACCTGGGCCTCATACCCGTCCCGGCTCAGGAGCTCCGCCGCGTGAAGAGAAGGGTACACCATGCTCCCGAGCGCAATGATCGCAATATCGCGTCCTTCACGGAGGATCTCGCCTTTACCGATTGGCAGCGCCTTCAACTCGGGATCCAGGGGCACACCCACGGCCTCGCCGCGCGGATACCGAATCGCGGCGGGATGCGGAAGATCGAGTGCGGTTTTGAGCATGTGCTGCAGTTCGTTCTCATCCTTGGGCGACATGACGAACATGTTCGGAACGCACCGCAGGTATGCAAGATCGAGAAGACCGTGATGAGTGGGACCATCGGCCCCTGCAAGCCCCCCTCGATCCAGGCAGAAGGTGGTGGGCAAGTCCATCAGACAGGTATCGTGCACCACCTGGTCGTACGCGCGCTGGAGGAAAGTGGAGTAGATGGCGCAGACCGGTTTGTATCCTTCGAGCGCCATTCCGGCCGCAAAGGTAACCGCGTGCTGCTCGGCAATCCCGACATCGAAGAATCTCTTCGGGAAGGCTGTGGCGAATTTGTCCAGCCCCGTGCCTGAGGCCATTGCCGCGGTGATGGCGACAACTTTCTCGTCTGTCTCCCCGATACGCACGAGGGTCTGCCCGAATACCTTGGTATACGTGGGAACCGTGGACGACGGGCTGACGAAAGTCGCGGTGTTGACGTCGAAGGCGGTTGGCCCATGCCACTTAACCTGGTCTTTTTCGGCCGCCTCGTAACCCTTGCCCTTGGTCGTCATGACATGTAGAAGAATCGGGCCCTTTTTCTCCTTGATCTGCTGAAGCTGATCGATCAGGGCTGGAATGTCGTGTCCATTGATGGGCCCATGGTACTGGAAGCCCAATTCCTCAAGCAGCAGACCAGGAATCGCGTAAGTCCGAATGGCGTCCACGATCTCTTTGGTCCGCATGAAAAGACGATCACCCACCGCCGGGATATGGTGCAGGAAGGATTCAATGTCCTTCTTGACCCGTTGGTATACCTGGGCAGTCACGATTCGTTTCAGGTACCCAGCCAGAGCTCCCACGTTGGGAGAAATCGACATCTCGTTATCGTTCAGGATGAGGATCAAATCGCGCTTTTCGTATCCGGCGAGATTGAGCCCTTCGAGGGCCATTCCACCCGTGAGGCCGGCGTCTCCGATCAGAGCGACGACCTTGAAGTCCTCATGGGCCAGGTCGCGAGCCGTCGCAATCCCCAGGGCAGCGGATATCGAAGTACAGGCGTGCCCGGCATTGAAAACGTCGTAGGGACTTTCCTCCCGCCTCAGGAACGGAGCCAGCCCGCCGTACTGCCGGATGGTGTGAAAACGGTCGCGTCGACCGGTCAAAATCTTGTGGGGGTAGGCCTGATGACCGACGTCGAAGATGATCTTGTCTTTCGGTGTGTTCAGGACATAGTGCAGGGCGATGCACAGCTCGACGGTTCCGAGACTCGCCCCCAAATGCCCGCCCGTCTTGCTGATGCACTGGATAATATGACTTCGTACTTCTTCGGCGACCTGGGCGATCTCCTGTGGGTCAAGCTTCTTCAGGTCTTCGGGACTGTTGATGTCGCCCAAATAGCGATATTGCATGATCTTCAGAACCTGCGAATTGAAATAAACCGGGCGAGTTCTCTCAGGACCTCGCCCCTGGCTCCCAGAAAGGCGACTTCGTGCACGGCGTCCTCGACCAGGTTTTTTGCGATTTCGCGACTGGTTTCCAACCCGTACATTGCGGGGTACGTGGCCTTCTTTTCGACCCGATCCTTGCCCGAGGACTTGCCCAACTGTTCGGGTGTTCCCTCGATATCCAGAATATCGTCTACGATCTGGAATGCGAGTCCTATCGAGGCGCCAAAGGTCGCGAGTGCGCTGCGGGCGGCCTGGTCTGCGTTGCTGAGCAGCGCCGCCGACTGGACCGATGCCTGGATCAGTGCCCCGGTCTTCGACGAGTGAATGTAGTTCAGCTGCTCGCGCGTAAACGGCTTCCCCTGGGTAGTCAGATCGACAACCTGGCCGCCCACCATGCCGCACGAAGTCCCGATGGCGCGCGCGACTTTGTGGATCACCTTGATCTTCAGCTCGTGCTGATTTTCGGAAACGGGTATTTCGGCAAGGAGCTGAAACGCAAGCGTCAGAAGAGCATCGCCCGCGAGAATTGCCGTAGCCTCGCCAAAACGCTTATGCGCCGTCGGTTGCCCGCGGCGCAAGTCATCGTCGTCCAGCGCGGGCAGGTCATCGTGAATCAGCGAGTATGTGTGGATTAGCTCCAGTGCGCCAGCCAAGGCAATCAACGCCCGGAGATCCCCACCCAGGGCCTCTCCTGTCGCGAGGGCCAGAATCGGCCGAATCCGTTTTCCACCAGCGAACACGCTATAGCGCATCGCTTCGTGGATGACCTCCGGATACAGCTTCGGAGATGGCAGATAATCGTCCAGAAAGCTGTCCACCAGCTTTTTCTGCCGCTGCATGTACTCGGCGATGTCGACCTTGTCTACCTTGGGCGTTTGGGCGGCCCGTCCCGTTCCGTCCTTCACTCCTTCTGCTCTCCTTTCAGCTCGAACGGTTCTTCCGCGAGTTTGCCCTCCTTGTTTTTCAGGAGGATCTCCACCTTCCGTTCGGCTTCGGTCAGTTTGCCGTTGCAGAAACGTGAGATTGTAATGCCTTCCTCGAACAGTTGTAAGGCCTGTTCGAGGGCCAGTTCTCCTCGTTCCAGCTCGGCAACGATGGTCTCGAGCCTGCCCAGGGCGTTCTCAAAATCCTTATATTCCATGCTTGGGCTCCTTCCGGGCTTTGAAATCACCCTTTGCTACCCGGATGTTCAGGACGGCTTCCGGCGAGACCTGTTCCGGGTCACGAACGACGACGTTGCCCGCATCGGTGACTATTGCATAACCGCGCTGGAGCACGGCAAGCGGCGAGTAGGCATCCAGTTGCGCAGCTCGCTTCTCCAGGCGCTGACGCTTGATCTGCAGGCAATAGTGGAACGACCGCTCTACAGCCGCCTCGAGCTCGGCGACCTGCGTCACATACGGACGCAGCCCGGCTGGAAAAAGCCGGAGCAGGCGCGCATGCAGCTCGTCCAGTCGCTGCGAATAGAACCGAAGCCTGCTCTGCGCATCGGCGAAGGCCCGGTTTCCTGCCAACCGTTCCAGCCGGTACCGCTTCTCGCGGAGCATCAGTCGCAAAGACTGGAGCGCTCTTCCCGACAAGGCAGTTACTTTCTCGCACAGCTCGTCGCGCGTCCGAGAGACGATTTCAGCCGCGGCCGAGGGCGTCGGAGCCCGTAGATCGGCCACGAAATCGCAAATGGTGAAGTCCACTTCATGCCCGACGGCGCTGATGATCGGAATGCGCGAGTTGAACACCGCGCGGGCCACGACTTCCTCGTTGAATGCCCAGAGATCCTCGAGCGAACCGCCGCCACGCCCCACGATGAGAACATCGAGGTCCTGCCGGGTGTTCATGTAGTTGATTGCGCGGGCAATATCCTCAGCCGCCCCGGCTCCCTGGACACGGACCGGGAAGAGCAGGACATCCACGCTATCGTTGCGCCGCTTCAAAACCCGCAGGATGTCTTGTATTGCGGCGCCAGTAGGCGATGTAACCACTCCGATCTTTTTGGGTAGAGCAGGCAAAGGACGCTTGCGGTCCAGGGCAAAAAAACCCTGGCCCTGGAGACGCGCCTTGAGCTGTTCGAAGGCGACCTGAAGTGCGCCTATCCCAGCCGGTTCCATGTGCTCGACAACCAGCTGAAATTCCCCACGTGGTGGATAAACCGAGATCGAACCGCGAGCGAGGACATCCATGCCGTCCTGCGGCTGGAATTTCAGGTAGCGGTTCTGCATCCGGAAGCAAATTGCGCGGATCTGCGCCTCGCCGTCCTTGAGCGTGAAGTACAAGTGTCCCGAGCCGGGGACCTTCAGATTGGAGATCTCACCCTTCACCCAGAGGTCGCGGAACCGAAGCTCCAAATCGCGCTTTACGTCGTTGACAAGCTGCGAGACCGAGAGGACTCTCCGCTCCTCGAATAACCGCAATTCCTGTTGTTGCATTCGGTTTGTCCGGCCCCAGACGGGCGTCTGTGCAAGCAGTGATTATACCGTAAGTCTGAACGCGAATCTGTGGCCGCGCGGAGGCAGTATCGGGGCTAATTGAGGCAATTTCGGGGACATGATACTTAATTCCTTTGCTGGCGGGCCGTGCACAATAACTGGCTGGGAATTAAGTATCATGTCCCCGAAACTGCCCGGTCCACCGCCAGTACCGGCCGGGCCAGATCCAGGTCTTGTTCGATGGCAGACGCCGCGCGCAGAAGCATACCCTCGCTGAAATGCGGACCCAGCAGCTGCAGGCCGATCGGCAGGCCGTTCGCAAAACCGCATGGGAGTGACATCGCCGGAATCCCGGCCAGGTTCGCTGTAACGGTATAGACATCGGAAAGGTACATGGCCAACGGATCGTCGGTCTTCTCGCCAAGCGCGAACGGGAGGGACGGAGTCGTAGGCCCGAGCAGCAGGTCCACTGACTGAAAAGCCCGGGCGTAGTCTTCACAAAGCAGAGTCCGCACTTTACTGGCCTTCAGGTAGTAGGCGTCGTAATAGCCGGACGACAGAACGTAGGTCCCGATCATGATGCGGCGCTTGACCTCGGCTCCGAAGCCCTCCGTCCGAGAACGGACATACATATCGTCCAAGTCCGCGGGCTGTGGGGACCGGTGCCCGTACTTGACCGCATCGTAACGAGCCAGGTTTGCGCTCGCCTCCGCGGGCGCGATGATGTAGTAAGTGCCGATCGCCGAGCGGGTGTTTGGAAGACTCACCTCGCTGACACGACAGCCGAGTCGTTCTACCCTCTTGAGTACTCCGCGAATAGCCTCGGCAATCGCCGTGTCCAGACCTTCCCCGAACCACTCGCTGGGAACCCCGATCCGCAGCCCTCGGATATCCTTGCCTAGCTCGGAAAGGTAATCGTCTACCGGTTCATCGGCTGACGTTGAGTCTACCGGATCGTGACCCGCAATCGCCCCAAGAAGGATCGCGACGTCGCGGGTATTGCGAGCCAAGGGCCCGATCTGGTCGAGAGATGAGGCAAATGCGACCAAGCCGTAGCGCGAGACCCGACCGTAGGTCGGCTTGAGCCCGACGACACCGCAGAACGCGGCAGGCTGTCGGATGGAGCCTCCGGTATCGCTGCCAAGTGCGCCAGGCGCCTGGTATGCCGCGACCGCTGCGGCGGAGCCGCCGCTCGATCCGCCTGGGACTCGATTTGTGTCCCAGGGGTTACGCGTCGGAAAGTAGGCCGAGTTTTCGGTACTCGAGCCCATCGCAAACTCGTCGCAGTTCGTCTTGCCGAGCAGGAGGGCCCCAGCGCTTTTCAGCCGCGCGACCACCGTAGCGTCGTAAGGGGACCGGTAGTTTTCGAGGATCTTCGAAGCACAGGTGGTGGGACTGTCGACCGCGACCATGTTGTCCTTCACCGCGATGGGAATTCCGGTCAGGAGCCCGGGTTTGGTCGCTCCTCCAGCCAAGTCCGCGTCCAGTCCCGCCGCCTGCGCAAGGAGGCGATCAGGCTCCAGATTCAGAAAACACCTCAGCGTAGGATCCGTTTTTTCAATCCGCTCGAGGCATGCCCTGGCAATTTCTTCGGCGCCGAGCCGCTTGGCCCGAAGTTCCTCATGCAGATCAAATATAGACAGTTCGTGAATTTGACTCATTCTGGCATCCCTGGAACCTTGTCACTCGATAACACGAGGGACTCGAAACTGGTGATCGGAGGCCTGGGGCGCGTTTGAGGCAGCAGCATCCGCCGGGAGCGAGGGCCTTACCTGGTCGTCACGCATCGGTGTGCTGGTGGGGCCGGCCAGAGCGTGATAGGTGGGCACGACGGTCGATGTATCGACCTTCCCCAACGTTTCGAAATGATCGAGGATCTGCTGGAAGTGTTGCACAAAAAGCTCGAGTTCCTCGGCCGTATACGTGAGCTTGGCTAGTTGGGCGATCCTGCGCACCTGTTCGACTGTAACTGCCACCTGTTTCCCCTTTCTTGAAAAAGCCGGCGTGAGCATGCTTCGACCTCTTTTGAACCCTCGCTCTGCGCGGCTTCAAAAAGCAATTTGAGCGAGGTATTGTCGCGTTATCCTGACATCCCTTTCAATCTGTTTCTTCAGCTGCTCGATTGAGTCAAATTTGGTCTCTGCGCGCAGCCGCAGGCAGAATTCCAGCCCGATCACGGTTCCGTAGAGATCTGCCGAAAAATCGAGGAGAAAGGCCTCGATCAGCGGAACCGCTGTGCGTCGTCGGTAGAGCGTGGGCCGAAAACCGATGTTGATCACACAAGGGTGGCGCTTGTCTTCAATACGCGCCTGCCCTGCGTAGACACCCGGTGCCGGAATCAGTTCATTCTCGGCTTTCAGGTTCGCCGTGGGGAAGCCAAGCTCTCTTCCGCGCCCTGCACCCCGGATGACTGTCCCGCGAACCTCGTACGCTCGCCCGAGCAGCCGGCGCGCAAGGGAGACGCGCCCCTCTGCCAGCCTATTCCGAATCCGCGTGCTGCTGATTCGCATTCCCCGAAACATGACCGAGTCGATACCCTCCACGCGGATACCCAGCGGAGTGGATAGGGCTTCGAGCATCTTAAAATCTCCCGCCCGCTGATGTCCGAATCGAAAATTCGTCCCCACGAGGATCTCCCGAACTCCGTGATTATAAAGTACGTCGCGGACGAATTGCTCGGGAGCGAGAAGTGAGAGTTCCCGGGTGAATGCGAGATTGATGAAGATATCGACCCCCATCTCGGCCAAAGTTTCCCGCTTCTGCCTCCGCGTCTGGAGCAGGGCGGGTGCCGTGTCCGGGCTGATGGCTTTCTGGGGATGCGGGTCGAAGCTGAGGACCACCGCCGTCCCCTGCATTTGTCGAGCCCGCTCGACAGTGCTGCGAATGATCCACTGGTGTCCCCGGTGTACGCCGTCGAAGACACCAATAGTGAGCACCGGGTGGGGGAGCGGCTGCGCGAGTTGGTCGAATGATCCGACGATCTGCATGCCTGAATTACCCAATCTCCAGTACCAAACCGTCGTACGCGAGCGCGACCCCATCGGGCAGGAGCCGGCTCGCCTCCTGGTGCTCGACGTCGTGGCTCATGTGGATCAGATAGGTCCTTCGCGGCTTCAACTGCCGCGAGACGGCGGTCGCCTCAGTCAGGCTATAGTGAGCCGGATGAGGCCGGTGCCTGAGTCCGTCGATGACCAGGCAATCCAGCCCAGCCAGCTTTTCGAGCGAGTCGTCCGGGATACGGTTGACGTCGGTCACGTAAGCGAAGTCCCCGACTCGAAAGCCCAGGATAGGAAGGCTTCCGTGGAAGATGCGGATGGGTTCGAAGGTCAGGTCGCCGATCGAGAAGGCGCCGTCGATTTCCCTGGTCTCGATTTCAGCGATGCCCGGATAGGGATTCTCCGCAAACAGATAGCGGAACGTGATACGGATCTGCTCCAGCGTTTCAGCACTCGCGTAGACCGGCATCGGCTTGCCCGAGCGGGCGCTGAAAGGATACACGTCATCCAACCCCAGGATGTGATCGGCGTGCGAGTGGGTGAAAATGACGGCATCGATGCTCGGGATGTCATGGCGCAGCATCTGAGTCCGGAAATCGACGGATGTGTCGATAACCACCGACGTTGCCTGGCTTTGCAGAAGCACCGAGGAACGCAGCCGCTGGTTGCGGGGGTTTCCGGACCGGCAGACCGTGCAACGGCATCCGATGACCGGAATCCCACGCGACGTGCCGGTGCCGAGGAATGTCACTTTCATGCGATGCTGGTAACGGGAGGACTGACACGGACCCGCACGGACGATTACGGACTGACAAGGACAATCGACGTTTCTCTGCTTTGGATCGTCCGTGTCGGTCCGTCCTCGTCCGTGCGGGTCCGTGTCAGTCCGGTCTTCCCTTTCTCTTACAGCTTTATCGTTTTCGACTTGCTCAGAAACACCATGCGCAGCTCGTACAGCACGCTCTGAAGCGTCTGGGCTTCTTCGTGGTTCAGGTTTCCTTTGGTTTTCTCCTGAAGAGCGGTGAGCATTTCGATCACCTGCTTCGCAAACTCCAGATCCTGCATGGAGCGACCCTGCACGGGGATGTCTCCGAGCGCGATCTGGGCCTGCTGATAAAGCATGCCGATCAAGGTCCGAAAACTTTCGGCAGTCCGCCGGGCGTCTTTCGGGTCCTTGTCCTTGGGAGGCTCCGGTGTTCGCTTCTTTTCTTCCCGGGGTTGGGAGGGGGCCGGTTTGGGTGGGGCGGGCGTTTCCTGTTGCGTTACTGCCTCAGGTCGCAATTCGCCCTGTTCGTCGAAGAGTCGGCGGTCAGTCACCTTGAATCCGGAAGTATCTGGTTGATCGTTTTCTTTTGCCATGGGGTTCTTCCTCAACCGACTCCCTGGTCGGAATCTTCAGTTTTCTTCAGCTCCTGCCATGAACTTTCCATCTCGTCCAGGCTCAGGTTCTTCAGCGCCTTTCCCTGGGCGGCGAAGTGCGCCTCGAGACGCCGAAAGCGTTTCTCGAATTTGGAATTCGCCTTGCGGAGGGCCGTTTCCGGATCGATTTCCAGGAAACGGGCAATATTGACGGCCGCGAAGAGCATGTCTCCGACTTCTTCCCTGATCTTTGCCTCGCTCCCCTGCTCGACTGCCGATTCGAGCTCGGAGAACTCCTCGAGGAACTTGTCGCGGATGCGGCGGATATCCGGCCAGTCGAAACCGACGCGAGACGCTTTGGCCGAAACCTGGTAAGTCGCGTACAAAGCCGGCAGGTTGGCGGGGATCCCGTCGAGCATTGACTCACGGTCGTTTACCTTGCCTGCTGCTTCTTTTTCCGCCGCCTTGATGTCTTCCCAGTGTTTCAGCAGCTCCCTGGCGTCCCGGTAGGTCGCCGTGCCGAAAATGTGGGGGTGCCTGCGCACCATTTTTTCGTAGACGCGTCGGCATACCTCATAGGCGTCAAACTCCCCCTTTTCCTTGGCGATTCGGCTGTGGAAGATGATTTGAAACAGGAGGTCACCCAGCTCTTCGCACAGCTCCCGAGGATCCGCCTTGTCCAGAGCCTCGAGCACCTCATAGCTCTCTTCGATGAGCATGGGCTTGAGGGTTTCGCGGTTCTGGTCTCGATCCCAGGGACACCCTCCGGGGCCGCGCAGGGTATCCATTAACTCAACCAGCTTGTCAAAATCGTGGGTGCGGTCGTGATCGTCAGGCACGGGTCACCCTTCAACCACGTCGAACTGTTCGATATGCATCAACGGGTCCGGTTTCACGGTGACGATCTTGCCGGTCATCTCCTCGATTTCAGCGAGGACTTCCCTTTCCCCGTTCTTGAGCGCCTTGCTCACGTCCGGATGGCAGCGGATGATCAACTCATCCCCCTCCTGGAGGTGAGGGATCATCTTGCGTACTTCCTGGTGGATCAGGTAGGAAACGGTCCTCACCGACTTGGTGAGACCAGTCCCGCTGCAGAAAAGGCACGGCTGGCAAAGCGTCCGTTCGAGCGATTGCTTGACTCTCTTGCGCGTAATGGCTACCAATCCAAACTCGTTGAACTGGAGAATCTTCGAGGGGCTCTTGTCCTTCGAGAGCTCAGCCTGGAGCGCTTCCATAACCTTCTGGCGGTTGCGTCGCTCATCCATGTCGATGAAATCGATGACGATGATGCCACCGAGATCGCGCAGGCGAATCTGTCGTACGACTTCCTTGACTGCGTCGAGGTTCGTCCTGGTGATGGTGTCCTCGAGCGAATTCGTGCTTCCCACGAATTTCCCCGTGTTTACGTCGATCGCGACCAGCGCCTCGGTCTGGTTGAGCACGATGTAGCCGCCGTTTTTCAGCCACACCTTCTGACGAAGTGCCTTCTCGAGCTCGGCCGACACCCCATAGTGATCGAAGATTGGCGTCGTCTTGTTGTAAAGCCGCACGCGGCTGACCAGCTCGGGATTGAACTTGCTCACAAAGTCGACGATACGCTCGTACTCCTGCTCGTCGTCCACCCGGATGGCCCGGAAATCGTCGTTGAAGTAGTCGCGGACGACACGCTGCACAAGGCTCGGTTCGGAATGAACCAAAGCCGGAGCAGAGCCTCGTTCAGCCTTGGCGCGAACGTCTTCCCAAAGCCGTGTCAGATAGGTCATGTCGGAGCGGAAGTCCTGCTCAGAATGGCCCTCGCCCGCGGTCCGGACGATGAAGCCCTTACCGAAATCGCCACGCAACCGCGTGATGATTTCCTTGAGTCGTTGCCGTTCGGCATCGGTCGAAATCTTTCTGGAAACGCCAACGTGATCGACTGTCGGCATGTAAACCAGATACCGGCCCGGCAGGGCGACATGCGAGGTGATCCTCGCTCCCTTCTTCCCGATTGGCTCCTTGGCAATCTGTACGAGTATCTCCTGACCCTCACGAAGCAGGTCCCCGATCTGCGGCCTTCCCCTGGATCCGCCCGAGGGGCGTCGCTTGCGGTTTGCCTCGCCGGAGCGGGCGACCAGTTCCTGGACGTCCGGCTTCTCCTCCACTCGCGCTTCTCCTTCGGCCGGCTGATCCGACTTGGGGGCGTCCGGCTGGTAGTCGACGATTGTCTTGGCTGCTTCATCCAGCGCGTCGGCCTGGGCCCGGGCGGCCGCCTCGGCTTCGGCCTGCTTTTCCCGAGCGCGTTCCTGTCGTCGTTCCTCGCGGGCTCTGCGGGCCAATTCCCTGCGCGAGGGTTCGGGCGGAGCTTCCGCCTTGCCATTCGCAGTCTCGGCTTCGCCGCTTGGACTCGCTTCCTGAGCAACCGGCTCTTCCGCCCTGGCTTGCTCCCGCTTGGACCTTTCGCGGACCGGCTTCTCTTCGGAGGGCGGTTCCTCTACCCGTGCTTCAGGAAGGTCTGCCCAAAGGCCCGATTCGGCCCGCGAGCGCTCAGCTTCAAAAGCCTCGGCAGGAGGAGCCTCCTTTGCCGTCTCTTCGCTAATCGAAGGCGGCGCTTCGACGGGGCTGCCTGACTCGGCGACCGCTTCCAGGTGCGCAGTCTCGATCTCCGGCGGTCCGGCCAGTTCCTGGAACAGCGGATTCCAGACGGCCAGCGTCTCGGGTTGAGCACGCTCGCTTTCGACCGCCGAGGGAATCTGTCGTTGCTCGGACAGGTGGGCGAATGACTCGCCCGGGAGCGGCTCGATGGTCCGCTCCTTGGGACCCAAGTCAGTCGGTTCGAACGGAGCGGAACGCGGTTCCGGGCGGTCCTCCCTGCGGCCAAAGCGACCCTGATCGCGCGATTCTCTCATCTGGTCGCGCCGGGGCTTCTTGCGGTCGCCCCGGTCTGCCCGCTCGCCTCGCTCCCCACGGTCGCCCCGGTCTGGCCGCTCGCCTCGCTCCTGACGATCGGCCCGTTCGGTCGGCCGGTCTGCGCGTTCGGTCGGCCGGTCAGTCCTTTCCGGGCGTTCGGCGGGGCGTTCTCTTTCCCGAACCGGTCGCTTTATCTCTTCCTTCTCGACCCGCTCGACCCGAGGTTCGACCCGCTCGACCCGAGGTTCGACCCGCTCGACCCGGGGTTCGAGTCGCTCGACAGGAGCAACAATCGCTTCGGCTTTCTGCTGCTGTGCTTCCGCTTTGGCCTGAATTCGGCCCGCTTCGATTTCGATTGATTCACCGGCGCCAAACAACTCTTCGTATTCTTCGTAATCCTCGAGAAAGTCGGTGACGTAGAGGAAGGCGTGGCGTTCCAGACCGATGTCAACAAAGGCCGCCTGCATGCCCGGCAGCACTTTCGTGACTTTTCCTTTGTAGATGTTTCCGAGTATGCCTTTGTTTTTTTGTCGCTCGATGAAGATTTCGGTGATCAGATCCTCTTCGAGGATCGCGAGACGGCTTTCCAGGCTCGTCGCATTGACGATAAGTTCCTTCGACATTGTTTCTCCCTTCGGACGGTGACGAGACAAGGGGAGCCGAACCGAGACACTGTCCCGGACGGGCCCTTGCCGCCCGTTTAAAGGAGAAGCTGGTGCAAAGATCGGCTGGCCGCAAATTTGCGGCAGAAGGCGATTTCGTCAGACTCCCGCTTCATCCGCAAACGGCGGACGAAAAGGGCGAGTTCAAAGGAGTAATTCTTGAAAATTTGCTAAAAGACAAAAATCTCTCCCCGGGACCGCTGGTTTTCTTCTTTCTCCCAGATGGTTTCCCCGCTTGATCTGCGAATTTTGCAGCTTCTCCAGGTAATCCAAGTAAACCGGTAAAAATGCGGATTAGATAAGTGCGAATCAAATCAAGGGACATTATAACGATGGCGATCTACAGGTGGCAAGCAGCGGCGTAGTGCCGAGATCTCGCCGGACTCCAAGGACCCCAAGGACCTCAAGGACAGCAACGACCTGAACCCGGAAAAGCTCTCCGTTCTAGCCCTTGCGGTCGTTGCGGTCCTTGGGGTCCGGCAATCTGTCACCGCTTCAATACACAAAACGCCGGAAGTGCACGTTCAGCGCCAGCCCGAGCGCCACGTACGTGCTCACCGCCGAGGACCCGCCGTAGCTCAGCAACGGCAGCGGAATCCCGATGGCCGGCACCATGCCAAGGGTCATGCCCACGTTGACGGCCACATGGAAGAACATCAGGCTGGCGATACCGGTCATGATGAGTATCCCTGCCCGGTCCCTGGCTTTCTCGGCGATCACGAGCAGCCGTAACAACACAAACAGATACAACATCAAAACAATAAATGCGCCCACGAGCCCGGTCTCTTCGGCCAGCAGCGAAAAAATGAAATCGGTGTGAACCTCGGGTACGAAACCGAGCTGGCTTTGCAGCCCGTTGCCGATCCCGGTGCCGAAAAGGCCCCCCGAACCAATCGCGATCTGCGACTGACGCGTCTGGTAACCGATCCCTTTCGGGTCAAGCTCAGGATTAAACGTCACCATGATCCTCTGCTTCTGGTAACCCTTGAGCGAGAACCAGCCGATCGGGGCAACGAGCACCACCAGCACCAGGACACCGACGATGAAGCGGGGTTTTAGCCCTGCCACGAGCATCATGCCGGCGAGGATCGGGAAGTACATGAGCGCGGTGCCGAGGTCGCCCTGCATGATGACAAGGAGCACCGGAACCATCACAATACCGGCAAGGCGAATGAAATGCTGGCTGCGCAGGTAGTTCTCGTTCAAATCAGCCAGGTACCTGGTGATGGTCAGAATGACAACGACTTTGACCAGCTCGGACGGCTGAAACCCGAACCCTCCTATGCTCAACCAGCTCTTGCTGCCGTTGATTTCCTTACCGACAAGAAGAATCCCGATCAGGACGGCAATCGACACGGCATACAGGGTGAACGCGTGGTCGGTCAGGTAATGGTAGTCAATCGACAACACAACAAAACATATGACCAAGCCCATCGCAGTCCAAACGAGCTGTCGACTGAAGGCGCTCGAAACCGGGCTGTGCAGACTTGCGCTGTAGACGCCCAGAACTCCGAACAAGGCCAGGAGCATGGCAGCGCCGAAAAGATAAAGGTCGAAGCGGGAAAAAGCCTTGCTCACAAACGCTCGCTTGTCTCCATTGTCCCGGTGTTTCCGTAGGTCTTGATTCGCGCAATACTATTGAGACAGTGCGGCTCCCTGCCCGTTTGGCTTGATAATGCGCGGGAAATTCGATGCGAGTTGAATGTTCTGCTGGGGCGGGACTTTGTGGGTTTTGGCAAAGTAGGTCTGAAATACTTTCCCTGCGATCGGGGCGGCGACTACCCCACCCCCCGACTCACCTCCCTGAACGATGACGGCGATGACGATTTCAGGATTGTCGCGTGGCGCGAAGCCAACGAACCATGCGTTCGGAGCAAATTTCGCAGCCTGATCCTTGGAAAGCTTTGAGCGGGTGGCACTGCCTATCGTCTGCGCGGTTCCTGTCTTTCCACAGACCTCGAAGCCGTGAACCTGTGCCGCACGTCCGGTGCCCCATTCATTCACGACTCGCCACATGCCCTGGCGCACAGCCCGGAGGTTTTCGACTTTAAACGTCGGGGCCGCCACCTGTGGCTGGTGAAGGGCCGGCTCCTTGTCAACTGCCGAAAGATGCAGCGTCGGCACCCGGCCGGTTGCGATGATCCCGATCGCTCGAGCAAGCTGGACCGGGGTTACGTTCATCGGCCCCTGCCCGATCGCGACTGAAATCGTTTCACCCGCATACCATTTTTCACCGGTCATTCGCCTCTTCCATTCCTCGGACGGGACCAGGCCCAGCGCCTCGCCGCTCAGGTCTATTCCACTCAGCTGGCCGAGCCCAACCAACTTGCTGAAGGTTTCGATCTCGTTGATCCCCAGTTTCTGCCCGAGCAAGAAGAAGTAAACGTTGCAGGATTGACGGATGGCGTCACTAAGCGTGACGGTTCCGTGCCCGCCCACCTTATGGCAATGGAAGTAGTGACCGTACAGAGTGACTCCGCCGGTGCAGTGCACACTCGTCGTTTCGTCGATGACCCCGCGTTCCAGACCAGCAAGTGCCATGACGACTTTGAAGGTCGAGCCCGGCGAGAACTGGCTTTGGATGGTCCGGTTCTGAAGCGGATTATCGGGGTTCTCGACCAGATTGCCCCATTCCTGCCTGCTGATTCTGCGGGCAAACGTATTGGGATCAAAGGCCGGCCGGCTGGCCATGACAAGGATCCTGCCGTCATTCGGGTCAAAGGCGACGACGGCACCCGGACGGTCACCTAGCTCGGTCTCCGCGACCTGCTGCAGGTCGAGGTCGATTGTGGTGGTCAGGGGGTTTCCGGCTTTCGGTTCGATGGAGCTGAGCTCCTGGATGACTTTACCGACGCTGTTGACCAGGTGACGCTGTTGACCGTCGATCCCCGTCAGAATTGGGTTGTAGGTCCGCTCGACCCCGTACTTGCCCACGATATCACCAGGTTTATGGCCGACGAACTCGGATTGTTTCAGTTGCCGGTCCGATATTTCCCCGACGTATCCGATCGCGTGCGCGGCGAGCGCGCCATACCGATAGAGACGGCGCGGTTCTTCTATGATGGTAAGCTCCGGGTGCTCCGCCTGGTGCGAGAGGATGTAGCTCACCTCTTCGATTGAGAGGTTCTCCTTAATCACGAGGGACTGGAACTTGGAGTAGTTCCGAGCGGTCAGCAGCCGCGCTTCCAGCTCTTCGGCCGTCAGGTTCAGCCCCTTCAGGAATTCGAAAGTCGCCTGCAGGTGCTCGGTCTTATCCAGGAACAGGATCAGGTTCGAGCTCTGAATGTTATCGACCAGAACCCGTCCCTGTGCGTCGAGAATCAAACCGCGAGGTGCCACGAGCGGAACAACTCGGACGTGATTCTGATTGGCCAGCTCCCGATAGTAATCGGCTTTCAGGACGGACAGGTACCAGACCTTGACAAAGAGGACGAGAAAGGCCACGACAAACAGTGCCTTTATGACCTTCAGTCGCGAGAGAAGTTGTCGGTTATCCTGAAAAATGGGCATTCTGCCGTCAGCCGTCGTCTAGAGTACGCCAATTGTGCCACCGGGTTGTGACTTACGCCACACTTACTTTACGAAAATCTTTGCGCGGGAACTTGTAGCGATCGTAGAGACGAGATCCGAGGGAACCGACCACCGACGTAACCCCCGCCTCGATCAAGACGCCGCTCCAAAACCTCGAGCTGATCGGCTGCTCGAGGATAAGCAGCGTGAGGTACTGAACCGCTCCGTCCAACAGACAACAAGCGGCGATCACCGCGAAGCGGCCAGGCAGGAGGTCGAGCCTGAATTGTTTACTGACTAACGACCCGGTATACCCAATCAGAGTCTTGCTCAGCCCATTCAACCCGAGGAGTTGTCCGTAGGCGAGATCCTGGGCGAGCCCGAAGACCAGGCCCGCCATCATTCCTTTCGTCGGCGTGGAATACCAACCGAGGTACAGGGCGAGAATCAGCGACAGGTCCAGGAACTGGGCCAGGGGGAAATAGGAAGCAAACAGCAGCTGGATGACAAAGCATCCGACCACCAGGGCGAAGAATTCCCAGCGGCGGATCACCGCGTTCAGGCCACCCAATTTCGCCGGGCTACGGTCCATGATGTCTCGTGCCCGAGCTCAAGCACGCCGGGCGGTTATCGCGATTAACCCAGGCGATTCGCTGCCCGCTGCCTCCGGCTCGTCGCAATTGTCTGTTTGCCTCGATTGACGATTACTTCTTGGTAACGACCAAGACCTCCTCCAGACGCAAATGGTCTACAAACGGCTCCACGTCTATGTCGCGGTACACTTTCCTGCCTCGTTGCGAAACCACGACACGGCCGATCGGTATTCCCTTCGGATAGATCCTGTCGGAACCAGACGTGTAAACAACGTCTCCGACCTCGACCTCCTCGTAACTCGGAATGTACCTCCAGCGGAGTATTCGAGACCCGTCTCCCTGGAGCACGCCCTGAAGCCGGGAATCGGCCAACATCCCGCCGGCTGCCGCACCGGGGTTGGTCAGCAACTCCACGTCGGAACTGATCGCATTCCCCGTCAACACCCGTCCAACTACACCCCTCGAGGAGATGACGGCGCAGTCCGGGTGGACCCCGTGGCGTGAGCCGGCACTGATGACGATATGATGGGATTGGAAAGGAGGGCTTTTCCAGATCACGGCGGCAAGCCGCGTCTCAAAATCGTAGTGCGCCCGCATGGAGTCGTAGTCGGGCATTCGGGCAAAGAGTGACTCGAGCCCTCGCAACCTGGCCACTTCCACCCGCAGGCGCTGGGTCTCGGCCCTCAGCTCACGATTCTCCTCGGCAGCACCGTACAGCAGCACATAGCGCCGGCCGGCTGACTGGATAAAACCGGTGGTCGATTGGAGCGCCAGGGAGACCGGCGCACGCAGCCACAACAGCCACCCCATGAGCCGCGTTTGTCCCTGTTCGTCTCTGACTTGGAGCGAGAGGAGAACCAGATTGAAGAAGACCAGCAGCACCAGCGGCACCACCGGTCTTCGAACCATCTCGGTCGTCATTGCAGACAGACTCGTTCGAGCAGACCCATGTCAGCCAGCATCTTCCCGGTTCCCAAGACAACCGAGGTGAGCGGATCCTGAGCAAGGAAAACCGGCAAACCGGTTTCTTCCTTGATGCGGATGTCGAGGTTCTTCAGCAGGGCGCCTCCACCCGTCAGCACGATTCCTTTTTCGGCGATGTCGGCGGATAACTCGGGCGGGGTGCGTTCGAGCGCAACGCGGACCGCGTTGACGATCGTCGAGATCGAATCGGCGAGTGCCTCCCTGACCTCTTCGTCGGTGATCGTCACCGTCTTCGGTATGCCCTCGATGAGGTTACGTCCCTTGACTTCCATCAGAAGCCGGTCATCCAGAGGAGCGGCCGAGCCCACTTTGATCTTGATCTGTTCGGCGGTTCGTTCCCCGATCAGAAGGTTATGTTTACGCTTAATGTACTGGATGATGGCTTCATCCATCTCGTTCCCGGCAACTCGCACAGAGCGGCTGTAGACGATTCCGGACAAGCTGATGACAGCGATGTCGGTTGTCCCACCACCGATGTCGACGATCATGTTTCCGCTCGGCTCCGTGATCGGCAGCCCGGCGCCGATCGCCGCCACCATGGCCTGCTCGACCAGAAACACCTCGCTGGCGCGGGCGCGAAGGGCCGATTCCCGGACGGCCCTCTTCTCAACCTGGGTCACTTCCGAGGGGATGCTGATCACGATTCGGGGGCTCAGGAGGTGGTTTCGGTTGTGGGCCTTGCGGATGAAGTACTTGAGCATTTCCTCGGTGACGTCGAAGTCCGCAATCACGCCATCCTTCATGGGCTTGATGGCTACGATGTTGGCCGGAGTCCGGCCGAGCATCTCCTTAGCCTCATGACCGACGGCTTCCACTTTGTTGGTTACCTTGTTGATGGCGACGATCGAGGGCTCGTTGACGACAATGCCACGGTTGCGAGCGTAAACCAGGGTATTGGCGGTTCCCAGATCAATGGCCAAATCGTTCGAGAAGAATCCGAATATGGAACGCAGCTTCATAGGTTGCCTAGACCGCGACTTTAACGCAGTTTCTGTTACTTCGTTTGGCCTCATACATGGCGGTATCCGCCCGATGTATAAGTTCGTCGGCCGTTCTCCCGTGTTCCGGGAACGCGGCGACACCGGCGCTTATTGTCAGTTGAACCGAGAGACCGTTGCGCTGGCAGAAACGGAAGGCGCCGACTGTCTTGCGTAACCGCTCGGCAATCCCGAAAGCCTCGTCAGGTGCAATTTCCGTCAAAACCACGACGTACTCGTCTCCTCCGTAACGGGCGACCGTATCGGCCTCCCGCACGTGCGAATGGATCAGTTTCCCCAGCTCGTTCAGTACGGAGCTCCCGACCAGGTGGCCATACACGTCGTTCACCCGCTTGAAGAAGTCAATGTCGATAAAAACCACCGCCACCGACTTCATGTAGCGTGCGCACCGGGCCAACTCGGCCTTCAGGAAGTGCAATAGGAACTTGCTGTTGAAGAGTCCCGTCAAACTGTCGGTAAAAGCAATCCGCTCTTTTTCTTCCAGAAGACTAATCAAGTGCCAGCTCTGGGCCACCACCCGGAGCTTCGGATTGAGCAGCTTGATCGCTTTCTTGCAGGTATCCAGGCTCTGCGATGAAAAGCCCTGCATGAGCCCCATTAGTTCGGAGTTGTAAAATAACGGGAGAATTAGAGTAACGGGGTACTGCCTGGTCTCCGCCCACTCGCCGTACGAACGAGAGAGGTTATTATCTACAAAGGACTTCTTGTTTTCAAGCACGGCGTGGAGGTCGGAAGGAAACGGGTTGATGGTCGTAAGTCTCGGATAAACCAGCTTAAACTGCTGTGTCAGTTTATCCCAGCGATGTAAGGCCCATGCCTCGATGTCAGGATGCCTGCACAGCCCCTCGTGAATTTCCGATAGCTTGAGCTTGTCTTGCCGGATGATCGCATCCAGAAGAGCGCGCGTCGGTTCAGACCTCATTACTCTGCTAACCTGCAGATTTTGTGACGAATTGTTCCCAGGCACTTCGCCCCGCCAAGCCCCTCTCCCGGCCTAAGCCGCGCTATTATAGTCTTTTCAGAATCAAGTTTAGTGATCTCCATTTCAAAAAACGCAAAAATCGGTGGAAAGAGCCGGAAGGATTGTCGTGCTATAATTCGTTTCTTTCAAGTTTGCGGCTGGAGGAGACTTTAGATGCTAGCCTTGTTCAGAAAGAAACAGAAGGGACTGAAATGGGTCCTGTGGATTGTCATTCTGGCGCTTGCCGCCGGTATGGTTCTCCTGTTCGTTGACACTCCGGGGGATGTTGCGTCCGGATTGTCAGGTCAGGAAGTGGCCCAGGTGAATGGCAAGCCGATCAGTATCCAGGAATACAACAAGCAGTACCAGCGGCTGTACGAGATGTACCGCCAGATCTACAAGCTGGACCGACAGGATCCCGAGATTGTCAAACAACTCGGACTAAAACAGCAGGCTCTCAACCAATTGATCAGTGAGTACGCCGTGGAGAGCCAGGCCGCCAAGATGGGGATAGGCGTCACACCGGAAGAAGTGCGGCAGCAGATCACGACCCTCCCGGTTTTTCAGCAAAACGGAAAGTTCATCGGTTTCGAGCGCTACCAGGAGCTGTTACAGGCGAACGAAATGACGGTCGCCGAGTTCGAGGGCGGCGTTCGTCGTGACCTGCTCCGTCAGAAAGTCATGCAGGTCTTGACCGACGGCGTCTTCGCCTCTGCGGAAGAAGTCAGGCAGGAGTACGCCAGCCGTAACCAGGAAGCGAAAGTCCGATACGTCGCGATCGACAAGTCGGCGGCCGAGACGGTCGAACTGCCTGAGACGGAATTGCGCGCCTATTACGACAAGAACAAGGAAAACTTCCGGGCCGGCGAACAACGCCAGGTCGGTTATGTTTTTGTCCAGGCTGACCCGACCCAGGTAAAAGTGAGCCCCGAGGACGTCCAGGCCAGGCTGAACTCCATCGCGCCGGAGGAGCAGGTCCACGCGCGACACATGTTGTTCAACGCAACCGAAGGCACGGACGACACCGAGGCGCGTAAGAAAGCCGAGGCCGCATTGGCCCGTGTCCGAGCCGGGGAAGACTTCGCAAAGGTGGCCCAGGAGGTCTCAGAAGATGCCGGCACCAAGGCCCAGGGCGGAGAGCTCGGTTTCTTCGGCCGCGGCCGGATGATGCCCGAGTTTGAGCAAGTTGCATTCTCTCTTCCTCCAGGCCAGGTCAGCGGACTGGTGAAAACCCCCTTCGGGATCCACCTGATCAACGTCCTCGAGAAAACCAGCACCAACCCCGACAGCCAGCGCCCCCTGATCGAGTTCGAGCTGAGGCAGAAGGAAGCCGAACGCCAAGCGCGGGATCTCGCTTTTAAGGTGACCAACGCTGCCAAAAGCAAAGACTTACAGCAGGCCGCCGCCGAATTCAAACTTCAGGTTCGGACGTCTCGACCTTTCGCCGTCGGCGACTCGATTCCGGGAATGATGGTCCGGAATGACTTCAACCGACGAATCTTCGCAATGAAAAAGGGCGAAGTGACGCAGCCATCGCAGGGGCCCGGAGGCTTCTTCGTCGCCCAGCTCACGGAAATCACGCCCCCGACCATCCAGCCGTTCGAAGAAGTGCGCGAGCGGATCGTCAATGAAATGAAGGCCAGCCGGGCAGAGGAATCAGCCAGGCAGAAGGCTTTTACGGTCCAGGCGGCAGTGAAGACCGGCGATTTCGAAGCAGCCGCCAAGAAAGCGGGCCTGCCGGTGACGACAACCGCGTACTTCAAGAAGGGGACAAACGTCGACGACACTCTTCGATTCTCCCCCCAACTGCATGATCAGGCGTTCACGATGACAGAGGGCCAGGTGAGCGCTCCGATCGAGATCGCCGGCAAGTACGTCATCTTCCAGCTGGTCGACCGCACGGACGTCGATATGGCCAAGTTCGAGGCCGAGAAGCCGCAGATCGAGCAGGAGCTGACCCAGCAGAAGCGCGGCCGTTTCTTCAACTCCTACGTACAGAACCTGATCAAGGAGATGGAGAAGAACAACGAGATCATCATCAACCAATCACTACTGGACCAGCGGTTCAGCTAAGGTTAGAATAGGAGTTCGGTCGCCTCGAACACGACGCGGCGGCCGAACCTCAGGGTGGGGCTGTAGCTCAGTTGGAAGAGTACCTGAATGGCATTCAGGGGGTCGGGAGTTCGAATCTCCTCAGCTCCACCAAAAAACCACTGCCAACTGCGCACTGCGCACTGCCCACTGCCCCACTAGGCGGAAAAGCGTTTAGCTTAGTTCTCTCCGCTTAGGGTCCGGAGAACCGGCGATTTCCCAGCGGAGGGCGAGATCGAATGGAGCCGCGCACGACAGCGAGCGAAGCGAGCGAGAGTAAGCGGACCACCTGACTCGCTCCAGTGCTTCGTACTTAAATGTATCGATTGAGCGAATGATTGGTGTTCTGCATTGGAACGCAGATCTTCTCGCCCGGTATCACAGCCTTCTCGATTCTCTTTGTTGTCGAGGCTTGGCGAAGGCGGGCCGCCTGGCCGTGGCGAGCGTCACTGCAATCGCAGTCCGTCGGGCTTGACAACCGCCCGCTCGGGTCCATATCATATACCTAGAGTTCTATTGAAGACATCTGGGTATCAATATGGCAAAAGCCCGCAACGAAGCCCTCAAAGGCGCCCTCGACCTCCTCATACTCAAGACTCTCGACCGACGCGGACCGCT
>Ga0105091_10000086_pt1 | contig 31940 bp, 29 predicted proteins | sample PPLLak1March2015_FD_87022 | JGI IMG/M metagenome (GOLD analysis project Ga0105091, IMG submission 87022) | Freshwater sediment microbial communities from Prairie Pothole Lake near Jamestown, North Dakota, USA - PPLs Lake P7 Core (1) Depth... | ecosystem: Environmental > Aquatic > Freshwater >... | reverse complement strand
TCTTGCCGCCGGCAAGGAAGTCGTGCTCTCGACCCAAACCCTGATCGAGTCGGAATCGGATCTCAAAACCCTGCGCCGGATCAGCGGCAACGAAAAATTCAGCGTGGAAGCCAACGAAATGGGTGCGGTGCGTCTGCTGGCGAACAAGGTGCCATTCGTCGCCGGTCCAACGCTCAACATCTACAGCCCGCAAACGCTTGACCTGCTCGCCGGACTGGGCGCAACGCGCTGGGTGATGCCGGTTGAAATGTCGCGTGCGGCACTGGAACCGATGCAGCAAAGACGTCGCAGCGGGCTGGAAACGGAAGTGTTCGCTTACGGACGACTGCCGCTAGCGTATTCCGCGCGCTGTTTCACCGCACGCCACCATAATTTGCAGAAAGACGACTGCCAGTTCCGCTGCCTCGATTACGAAAACGGCCTTTCCCTCAAGACCCGCGAGGGCCAGCCCTTCCTTACCCTGAATGGCATCCAGACCCAATCGGCATTGCCATACAACCTGATCGGCGAACTGGAAACCCTGCGCGCCGCAGGTGTCGATGTCGTACGGGTCAGCCCGCAAGCCTACCATATGGGAAAGATACTCCACCTGTTCCGCGAATGTATGGAACAGCGCCTGTCCCCAGCGTTAGCCCTGACACAGATGGAGAAGCTGATGCCGGAGGCGCCATGCAACGGTTACTGGCACGGCAAACCCGGGCTGGAATTCATCCCCAACGACAATTTAATCACCGCGTGAGGACTCCCGCATGAAACCGTTTTTCATTCCGCAAGCCGTCAGCACCCTGTTCTCCCTGCTGCCGCAATATCCCCATTCCATGATTTTCACACGGGCGATCAATCTGGCCCTGAAGGGGAAATTACAGGATGAAGTCTGGTCCCCCTTGCGTGGCAAGCAGGTCTGCATCCGCGTCAAGGACGCCGGCATCGCCTTCCATTTCACGCTCACATCTGACGGCCTGTCGGCCCGTCAGGCCGTGGCCCAGCCAGATCTGACCATCTCTGCCAGCGCGCAGGATTTCATTTTCCTCGCACTGCGCAAGGAAGACCCGGACACCCTGTTTTTCTGTCGCCGCCTGGTAATGGAGGGCGACACCGAACTGGGCCTGCTGCTGAAAAACACCCTGGACGGCATGGAACTGCCACCGATGGATCTCCGTTCCCTGCTGCCCGCCCGCTTGTTCGGCCAACTTCGCACCCGTCTGCTGGCCTGATTCCCCGCTCTGTAACCCCATGTGCCGCCCTCCCCGGCGGCGGCATGCGCTCGTCCTGAAATTTTCGTGGCCGAGCACACAAAACCACAACATGTTGATATAATATTTGCGTTGAGTATTAGATTTTGTGATTTTCCTGTTCCAGGACGAGAACAACGGAGGAATCAGCCATGCCCTTTGCCCACGCCTACCAGCAACAGAACCGCGCCGAATCGCAACGTCACCACCATGTCCACCTCCGCCTCATCAATGGCGGCCCACGCATCAACGAGCCACGCGGCGAAATGCGTTGTTCGCGGCGCATTCCGCTTGAATGCTATGTCAAGGTGAAAGTATCCGAGAGCGGCGAAACCTTCTACGCCATGAGCAAGGATCTCAGCGTGGACGGGCTGGCACTGACCGCCCACTATGTTCCGCGTTTCGGCGAATTGATGGAAATCCAGCTGCAATCGCCGCGCGGCTCCACGATCAAGCCGTTCAAGGCACTGGTTCAGGTGCGGCGCTGCGTCCAGTTAGGCGAGAACAAGGGCTACGAGATCGGCACGGCGATTATTAAAGTGCGCCAGTAAAACATCACCGCTTCAATGGCTGGTGCCGGAAGAGCGGGTGGTCTTGTTGTAGACATTGTATTTTCCCGATGGCTTCTTCATCGGGATACGCTTCACTTCCTTCAGCGTCGCGCTATCGTAGATCACCAGCGCGCCGTCCATTTCCCAGATGCTCACCAGCGCGTATTTTCCATCGCGCGAGAACTCCACGTGGGCCGCGACCTTGCCCGGCTCGGGGCGCAGGATATGAACCACTTCCAGGGTTTGCTTGTCGATCAGGTGCATCACGTCATTGCTCGCCGGATTGCCGGTGGCAAAGCCATCCGTCCAGGCATAAGGTGTATTCTCATGGCTGCGCATGAAAAACCCTGGCCCCAGCGTTTTGATCTCCTTGATTGTTTTCCAGCTTTGCATGTCAATCACGCTCACCACACCGTCCTTCATGTTGGGCGTGGCCATCACCGGCCGCCCCCGATACTCCCAGGTAATGCCTGAACCGAGGTGCGGCATGCCGGGAAGATCCAGTTGCGCCAGTTTTTTACCTGTATCGAGATCGATCACCTGCCCTTTATGACTGTCGCGTGCAGTGCCGATCAAAAGCTTGTAGCTCTGGTCGAAAAAGAAATCATCAAGATAATCATCCACTGCGATGCGGCGGATCGGAAAGTCCTTGTCGCCGTAGGCAATCTCCCACACCTCGCGCGTGTCCTTCAGAGCAGCAACGAAACTGCCGCGCGGCTCCGCCTGGTACACCGCGGATACCCGCGAACTCTTGCCGTCCGACCCCACGGTCGGAATCACCTTGAGCAGCGTGAGGTCATCCGCATCCAGCAGCACCAGGCTATGCGGCAAGTAATTGCCCACCAGCACCGTCTTGCCATCGCCGGAAACTGCCAGGTTACGGGTGTTGATGCCGGCCCGCACTTCCGCCACGGTCTTCAGGTTGTAGATATCGAATTTGCTCACCCAGCCATCGCGCGAGGCAAAATAGACAAAGCGCCCATCGGGTGAAAATTTCGGCCCGCCATGCAGGGCGAAGCGCGTGGCAAAGCGGTGAATCGGCTCCAGCTTGTCTCCATCGAGAATAGTGGCGTGATGGTCGCCCAGTTCCACCACCACGAACAGGTTGAGCGGATCTGCGCTGAATAGCGGCTTGTCTGGCAGGCGGCCAGCAGGCACGTGCTGAATGTGCGAAGTGATGATTTCATTCTCACCCCACACCGGCATTTGCGGCAGTTTACTGTAGATAAAGCCCGCCAGCGCCTCGATCTCTTCCTTGCCCAGTTTGTCGCCAAAACCCGCCATCTGGCTGGCGGCACGACCAACAGCAATGGTCTTGATCGCTTCTGGGCGACGCAAGCGCGCCAGATTCTCTGGCAACAGCGCCGGACCAGTGCCACCCAGACGATCCGCACCATGGCAGGAGGCGCAATGCTCGGCGTAGAGTTTATTCGCATCCGGCGCGGCCTGGGCTGGCAGCGCAAACAGCGCCGATAACAGGACAAAACCTTTAACCGCAAGGGACGCAAAGGGACGCAATGGAAAGCAATTCAGTCTTTTTGTTTTCCTTTTGTTTTCCCTTTGCGTCCCTTTGCGTCCTTCGCGGTAAGAAATAATTTCATTCATTTTCGTCAACCCCGATTTCCTTGTCGTCCAGATAACAGGCTGGATCTTCCGCCCACGGGTCGCCAGTCACCTGCCACGCCCTTACCCTGGTATTGCCGCCGCAGATGGCAAAGTAGCTGCATGCTCCGCAGCGTCCGCCCACCTTTCTCGGCTGCGCCTTCAGCCCGGCCATGATAGGGTCGGCGGTGTCCATCCAGATGTCCGAAAAGGGCCGCTCGCGCACATTGCCTAAGTTGTAGTTCCACCACATGGTGTCGGGGTGGACATTGCCCAGATTGTCGATGTTGGCCACGTTCACGCCGGAGGAATTGCCGCCCCATTGCTCCAGCCTGGCGCGGATGTGGCTTTCCAGATGAGGAAAGTTTTTTCTCACCCAAAGCAACAGGTACACGCCGTCGGCATCGTTGTTGCCGGTGACGAACTCCTTCGCCTTGCCCGCCTGCTGGTCGCGCCAGCACGTATCAAGGAGTAGATCCATGGCCTGTCGGGTAGTCTGGTGAAAGGCATCATCCTTGCGGTTCTTGTTGCCGCGTCCGGCGTAGTTGAGATGAGAGAGATAGAACTTGTCCAGCCCCTCGTCCTCCATCAGTTGCAGCAGCGCCGGCAGGTCGTGCGCGTTGTCCTGTGTCAGGGTGAAGCGGATGCCAACCTTGATGCCGCGCGCCTTGCACAGGCGGATACCGTGCATGGACTTGTCGAAGGCGCCGTCCATGCGGCGGAATTTGTCGTGGGTCACCGCGATTCCGTCCAGGCTAACGCCGACATAATCGAAGCCGATGGCGGCTATCTGATCGATATTCGATTCATCAATCAGGGTGCCGTTGGTGGAGAGCCCGACATAAAACCTCATCTCCTTGGCGCGGCGGGCTATGGCGAAAATATCCGCTCTCAGCAAGGGCTCGCCACCAGAGAGGATCAGCACCGGTACGCGAAAGCGCTTGAGATCGTCCATCACGCCGAACACCTCATCGGTGGACAGTTCGCCAGGGAAATCCTTGTCGGCCGAAATGGAATAGCAATGCTTGCAGGTCAGGTTGCAGCGCCGGATCAGGTTCCAGATCACCACCGGCCCGGGTGGATTGCGTTTCGGCCCGAGCGGAGTGGGCTGGGCGATTTCCTGCATGAACTGGGAAATACGAAACATGGTGCAGCGCTCCTGGAATTGCCACGGATGATGGAGCTAATCTACCCTGCAGGACCGCCACAAGGAATGATCCAGATCAATGGAGCCGGAATTTGTACCTCGGAACACGCCGTAAATCTACGCCCTTGAACCTGGTTACATTGAACCCGGATTGAATGGCTGCTCTCGCGGCAAAGGCAAAAAACCTACTTGTATTCACCCGGTGGGAGATACAGGGAGTAAAGCACGTTCTCTTCTGTTTCGATGCGCTTGACCAGCACCTTGCCGATCTGCGTCACCTCCGTCTCGAATTGCTGCCAGGCGGCATCGCTCCAGTCTGTGGTTGCCACGTACTTGTGGAGGAAATCCGCCACCACCTTGCCTATATGCTGCATTTCCTTGCGAAAATCATGCATGATGGCAGCATTCTCGGCATCCCCCTCCAGGCTGTGTTGCAGATACACGTAGAACTTGATGTTTTCGGTCAGGAGGTGTCCACGCAGGGCATTGCCGAACTCGCTCAACTTTTCCTTCAGCAACACGGGATCCCTCTGCTTCAACGCATTCCCGACCTCACCAAAAATCCCCAACAGCACATGGTGATCAGCAATCAGGCTGGGCACAAGATTTGGGTCGTAATGTATCTGCGTACCGGGCGCGATGCTCTGCTGTGGAGCAGTCTTGCCGGCAGGCTTGGGGGTTTCGACGGAAACAGGGTGTTCCTTCTTTTTCCACAAAAAATCGAACATCTCAAACATGACGCACTCCACTCAAGGTTATGAACCGATCCGCAGCCCCGTCTTCTTCAGGATGCGCGTGCTGTAAAGAATTTCATGCCCATGGCAGGCATCGCCGAGGATTTCCTCAATCTGCCGTGCCTTTTGTTCGACCTCGGCGCGATCATGACCATGCACCATGGCAAAGAAATTGTAGGGCCAGTCCGGCAGGTGGCGTGGGCGCTGGTAACAGTGGCTGACCGACTCGAGCTGACCGATGCGCTCTCCCATTTCGTCGATACATTCGTCCGCCACGTCCCACACCGTCATGCCGTTAGCCTTGTAGCCCAAGGCATAGTGGTTGGGTACCGCACCGATGCGGCGAATCACGCCGCTGTCCAGCATGTGCCGCAGCCGTTCCATCACCTCGTCGGGCGTACTTCCCACCTGAAGAGCAACGGCATGGTAGGGCTGCGGCACCAACGGCAGTCCTTCCTGGGTAGCGAGAATGATGGCCCGGTCGATCTCGTCCATGCTATTTCATACCGGAGACATAAGCCACCAGCGCATTGATGTCGGCGTCGGTCAGGTTTTTGGTGTTGGCCGCCATGGATGGGTCGATACGCTCACCCGTCCCATCCCGGTAGCGCTTCAGGGACATGGTCAGATATTCCGGTTGCTGGCCGGCGATACGCGCAATCTTGTCGTTGCCGCGTCCCTGCTCGCCATGGCAACGCTGGCATATCTTGAAAAACAGTTCCTTGCCATGACCTGCCAAGGCCGGATTGGACGAGGCATGGGGCTTGACTGTCTGACTCGCCAGATACACCGCTACGCTCACCTTTTCCTCGTCGCTCATGGCCTTGATCATGCCTTGCATGAAATCATTACGGCGTCGGCCATCGGCGAATTTTTTCACTTGTTCCAGCAAGTACGCCGGATTCTGGCCCGCCAGATTAGGGATGTCCGGCCTGCTGCTGTTGCCACCGTCACCATGACAGTTGGCACAGAACAGGGTCACTTTCTTGCCCGCCTTGATTGCGGCCTGGATGGCTGCAGCATCCTGCATCACGATACCAAGTCTTTCCTCGAGGCTGATTTTCGCCGTGTTCTTGGGTTCGGCAGCCAGACTAACACCGCCGGCTAAAATACCGGCCAGCAAGCCGGCAAACAATCGAATGGTCGTCATGGATTCCCTTAAAGTGTTATCCGCTATATGGATAAAGGTATCGATTTTAGGGGAAGCGCCCTGACTAATCCACCAGGATCTGTGTCTATATTGATAGAGATCAAAGGATCCTCTTATTTCAGGGAGCATGCCATCAAGCAACCGGCTCATTAACATGAGCGAAGCTTGCCACATTGACGGCGAAAGCAGGGTCTTGCTCACTTTCCCATTTCATACCTGAAATTTCAGACCGACAAAATATTCTTTTATTTTCGGCATGTTAAATACCGGATAGCCGGTTTCCTGCTCTATATGGACAATGGCTTCCTGCTGGCCCTGTGGGGTTTCCGTGGCGAGCACGAACCACATGTTGAGCGCATGATCGCGCGCGTAGTTGTGCGCCACTTCTGGCATGTCGTTGACAACCCCGGCCACGCGTTCGAAATCATCGGGGGCAATTTTCATTGCCGCCAGGCTTAATCCGCCCCCCAGCCGCTCGGCATGGAACATGGGGCCGAAACGGGTCAGCACCTTGTCCCTGAGCAGCCTTTCCAGCCGTTCCAACAATTCGCTTTCACTCGTGCCAAGCTGTTGCGCCACTTCGGCGTAAGGGTTTGCGCAGAGAAGGAAGCCCTCCTGCAGGCGATTGATAATGGCGCGATCGAGTGTATCCAATTCCATCATGCCGCCGCCCGTGCATAGCGGGCGCCGCACTGCTTGAAGCGGCGGGTGCTGAACAACACTTCGCAGGGGATGTGCTGCAGGCCGCACCCCCTGCGCATCTCTTCCACCCGGGCCAGGACTTCTTCACGATCATGGCCATGAATCATGCAGAACAGGTTGTAGCGCCACACCGGCAAGCGCCGGGGACGACGGTAGCACAAGGTGACAAATTCCAGCTTGCCGAGACACGCACCCAACTGGCTGACCTCCTCGTCCGGGACATCCCACACCACCATGGCGTTGGCGCGATAACCCAGCTCGTGATGTCGCACCACCACGCCCATGCGCTTGATCACGCCTTGCCGGATCAGGCTTTGCACCCCCTCGATCACCTGAGCTTCGGACTGTCCCGCTGCCGCGCCCACTGCGGCAAAAGGACGTTCAACCAACGGCAAACCGGATTGGATGGCGGCGATCAGGCGGCTTTCCTGTTCGCTCGGCAGATAGGGCTGACGCGGCGAACCGGAATGGCTATCGATAAAGGCGGCGCTCTTGCGCTTGCCGCCGGTCATATCGAAACCCAGGTCGATGTGATAGTCCTCCACCAGAGGCAGGAAAAGCACCTTGCAGCCCGAGCGCTCCTCAATTTCCTTGAGCACCCGTTGCAAGGCTACTTCATCCGGCGCCGCCACCACGAACCACAAGTTGTAATGGTGCTCGCGCTGGTAATTGTGATTGACTTCAGGGTAGCTGCTCACCATCTGCGCCACCTCGTCCAGCCGGTCTTCTGTCACCGCGAGCGCCGCCAACGTGCTGGCGCCGATGCTGCGCGGACGGAACACTGCGCCCACCCGGCTTACCGTGCCTTGTTGCTGCAAGCGGGCCAGCGTGTGCAGCACGTCCCCCTCGGATACGCCCAAGCGCCCGGCAATCGACGCAAACGGCTGCGATTCGAGCGGAAAATCATGCTGGTAATCGTTGAGCAGGTGAAGCTCCAGGCCGGCGTTCATAGGCCGGTCCGATGGGCGCGATGAGTGAGGAAAATCCCGCTCGGACTCGTGGCAGGAAGTTCCCCCTGCACCGCAAAAGTCTCGCTGTCGTAGATGACCAGCTTGTTTTCATCACGCACGGAAACCCAGACAGCCTCGCCGCGCGGGGTGAATTCCATATGCAGCACCCCCTTGCCCGGCTTGATGGTTTGCACCAGCTTGCGGCTCGGCACATCGATGACCTGCACCGTGTCGTTATCGGGGAAGGCGAAATTTACCCACACCTGACGGTTGTCCGGCCGCGCCACCACGAATACCGGTTGGCCATGAACTGCGATTCGCCCCACTTCTTTCCAGTCGTGCTGGTCGATCACCAGCACCTCATGACGCCCGACCGCCGGCACCAGCAGTTCGTTGCCGGTTGCCGCCCAGCCCTCGAGATGCGGCATCTTGAAGACGGGCAATTTCTGCTCACCCTTGCCATAACCATTCAGTACCCGCGTCACGCCGGCATCCAGGTTCCACAAATCCAGCATTGCCAGACCATCCTCGCCAAACAGTCCCGCCAGGTAATAGCGGCCATCAGCGGTAATCATGGCGTCATAAGGCTCCTTGCCGATTTTCTTGAATTTTTGCACCACCGGATGGGCGGGTGATTTCAAATCTCCGACCCAGATTTCTCCTGCCTCGAACAGGCTCCACACGAAGCGATTGCCCGGCGCATCCACCAGCCCGACCACCTTGGATGGCTTGCCGGCATCATCGAGTGCGGGAATGTCCGCCACCAGATCCAAAGTTCCAGAATCGAACACCTTGATGCCGCCGGGTGTGTAATTGGCCACCGCCACCAGCTTGCCATCCTGGGAAATAGCGCCACCGATGCTGTTGCCCCCTTGCAACACGCGCTTGACGATACGCATTTCCAGCACATCGACCTTGCTCAGACCACCGTCGCGGCCAAAAACATAGGCGTAGCGGCCATCACGGGAATAATTCACCGAGGCATGTGAAAGATCCCCCAGTCCGGCAACCTTGCCCAACACCGAATGACCGCTGGTTTCGACTACTGCGACACTGCCCGTGGCGCGCTCGATCACCACGCCCAAGTCGCCGCTACCGCGTAACTGCGGCGTGGCGCAGGCAGAAAGCAGGAGGGCCGCAAATGCTGCGGTTATGGCTTTAACGCTCATCAGGAAACCCTTTCAGTAACTTGTCCACGATCCACCTGGCTTCATTTTCGTTGAGGAAGGCGCCCCACGGCGGCATCGGTGTGCCCGGGCGGCCATAAAGAATCGTCGCAACCAGGCTTTCCGCCGGCTTGTCGCGCAACAAGGCTGGCAACAGTGCCGGACCGAGTCCTCCCGCCAGCGTCATGCCGTGGCAGGAACCGCAATCCTGTCGCACCAACCGCACCAACTCGGTTTGCCGCTGCGAATCCATGGATTCGTCCGCCGCCACACTTTTTACCCCGCCCAGCACAGCAAGCGTCATGCCGCACAGCAGGCCAAAAAAAAGGGAGCCGTGCAGCTCCCTTTGTGCCGGACGGAAGCAGGTATTACCATCAAGCGCCAAAACCCACCCTCCCCATGCTTACTTGGCAGCCGTAATGTCCGCCTTGGTGTCGATCCCCAGGCTGTAACCGAAGGAAACATGGTGGAAGCGGCCCGCCGCGTGATCGTTATGGATGGCAAAGCCCATGTTGTAGGTCTTGCCGGAAGCCAGAGCGATATCACCCTCGCCACCCGTCAGCTTGCGAGTGAAGGTCACGGTCCAGGTGTCGCCATCCTTCTTGCCATCCGCACTCACCAGCGCCTTGCCACCTTCCATCACGCGCTTGTCGGCCACGTAGCCATCCACTGGCTTGGCGCCCTTGCCGCTCTTCCACTGCATCAGGTCGTAATAATTGCCGCTGGCAAGCGAGCCGCCGGTGACATATTTGGTTTTCTTGTCGTCTGCGCCAGGCATGGTGCGGGCGTCAGTGTGACAAGTACCCCAGCAACCAGCAGCCAGACCGATTTGCACATCCTTGCCCTTGGAGTCCTTGGCCACTACCTTGTTGTCTTCCAGCATCACCGCCAGCTTGACGGGATTATCCTTGTCCATTTTATCCGCGCTGCCCTTGGGCTCTTTCCAGCTGAAACGCAGATAGAGGTTGGTTCCATCGTTAGCCGCCTGCACGCTCACTGGAATAGTGCCGGTACGGCCGGCAACCGGCTTGGGTTCGAGTTTCTCGCCCTTGAGGATTTTATCGGTGGCGATGTCGATAGTGAGTTTCTTTTCATCCTCATGGCAACCAATGCAACGCTCGCCTTTTGACAAACCCTTGGCGCCACCGTGGTCGGTGCCCTTCATGATCCATTCGATACTGGAAGTGCCTGGATGAAACACGGTTACATTCCGTGATGGCACCTTGCTCCAGTCCGGGGCGGCCAAGACAGTCCCAGCCATGCCGGCCAGCACCAAGCCCAATGCGGAAGCAGTAATCAAAGATTTGTTCATGTTCATCCTCCAAGTCGAATAGGTTGTACGAAATCATTCATGCCATGTGCTGAAGCAGCTTAACCGCCAGCTTCGTCCTCTGTCATCCCCTCAGGTTTGTTGTGGGCAATACCTTTGTGGCAGTCGATGCAGGTCATATTATCTTTCCTGGCATTTTCATGCTGCTTTGCTGCCCGACTCTTCTGTTTTTCCACATCCATGCCTTCGAAAGTATGGCAGTTGCGGCACTCGCGCGAATCCGATGCTTTCATCCGCGCCCATTCATGACGCGCCATCGTCAGGCGCTTGGCCTCGAATTTTTCCTTGGTATCAATGGTGCCGGTAATCCTGCCCCATACCTCCCCGGAAGCCTGGATCTTGCGCATCATCTTGTGCGTCCAGTCCTTGGGCACGTGGCAGTCTGAACACACTGCGCGCACACCGGTGCGGTTGGAATAGTGAATGGTCTTCTTGTATTCCTGATAGACGTTGTCTTTCATCTCGTGACAACCGATACAGAACTCAAGCTGGTTGGTGGCTTCCATGCCGGTATTGAAGCCGCCCCAGAACAGGATGCCAGCGATGAAGCCGCCTCCCAGAAGCGTAAGAAGAGAATATTTGGCGCTCGGGCTGCGCAGTTTTGCCCACCAGTTTGAAACCGCCATTCTATAATCTCCCTTTATTGAATTTGTAGGCGCGCCGGAGGATTGCCCCCGGACGCGCGCTGGTCAGATACTTAGTAAATATCGTGCTGGGTATTGAGGATGTTGAACTTGCCTGTTGGCGTGATCAGCTTGGGATCCTTGATCACGTGCTTCAGCTTGCGGGTCTTGTCGTCCATGATCACGATCGCGGAAGGCTCGGTCTTGCCCGCCCACAGGGAGAACCAGACTTCATCGCCGGTCGCGTTATACTCGGCATGCACCGCACGCTTGACTGCCTTGGATTCAGGTAGATCAGCCAGCTTGGCGATATTGATGATTTCCGGTGCCTTGTCAAGGTTCTTGATGTCGTAAACGCTCACCGACTCGGCCAATTCCTTGTCTGGATTCAGCGGCGCATCCGCCCACAGGTTGCTGGACTTCGGATGGGTCTTGACGAACAGCGAACCTGCACCATGGTTCTTCAATTCAGCCACGACCTTCCAGGCATACTGCTTGTGCTTGGCCGGATCGGTGCCGATCAGCGTGATCACATCCGCGCCGAGATGGGAAGTTGCCCAGACCGGACCAAACTTGGGATGCTTGAAGTTCGCGCCGCGACCGGGGTGTGGCTTGGGCTTGGTATTAACCAGCGCGGCCAGCTTGCCGGTTTTGGTATCGACCACCGCCACCTTGTCGGAAGCATTGGCCGCCACCAGGAAGTAACGCTTGGTCGAATCCCAGCCGCCGTCATGCAGGAACTTGGCGGATTCAATAGTGGTTTCCTTGAGGTTCTTGATATCGGAATAATCCACCAGCCTGATCATGCCGGTTTCCTTGATGTTGACCACCCATTCCGGCTTGTCCTCGGTCGCCACGATCGAAGCCACGCGCGGCTCGGGGTGATACTCGCCATCCACGGTCATGCCACGGGTGGACATGATTTTCAGCGGCTTGAGCGTATCGCCCTCGGTAATCACGTACTGTGGCGGCCAGTAGGAACCGGCGATGGCATACTTGTCCTCGTAGCCCTTGAACTTGGAAGTTTCCACCGAACGCGCCTCGATACCAATCTTGATGGTTGCCACCACGGTTGGCTGTTCAAACCACATATCGATCAGGTCCAGCTTGCCGTCACGTCCGATCACGTAGACATAGCGGCCTGACTTGGAAACACGGGAAATGTGCACGGCATATCCAGTCTTGACGATACCCCAGATTTTCTTGGTATCACCGTCGATCAGCGCCACTTCGCCAGCATCGCGCAAGGTCACCGAGAACACGTTCTTCAGATTGATCTTGTTCATCTGCTTCTTGGGCCGGTCTTCCGGCTTGATGACCAGCTTCCAGCTGCTCATCATTTCCTTCATGCCCCACTCAGGCGGCGTATCCGGCGTCTGCTGGATATATTTCGCCATCAGGGAAATCTCGTCCTTGGTGAGGATGTCGTCGAAGTTCACCATACCGCCATCGGTGCCGTAACCGATAATTTTTTCCAGCCGGGAATGACCCAGCTTGAGGGTGTTGACCGGCTCCAGGTTCTTGCCCGTGGCGCCCTTGCGCAGGATGCCGTGGCAACCGGCGCAACGCTCGAAATAAATCTTGGAAGCGGATGCCTTCTGCTCCGCCGTCAGCACAGCTTCGTCAGCAGCAGTAGCAGACGCAACGTTGAAAATACCCGCCACCGACATGGCAAGCACCGATGCAGCAAAATACGGCTTTTTCATTTGACACCCCCTTAAGATTTAAAGTCATGAGCACAACAGGGTTTTACCCCACGGCTGCATCATGTTCCAAGGCAATGACGCGAACCTTGATGCATGTCAAGATTTTTCGAGATCGTGACAAATGCAAGATTGCGCCTTCAGGAAACGATAGTGCAACAGGATAATGAAGCATTGTTGATCTGCATCAAGGCAAGGAAAGCAAATTACCCACACTCTGATGTCTGGTATTTTTCAATCGGGCTGGATAGTCATCATGCATATTTCTGGAGTTGTTGTTCATACCCGCCCCGGGCGTGCTGTCCAGGCCCATGAGCAGCTTGCCGCCATCAGCGGCGTGGAAGTCCATCACAGCGACGTCGAAGGCAAACTGATCGTCACCCTCGAAAAAGAGGACGAACAAATGACAGCGGACACGTTCGGCCTACTCAACGAACTCCCTGACGTGCTCTCCGCCACCATGGTGTACCACCATTTCGAACCCGAAACAAATTCTAAATAATTCAGCAGAGGAGACCCAAAATGGAATTGACTCGCCGTGAATTCGTAAAACTCAGCGCAGTTGCCGCCGCAGCCGCCGCTGCAGGCGTCACCGTACCGGGCGCACAGGCAGCGCTGGCAGCAGCAGGTAATAGCGGAGTGCGCTGGGACAAGGGCGTATGCCGTTTCTGCGGCACTGGTTGCGGGGTCCTGGTAGGCACCAAGGATGGCCGTGTGGTGGCCACCCAGGGCGACCCGGACGCACCGGTCAACAAGGGTCTCAACTGCATCAAGGGCTACTTCCTCTCTAAGATCATGTACGGCAAGGACCGCCTCACCCAGCCCATGCTGAGAATGAAGGACGGCAAGTTCGACAAGAACGGCGAGTTCGCCCCCATCAGCTGGGATCAGGCCTTCGACATCATGGCGGAAAAATGCAAGGCCACCCTTAAAGCCAAAGGCCCCAAGGGCATCGGCATGTTCGGCTCGGGCCAGTGGACAGTGTGGGAAGGCTATGCCGCCGCCAAGCTGATGAAGGCCGGTTTCCGTTCCAACAACATCGATCCCAATGCGCGCCACTGCATGGCTTCCGCCGTGACCGGCTTCATGCGCACCTTCGGCATCGACGAGCCGATGGGCTGCTACGACGACGCCGAGCATGCCGACGGCTTCGTGCTGTGGGGCTCCAACATGGCCGAGATGCACCCCATCCTGTGGTCGCGCATCACCGACCGCCGCCTCACCGGCAAGGATGTGAGGATTCACGTGCTCTCGACTTTTGAGCACCGCTCCACCGAGCTGGCGGACAATACGCTGATTTTCAAGCCCCAGTCCGACCTGGCAATCCTCAACTTCATCTGCAACTACATCATCCAGAACAACGCGGTGAACGAGGAATTCGTCAAGAAGAGCGTCAATTTCAAGAAGGGCGTCACCGACATCGGTTACGGCCTGCGCCCCAACCATCCGCTCGAACAGGTGGCCAACAACAACGGCTATCCCGGCGCCGACGGCAAGCCCAAGGGCAATCCGAACAACTCCAGCCCGATCACCTTCGACGAGTTCAAGGCGTTCGTGTCCGAATACACAGTGGAAAAAGCTGCCGAGATTTCTGGCGTGCCCAAGGAAAGGCTGGTTGAACTGGCCAAGCTCTATGCCGACCCAAAGAAGAAAGTGGTGTCCTACTGGACCATGGGTTTCAACCAGCACACGCGCGGCACCTGGGTCAACAACATGATCTACAACGTGCACCTGCTGGTGGGCAAGATATCCGAGCCGGGCAACGGCCCCTTCTCCCTCACCGGCCAGCCATCGGCTTGCGGCACGGCGCGTGAAGTGGGCACTTTCGCCCACCGCCTGCCCGCCGACATGGTGGTGATGAACCCAAAACACCGGGAAATTGCGGAAAAAATCTGGAATCTTCCCGCCGGCACCGTGCCCGACTGGATCGGCTCCCACGCCGTGAAGCAAAGCCGCGACCTCAAGGACGGCCTAATCAATTTCTACTGGACCTCCACCACCAACAACATGCAGGCCGGGCCGAACATCAATGGCGAAACCTACCCCGGCTGGCGTAATCCGGCCAACTTCATCGTGGTCTCCGACGTCTACCCCACAGTATCGGCTGTGTCCGCCGACCTGATGCTGCCCTGCGCCATGTGGATGGAAAAGGAAGGCGCATTCGGCAACGCCGAGCGCCGCACCCAGTTCTGGCGCCAGCAGGTAAAGGCACCGGGCCAATCCCGCTCCGACCTGTGGCAATACATGGAATTCTCCAAACGTTTCAAGGTGGAAGAAGTGTGGCCCGCAGAACTGATCGAGAAAGCCCCGCAACTCAAGGGAAAAACCCTCTATGACGTGCTCTACGCCAATGGTGAGGTCAACAAGTTCCCGCTGACCGAGCTGAAGAAGGTCAACGAGCACGGCATCAAGAACTACAGCAATGACGAATCCACTGCCTTCGGTTATTACGTGCAGAAGGGCCTGTTCGAGGAATATGCCCAGTTCGGCCGCGGCCACGCACACGATCTGGCCAATTTCGACACCTACCACAAGGCACGCGGCCTGCGCTGGCCGGTGGTGGACAACAAGGAAACCCTGTGGCGCTTCCGCGAGGGTTACGACCCCTACGTAAAGAAAGGCGAAGGCGTCAAATTCTATGGCAACGCCGACGGCAAGGCGGTGATCTACGCCCTGCCCTACCAGCCCGCCGCCGAGATGCCGGACAACGAATATGACCTGTGGCTATGCACCGGCCGCGTGCTGGAGCACTGGCACACCGGCTCCATGACACGGCGCGTGCCTGAGCTCTACAAGGCAGTGCCGGATGCCTGGGTGTTCATGCACCCGGAAGACGCCAAGAAGCGCGGCCTCAAGCGCGGCGACAAGGTCAAGGTCATCAGCCGGCGCGGTGAAATCACCACCCTGGTGGAAACCCGTGGCCGCAACAAGCCGCCAGAAGGGCTGATATTCGTGCCTTTCTTTGACGAGTCACGCCTGGTCAACAAGCTGACCCTGGACGCCACCTGCCCGATCTCGAAAGAGACCGACTTCAAGAAATGCGCGGCGAAGATTGTGAAAGCTTAAACCACGGAGAACACGGAGGGCACAGAGGAAGGGCGGGAAGTGAGCTTACTGATGCTCCATCTCCGTGACCTCCGTGCGCTCCGTGGTTAACCTGGTTTTAAAACGCAAATATTCGACATGAACACCCAACGACCAGACAGCAAACAGGCCGCACGGCGTCAGTTCCTGCTCGACATGGCGAAAACCGCTTGCGGTGTCGGCATGTTCGGGCTGGGGTTGGGCTTGTATGCCAGACAGGCGCACGCTCTACCGCCCGCCGCCATCCGTCCGCCAGGGGCGTTGCCGGAGCCTGATTTCCAGGGCGCCTGCATCCGCTGCGGCATGTGCGTGCGCGATTGTCCCTACAACATACTGGAACTGGCCAGGCCGGAGGACGACTTGGCCACCGGCACGCCCTATTTCGTGGCGCGCAAGATTCCGTGCGAAATGTGCGAGGACATCCCGTGCATCAAGGCCTGTCCCACCGGGGCGCTGGACCACCAGCTGACCGACATCAACAAGGCAAAAATGGGCCTGGCGGCACTGGTAGACCAGGAAACCTGCCTCAACTTTCTCGGCCTGCGCTGCGATGTGTGTTACCGCGTCTGTCCGGTAATCGACAAGGCCATCACGCTGGAGCGGGTACACAACTTCCGCACCGGCAAGCACACCATGTTTTTGCCTACCGTGCATTCCGAACACTGCACCGGCTGCGGCAAGTGCGAGAAATCCTGCGTGCTGGAAGTCGCGGCCATCAAGGTATTGCCGTTCCTGCTTGCCAAGGGTGAATTGGGCAAGCATTACCAGCTGGGCTGGGAAGAAAAGAAAAAGGCCGGCGAGAGTCTGGTCGCACCGGAGATCGAGCACCAGTACAACCTGCCGGAAGGCTTCAAATATGAACAAGGGCCGGGCCTGAGTGGCGAGGCCGTTGCACCGCCCGCAGCGCAACCCGGTGCGCCCCAGGCGCTGCACGGAGACAAGCTGTGAGCGCGGACAAAAAAATGGGGGCCGACGCCGTCATGGCAAAAGGCTGGCTGGGCGCCCACAAATGGCTGCTGCTGCGCCGCATCTCCCAGATCGGCATCCTCGCCCTGTTTCTGCTAGGGCCGTTGGCGGGCATCTGGATCGTCAAGGGCAATCTGGCCTATAGCCTGACGCTCGACACTCTGCCGCTGAGCGATCCCTATGTGCTACTGCAATCCATGCTGGCCCGGCACATGCCGGAAAAACTCGCCCTCATCGGGGCCGCCATCGTGATCGGCTTTTATGCGCTAGCGGGTGGTCGCGCCTATTGCGCCTGGGTCTGTCCGGTCAACATGGTGACCGATTTCGCCGCCTGGCTGCGACGCCTTTTCAGCATCAAAAGCGGCGCACGCTTTTCGCGCATGACGCGCTACTGGATTCTGGCCATGACGCTGGTGCTGGCCCTGGCCAGCGGCACCATCGCCTGGGAAATGCTCAATCCGGTTTCGATGCTGCATCGCGGCCTGATTTTCGGCTTGGGAACGGCGTGGACCATCATCCTTGCGGTATTCCTGTTCGACCTGTTCGTCAGTCCGGACGGCTGGTGCGGCCACCTCTGCCCTGTGGGCGCTTGCTACAGCCTGATCGGCAAAACCAGCCTGGTACGTGTCAACGCAGCGAAGCGGGATGCATGCAACGACTGCATGGACTGCTTTGTGGTATGCCCCGAACCGCAGGTCATCAAACCCGCCCTCAAAGGCGCCGCGAAAGGCCTTGGGCCGGTGATTACATCAGCCAATTGCACCAACTGCGGCCGCTGCATCGATGTATGCTCGAAAGAAGTATTCGGATTCGGTTTGCGTTTCAACCACAAGGCGGACAACAACGCCCCGCAAGGGCATGCGACCGCACTCGGCAACAGGCCATAACATGATCACAGGCCATGACATCATAATGAGGAGATCAACCATGAAAAACCCACTGCGCTTCGCCTTGGTAGCACTGGCCGCTTCCGCATTCACCTTCGCCACACCCAACGCACTGTCGGCGGAAAGCACGGTTAAATCACTGCGCGGCGCGGACACCCAGGCTGCGGATCAGGCACCGGAAGAAAAATTCAACCCAGGAAAACGACCCGGATCACAAAAGCTGATCACGCGCACTTTCGAGCAGCAACCGCCGGTAATCCCGCACGCCATGGAAAATTTCGACGAAATCACGCTGGAAGAAAATCAGTGCCTGACCTGCCATGGCCCGGAAAAATTCAAGGAAAAGAAAGCGCCCAAGATCGGAGACAGCCACTTCCGCAACATGCAGACCGGTGAAGTCATGAAACAGGTATCCGCCGCACGGCACGCCTGCGTACAGTGCCATGTGCCACAGGTGGATGCTCCACCGCTGGTTGAAAACACCTTCCAGGGTGTGCCGAAACCGAAAACGGCCGCGAATAAAAAGCAATAAGCCAGAAATTCAAAGGGGCGCAGCAAGAAAACAGCCGGCATTTGCCGGCTGTTTTCTTTGCGCCTACGCGGCTAGTGTCGTAGCTCAGATTTCAGCCAGACCTACGAATGTTTATTTAATTCATGTCAAACCTCTTACGTATGATCGGGTCAAGGCTTATTCAGCCCGGACCACCTGATTGCGCCCGCCTTCCTTGGCACGGTACAGCGCCTCGTCGGCCTTGTGCACCAATTCTTCTATATTAGTCGCCCTGATATCGGGGAAGCCTGCAGCTCCGATACTGATGGACAACCGGCGCTCTCCCATACCCTCGATCGGCGTTTCGCTCACGGCCAGGCGAATTTTCTCTGCCACAGTCAGTGCCTTTTCAAAATCAGTGTGCGGCAACAGCACCACGAACTCTTCCCCGCCATAGCGCCCCACCACATCGGTTTCCCGCACTGATTGCTGCAACACCCGCGCCACCATAATCAGGGCGTTGTCGCCAACCTGGTGGCCGAAGGTATCGTTCACGCGCTTGAAAAAATCCACATCCATGATCAGGATGGATAGCGGTGTTTCATAGCGCACCGCCTTGGAGTATTCATCCTCCAGGCGCTCGCTCAGGAAACGGCGGTTGTAAAGCCCGGTCAGACCATCTGCAATGGAAAGTCGTTCCACCTTCTCGTGCGTCAAGGCGTTGTCCAGAGTAATTGCGATCTGGTTGGCCAGATATTCGATCAAGGGCTGTTCCTCAACCTGATAGCGTCCAAAGGTGCCTATCATCATGACGCCCAGCACTTTCTCCTTGTACATCAGCGGAAAGGCAGCCACCTCACTGGGCAGAATCTCGGCAAAGCCCAAATCGACTTTGATGTAGCATGTTTCCGGGATGTGCTCCAGCACCACTGAATGGCGCTCCTGAGCGGCAAACCCGGCAATGCCCTCGCCCAGTTTCAGCGGCGGCAGGGCGGCGATATCGAGACCGTGCGTAACGAATGGCGCCAACACCTCGGTCTGTTCGTTCATCAAATAGATTACGCCCAGTTTCGAATCGGTCAGCTCCAGCACCTTGTCGAGCGCATTCTTCAATAATTCCTTCGGATTCAGTGTGGTAATCAGCAGCTTGGCTAGGGAATTGTATTTTTCGACCCGCATCTGCTGCTCACAGATGGCTTCGGCCATGCGATTGAAGCCTTTGCCAAGATCATCGAACTCATCCTTGGTCACGATCTCGGTGCGGACTTCCACCTTGCCCGCTGCGAAATCGTCCATGGCACCGACCAGCGCCCGGATCGGTCGTATGGTGTCGCGATGGGCGAAAAAGGCGATTACCAGCGAGAGTAGGCCGCCCATCACCATGAAGCCATAAATAATCAGCATATTGCCGCGGATAAAGGAATCTACGGCGCCAGCCTTGCTGCCCACCACCAGCGAACCGATGGCATGTTTCTGTGCGTTGAAAATCGGCTCTGCGCTGATGAAGCACGGCTCGCTGTTGATCGTCGCCTGCCCGCTGAAAGGTTTGCCCTTGAGTACCATGTCGTTCACTTCCGCCGGCAGCAACTGCCCCTCAGCCCAGAAGTTTCCTGGACGCCGTGATGCCGCAACCACCCTTGACTCCTGCACCATCGCTCCGAAAAGACGGGCATCCTCTCCCGATCCGTCGTGAATCAGGTTGGGCAGCCAGTCATAACCATCGAGCAGCACCATGCCGATCAGGACACCGATTACGCCACCATCCTTCATCACCGGGACGGCCACGACACTGGCCATCACCACGCGCTCCAGGCGCAGATAGCGCTCTGGATTCTCGCGCAGGAAAATATCGCGTGACAGTATCTCGGTAGAAACGACTGCATAACCGTTGCTCACCACCTGCGGGAGGATGGTATTCAGCGCCACCTGGTCACCGGCACTACCGTTGCGCCGGGCTATCACATTGCCCTTGGTGTCCATTGCCAGCCATGCATCCACGAACGGCAGATTGAAAGCATAGTCCTGCAACAAATCCACAAGGGGCGTTTTTTTCTTCTCCGCCAGCGCCTCCTTGACCACCGGTGAAGAAGCGGAATGACTCAGAATCACGTTGACCGTGCCCAGGCGCCCGGCATGGGCCGCCTGAGCGCCATGCAGGCTGGTCGTCAGCGCGCTGGAGACATGCTGCCGCGCCACGCCGACGAGAATATTCTCCACCAGCATGGTGACGCCTATCAACGGGATAAAGGCAACGATAAAAAATGCGATCAGCGTTTTCCAGCCAATCGACAGTCGGAAACGCTGCGCCCCCCACACCACGCGGTAAGGGTTTGCTTTTACGGGCAGGCCGGAAGTCGTTTTATTCATTTCATGCAACCGCTGAAAGTCATGCCACACCCCTCATAAATGGACAAGCAAGTCGCAATTATCACCAGAATTCTGATAGAATTGCCCACAATTTCTACTTATACTGACATAAAAAGCGTTCCAACGATCACAACCATCATGAAATCCAGAGAGAAAACTCGCATGCACCCCACTCTATCCCCCGCCCACCTCGTTTCCACTAGCCTTCTTCTAACCTGCATGATAGCCATCGGCGGCTGTAACCAGAGTCCACCCCCTCCTGCTGAAAAAACACCTCCCGCAGCCCAGACCAGCATGGCGCCCGCCAGCAACATGATCTCCAACGTCCCGGTCAAGGGCGACGAGGCGCTTCCTCCCAGCCACCCCCCGCTACCGTCCGCCACGCCACCCCACCCGACAGAAGAGACCGGCAACCGGCCCGACCTCAACCAGCAACTCGCCGCTCAACACCCTCAACCAGCAGGCAAGAAAAAACTCACCGTGGTAGTGCCGGACAGCGTAAAAGGAAAGTGGGCCTCTGCCACGCTTGCTGTCAGCGCCGAGGGCAGCGAAAAAGAACTCAAGCTAGCCATTGGAGACAAAATTTCTTTGGGGAAAAACCTGCAACTGCATCTGGTTCATTACCTGCCCGCGTACACCAGCGACTTTCAGAGCGTGACCAGTTCATCCAACGAACTGGTGAATCCCGCCGTTCAGGTCCAAGCCATCTCGAACGGGAAGGTTGTTGCCGAAGGCTGGATTTTCCAGAACCTGCCTGAATTCAATTCATTCAAGAGCGAACAGGTCAAAGTGCGGCTGATTTCCGCCGAACCCACCAAGAAAAAATGAGGCCCGACCTACAAAACCCATAAAGGCGCACTTTATGACCAAACCCCGCTTCCTCCCTCTGCTTGGCGCACTGCTGATCTGCAACGGCGCCATGCTCGAAGCACAGGCAGCCGATGATACGGCACAAAGGCAGCAAGAACTGAGCCAGACCATCCAGCGCCAGATTTTGACCCTGAACGTCAACCAGGCGAACAAATACCTGATCGATTTCTATTTTTCCAGTTTTCACGGCATGTATGCCTACCGCGAACTGATGCTCTGGGCGCAGGCAGCACCCCAGCAACAGCGCAGCGAACTCATGGCCCTGACACGCGCCGGCCTGGAAGCCGTGGTGCGCGACTCCGGCATGGGTCTGCCGCTTGACAAGGGAAAAGAACAAACAGTCGGATTACTGTTCAGCCGGGGCATGCCCCGCTATGCCGCCCAGCCGGATTTTGCACAGCCAGCAACGCTCAAATGGAATCCTGCCAGTTTCGAGCGCCAGACCGCCCCGGAGACCGTCGGCCAATCCCTGGCAGCCAAGTCACTCTTCGTGCAGGAGGACACCTCCAACGACGGTAAAAAACTCAGGGAAATATTGCTGGCATCGGCCCTGCACGAATTCCAGACCCTTTTGCCCCTGCTGGAATTGGGCGGCGACAAGGGCGCCAGCCACATGCCCGCGCTGCTCAAACTGGAAAACGGCCAATGGTCGATGGTCAACGTCTCCAGCCAACTCTATGGCCAGATGTCCCTGATCCAGGGACTCGCCCGCCTGCATGCCCTGCTCTCTCTTCCCGCACTGCAAAACGAAACTATCGAAGGCAAACGCATGGCCGAGTGGCGCAAGGAAGTCCGCCGCGCGCTGGAAAAAGCTTACCACACCACCATCAAACTCCACCTAGACACCAAGGCCGGCAGCCTGGTCAGCAGCCATGAGCGCGGCAAGGGCACCTCGGAGCGACTCGGCGCAGAAGAGGCCGGCTACACGCTGGAAGTGCTGGCAGATCTTGTCGCCCTCCTGCAAATGGGCGATCCGCTACGCGAGGCTGCGCTCAAACAACTGACAACCCAGGCCGACTATATAGTTACCCGCATGGAAGGAAAGACAGCGGCCCCAAAAACCTTCCTGGTAAAAAACCACCAGACTTTTGACGGCATGCTGTTGCGCCTCGAAGACCAGTTGTCCATCGTAAATGGCCTACTGGCAGCCGCCCAGGCCAGCGGCAGGGAAGCTTATAGCAAAATCGCGCTGGACATTTTCAACGCCGTGCGCCCGGCGCTTTGGTCCGCCCGGGCAGGCATCTTCCGCTCTGCAGCAGGCCAGACCGTCACCGCCTACGATGGACGCTTGTTCGGCATGGCGCTGGCCACCTGGCGGCGGCTGGAAAAATCGCTGCCGCCGGGCGAGGCCAGACAGCATGGCGAGAGCCTGATCGAGGTGGTGCTCAAAAGGGGCGGTCTGCAGCAGGCAGAAGGCCCTGCCACGGGCGAAGCGAAACAACCGGAAGCCTTCATTCATGACGAACTGCCGCAACTAGTGAGCACTATCGCCGCCCTTAAAAAGGAGGCGCAGCCGGAAAAAATCGCCGCCGCCGTCAAGACTCTGAGCGACCAGGATGGTGACAGCATACCAGGCTGCCGCTTCGGCGGAGGACGCTTTGGTGCAGCGCCGGTCATCATCATCCAGACCAGCATCAACACCCCTTTCGATCTACCCCCGGCCACCGTCACACCACCTTCTGCCCCCCCATCTGCTACCCCCCCGCCAAGGAGCACACCATGAAATCGCCCCTGATTTTCGCCCTGCTGCTTTTGTGCAGCGCTCCCGCCGCCCAGGCCTTCAGCGGCATGGGCAATCCGGATCGGGGAAGAATGATATTCACCCAGCGCTGCGTCATGTGCCACGGCGAGGACGGGCGCGGGCGAGACGGCATGGCTGCGGATCTGGTGGGGGAATGGCACCGTCTAACCAAATCCGACCTGGAACTGAGCCACAACATCCGCTCCGGTGGGCTACGCACACCGGGCAAGATCTATACGGCCGGCCAATGCCCCCCCCAGATGCTCAATGAGCGCGACATGAACGACGTGCTGGCCTATTTGCGTAACAAATTTGGCACACCCCAGCTCGATTTCGGCCGCTAATCCTCTCGGAACCACCATGCCACGCCTATCCATACATATCATATTGTCCGCCCTGATTCTTGCCATCCCCCCAACCGCCCCGGCCCTAGGCGCCGAAACGGCGCAATCCGCCCAAGCCACGGCAAAAATCGCCTTCATCGGCCTCGAAGCACGCGCCCCTGCAGCCTGGATCATGGTGCCACCGGCAACCGACAAACGGCTGGCACAATTCAAGATCACCGCACCAGGCGAGGGCATGACGGCAGAAGTCATCGTTTACTATTTCGGCAAGGGCGGAGGCGGCACGGCAGAGGCCAACATCGAGCGCTGGCAGAGCCAATTCATCGGCACAGCGAATCGCCCCGTCACTCCCGCCATCGACCGCTTCCAGTCAAACGGCATGGCCGTCACCACCGCCGAGTTGCATGGTGCTTACGCGCGCGGCATCGGGATCGGCCCGGTGGGCGTGCCCAAGCCGGATCAGACATTGCTCGCCGCCGTGGTGGAAACACCTGAAGGCAATCTCATCATCCAGCTTCACGGCAAGGCAGCGAGCGTAAGCGCGCAGAAAGAAGCCTTCCTCGCCTTCGTCCGCTCCATTCGCGGCGAAACCATCTGACAAATCCCATTATCCCCAAGAAAGGCCACCAAATGTCCAGCGAAGCCAACCAGAACTCCAGCGGCATGTACGGAACCAGCCCGCGCAAGCCCCTTACCGCATTGCTGTTGTCCATCTGTCCCGGACTGGGGCAGCACTATGCAGGAGACATGAAGCGCGGCGTACTGCTCTACATCGCCCTGATCATCGCCTCCTGGCTGGCTGCAATCGCCTTCATGTCGATCCAGAGCAAGTTAAGCATCATTTTTCTCTGCATACCCTTCGCCGGCGCGGGACTGATCGCGCTTGATGCTTACAATTGCGCCCGCCGGCAGCCGCACGACTATCGGCTGGAATGGTTCAACCGCCCCTGGATTTATGCCGCGGTATTCCTCACCCTGCTGTTCACGGTCAACCCCCTGATGGATCTTCTGGTGGGCCGACATGTAGTGAGAGCCTTCTTCATGACCTCCTCCAGCATGCAGCCGACCATCCTCGACCGCGATATTGTACTGGTCAATAAATTAGCATTCCCGAAACGGGGTGAAATCGCGCTGGTCAAATTCGGCGAAAGCAAATCAAGTGCAAAGGTGACCCAGCTCATCGACGACCAGTTCATCAAGCGTGTTGTCGCCGTCCCCGGTGACACGCTGGAAATCCGCAACGACGAGGTATGGGTCAACGGCCAGAAAATCAACGAGCCCTATGCACACTTCAAGGGCACGTTGCGCTTCAGCAGCGCCCAAGGCTCGAATTTCGGCCCCAAACCGGTTCCTGCCGAATCCTATTTCGTCATGGGTGACAACCGCAACGAAAGCATCGACAGCCGCATCCTCGGCTTCATCCGCGAAGACCAGATCGGCGGCACGGTCACCAAGGTATTCTGGTCATGGAATTTCGACGAAGGCGGTATCCGCTGGGACAGGACAGCGAAGAGTTTGAAGTAATCCTGTAAAACCCTACTGAAACAAATACTGTCCATGAATACTGCGCCTTACCAGCAGCAAGCCGTAGGTGGTGAACAGCATCATGGCATAAGGCGCCAGCGCAACCAGCGCCCAGCGCTTGCCCCGCCACGCTGGTTTCTGGCGCAGGTGAAGCACGAACGCATAGGTCATGATCGTGGCAAACGACCAGCTCTCGATCGGGTCCCAGCCCCAGTAGCGCCCCCAGGCCAGGCTGGCCCAGTACGAGCCGGCCGCCACCATCGCCGCCCAGAGCAGGAATGCCCAGTCCGCCAGCCTGCCTGCCAGCGCAGGCACATCGGGACTGCTGATGCGCCCCGCAAGCCAGGCCAGGTGCACGCCAGCCGCCAGCGTTCCAGCGCCGATAGCGAGGGAATTGAGCTGTGCGTGAATGAACAGCCAGTTGGTGCGCAGCGAAGGGTCCATGGGAAAGGCTCCGCGGCTGTAAAACAGCGCCCACACCACCCCGGCACCCGCCATGCCCAGCGCCAGCAGCCCGGCTGGGCGCAGTTCCGGCAGGCGCCACTGCACGACGAGATAAAGGCCGACGATCATCAGGGAATCCACCGTCAAATCCTCGTAACGGGTGACGATGGGGATCTGCCCGAGATCATGCCAGCGCCAGGTTAGCAGGCCGAGGTGTAGGGCAAAACCCAGCGCCGCCAGCGCGATGGCCGGGCGCTCCAGGCGAGCCTGCCGGGGCCAGAGCAGGACAAGCGCAGCGAAATACAGGGCCGCGATACCGCCCTGAAAAAGCGTGATGACCGTCATCGCATGCTCTCCCACTCGCGCCACTGCCGCTCAAAGCGCCAGTCGTCGCGCATCACCCATGCCTGCAACACCCACCCGCCCTTCCCCTGCTCCAGACGCAGGCGGCGGGGACGAAACAGCAGGTGCAGCAAGACCCCGCCCAGCACCATGGCCATACCGGCAAACACCAGGCCGAGATAAGGATCGGCGGAAAGATAGAGGCCCGCCCAGGGCTTGGTGCCGAGAAAAACCAGGCGATAAGCCCCCAGATCGGCCATCTGCCCTGGCATCAACCGTCCGTTGAAAGTGATCTTGCCACGCTGCTGCGTTTCCACCTGGAATTCGGGATACTGCCCCGGCGTAAGCACCATGCGATAGAAAATCGGCACGCCGTCGAGTTCGATCATCTCACCGCGCTGCAAGGGCGTGGCAGTTTCCCAGGCCGCGATGGAAACGGGAAAGTTGATCAGCAAGCGGAATTTCCGCCCATCGGGCAGCAGCCGGTCGAAAACCGCCGCCTGCCCCAGGGTCTTGTCGAGGTACACCGAATAAGGGCCGACGACATGGGGGTGATTGACCTCCACTTCGGCATGATAAATGACCCCGTTGTCGCGCACCGTAAGCATCGCCTGCAATTCGGCCAGATGCTTGCCTTCGCCAATGACCACGTGCAACTGGTCGAGGCGCAGGCGGAAGGCCGGTGCATTGTTGCTGCGATCCCCCTCGGATTCGACAATCAGCTTGTCCGGCTGGCCGGCGAAGATCTCGCCCTCGCTCAGTTCCAGATGGGCAGCAAAGCGGCCGGAAGTGTTCAGCGCCGCACCGGCGATGAGAGCGATCACCCCGATGTGCAGCAGCGGCACGCCGAGCAGGCCGACACGGTGCAGCAGGGAACCCTGGAGCGCGTCAATCTGCCGGACCAGCGCGGATGGAGCGGGTCCCTCGCCTGCCATGCGGTGAGAAGGCCTGGCTTCGCCCCGCAGCCAGGCGAGGACGTGCAAGCCATGCGCCAGCATGGCCGCCGCCATGTTCACCACCAGCAGCAGGCACAGGGCAGCGAACCACCACGCAGCGTAGACCCCTGACAAGCCCAGCCATTGCAGCATCTGCGCGAGCAGCGGCCAGGATGTTTGCCAGGCGTTCAGTTCCGCCGGGGACAAGCGTCCCAACTGGGGCAGCGTGCCGCCGGCTACTACCGCCAGTGCCAGCAGTGCGAGCAGTAACAGTCCGAGCCTGGCCGAGGCCAGGTGCCGCCATCCACCCCGGATCACGGGTAACTGGAACCCGTTGCACAAGCACCGGTGCCGGAACCGCTATGGCAGGTGGTTTTCTGCCACGTGCCGCTGACGACGGTGTTGATGTTGGTGATGTTCGAGTTGATGCCGTAATCGGTGCAGTCGGTGTAGGAAGAGTTGAAGCAGGTTGGCGGAGTCGTACTGTAGATCGGAACCTGGCTGTGGGCGTTGTAGGGCTCGGGCGTCTTGTTACCGCCGCGGCCGTACACCAGCAGGGCGCGCTGCGGCATGCCGTGCGGAACCGCTGCATGGCACGCGAGGCAGGGCATATCGCGCATGTTCACATGTCGCGCATGCAGGTTCTTGGCCGCGCCACCCACGGTCCCGCGGAAGCCGGTCTTGTTAATAGTGGTTGTCCAGTCCGAACCCGCATAAACATTGTAATCGTGGCATTTAAAACACAGGTGGCTGCTCGTGGCAGCCATGCCGGTGGTGCGATCGTATGGCCCCCATATGATGGGCCAGTAATCCGCGCCGTGCGGTCCTTTCAGCCCGGCCTGCCAAGGGTTGCTGTCCGAGTGGCATTCCGAGCAGGTGAACACGCTGGTGGGCGTCATACCGTTGATCAGGGAAGAGGAATAATCGCCGCTGTTGGCATTGTTGAAAGGATTCTTTCCCACCTCCACTACCGGATGGTAGGAGACATTGGCGGGGTTGAACTCCTTGACCTGGTCGGTGTTGTAGCCGCCGGCGATGTGGTTGTAGGGATCGGCCGGTGGCGTCAGGCCGAAGGCATAGTAGGAGTGGCACTTGAAGCAAAGCTGATGCTGGTACTGCACATCGTCCACCACGGTGAAGGTGGTCGCGACCGACCAGGCAGCCGGCCAGGTAGGTTGCACTCCCCACACCCCCTTGTTGACGGGCGCCGCCAGGTTGTTGGTGCTGTTGGGAACCGCCGGATTGGGCGCTGGCGACACGCCTGGTGACACCGCGTGAGGGTTATGGCAGTCCTCGCACTCGGCGTGGCGGTTGTCTCCGAGATTCGTTGGCTCCTCGCGCACCTTGCCATCCGGCATACGCTTGGGAGCGTGGCGCCCGTCGTAGGCCGGATTCTTGGTGGGATGGGCATAGGCCTTGTTGAGCGCGGCATCAATGTTCCAGTAGGACACGTTGCCGTTGTGGCACACCAGGCACACCTTGGCTTCGCCGTCCTGCTTGAGGATGCGACTGCCGCTGGTGGCCGCATTGTGCGGCTGGTGGCAGCTTTCGCAGCCGTTGGCCTTGTTGGTGGAATTGGGGTCGTTGGCGAGGTTGTGGCCTGGCACATGCCAGGGGTTGTCGCCAGCGCCGTTCCACTGGCGCGTCTGTTCGCGATGCGACATGTTGCTCACCGTGCCCCAGTATGTCTTGTTGTGGCAGGTGCGGCACAGCGGCGAGCCGTAGCCCCCTGCATCGGTATAACCGACATGAAGAAACTTGGGATAGGTTTCGCTGTGCGGGTCGTGGCAGCTAGAACATTGCAACTGACCGGTGCTGTCGGGCTTGATCTTGCCGGTGAGGAGGGCGGGCGACACCAGTTCGAGATTCACAGCCGCCAGCGCAGTATCGTAGAGGAATGAGACCGGGTGATCGTTGCGCAAATCGATGCCCAGATTGGCTGTAGACGCCGTATTACCCAGAAGGATATCCAGCCCGGAAATCGTGCCCGCCGTCTGGTGGCCGAAGGGCAGGTTCTGCACCCCGCCTAGCGCCACCGTACCATCATGGCAGGAGAGGCACAATTTCGACGTGCCGGTTGGCTGCCCCGGGGCGGCTGCTTTCAACGTTAGGCTGCTGTAAGGGGTATAGGTCTGCGACGACAAGGCATGGTTCCACAGCGGTGCGGCGGGGTTGGTGTTGTGCGGGGTGTGGCAGAACACGCAGATCTGGGTTTCGGTGTCCGCCTTGTAGATGTTGGTGACTGGCCCACTCACGGAAAGATTGTGCTTGGTGTTGGCGATGCCAGCCATGCCGGACGCGCCCCAGCCGAACAGCCCTGCAATCAGCAGGATGGCGGTTACCCATGCGTAGTTGCGCGTTTTCATAGCGGAAAGACTCCGGTTAAATGACGTGATGTATATTCAGCAGGCCGGGCACCCCCGCCAGTTTGTATTTCGGGCTTCAGCCCGAAATGTCGGGCTGAAGCCCGAAATACAAAGGGTTCTATGAAGCCGGCAAGAAAACCCGATCTACTCATCATTGCCCCCGAGATACTGGAATATCTGCACGCGGTTGTTGTACGAATCTGCAACGTAAATGCGATCCTGCTCATCGATCATCAGCCCAGTCGGCAGCCAGAATTTCCCGGCTTCCTGGCCTGACGTTCCGAAAAACAGCAGCAACCTCCCGCTTTCGTCAAAGACCTGAACATTATCAAACCCTGCATCGGCAACATAGACATGCCCCTCGCTGTCCAGCGCCACACCCTTGGGGGCGGAAAAGTCGCCGGAGCCGTCGCCGTGTTTACCGAAGGCGGAAACCAGCTTGCCCTCGACATCGAAAATCTGGATGCGCATGTTCATGCTATCGGTGACTGCCAGGCGGCCCTGGCGATCCAGCACGGCGTAGGTGGGGAAATTGAATTCCCCGCGTTCCTCGCCACGATGACCGATCATGCTCTGCACCTTGCCGCTCGGCAGATCGACCACCTTGACGTCGTGGGCCGGCGTGTCCACCACGTACAGGCGCTGACGCGCGCGGTCGATCGCCAGCGCAGACGGACGCTTGAGCCAGGCTGCGGTATCAAGCATGCGGTCGAATTTGCCGTCCGCCTTGAAGACAAAAATCTGGTTCAGCTCACCGTCGGCGACATAGATATTGCCCGCGCCGTCCACTGCCAGGCCGATGGGCAGGCGCAGGGCTTCCCACTCGCTGCCGCGCAGGTAGGCATATTCACCCTCTTCACCCTTGCGGCGGTCTAAAATGTGCACCCGCCCCCTATTGGTATCCGCCACCAGCAGCCGGTCCTGGCTGTCCACCGCCACGGCCATGGGGCGAACCATCTTTTCGTCCTCCTCCTCGCCGCGAATGAACTCCCATACCTTGCGCCAGAAACCTTTCTTGCGCCCCATGTCCTCCGGGCTGGAGACCGAACCAAGATAGCGGATGCGCGGCTGCAGCGGCGGCGACGGCCACACCAGATCGGGAGGGATGGCGGCTTGTTCCTTTGCCTGCGGCGCAGGTTCGGCGGGCAGGGGCTCATCCGCCCAGGCGGGGGCTGAGGCCAGTAGCAGGGCGGCAATAACTGCCAGTATTGTTTTTGCGGCTTGATGCAACATTGCTCTCCACATCCATGCGGATTTGTCGGGATGAATCCCGACCTACGATAAATCTCTTCCACTTTGTCGGGTTGAAACCCGACGTTCTACCGATAAAGCATATGCTTCTTGCGCGATGTCTCGCCATGAAAATACTTGTAGCGGAACAACGCATCCACCCCATGGCAATCCGCGCACAGCATGAAATCGCTGGTGTTTCTCAGGAAACTGTTGCGCGCGTCGCCCTCGACGTTGCGGCCCTCGCCCTCCTCGGCCTTGAGCGGGTTCCACTGATGGGCATTATGACAGGTCGGGCAGGTAATTATACCGGAACCACTACGCACGCCATCGGGGGTGAAAACGGGGAAATTCCCGCCATTTTCGCGCTGGCTGCCGGGGTTGGAGATCACGTTGACCTTGGCCGGGTGGCTGCCCTTGAGCGGCAGCTTGGCGGCGGCCACCTTGCCGGCCGCATGGCAGGAGCGGCACAGTCGTTCCATTTCGTCCTGTCCCTCGCCCGGAGGCCGCGCCCACAGGCGCTGCTTGGCTGCAGCGTTATGCACCATATGGCACTGCCCGCACACGCCAGACTCCCGCGGGTTCTGGCCACGGATATTGGTCGCCTGTGGTGCGGAGACGTTAAGGTCATGGTCGCTCTTGTTCACCTGCTGCTTGCTCTGATGGCAATTGGCACACAGCATCGGCGCCGGCCAGGCAGGCTGGCGCAGGAAGCTGTCGGCTGCGCTGCCCTCCACGTCAGCCTTCGCCCCGGCCTTGCTGGCGGGATTCGCCGCATCCCACTGGTGCAGGTTGTGGCAGGTGGCACAGGCGACCTTACCATTGACGTGATCCTTTTTGCCCTCGGCGCTGTAAAGCGGCAGGGTGGTCTTGCCGCCGACATTCTTCAGGTCCACGCGCAGCGGATGGCTGTTGGCGCCGGTCTGTTTCTTCGCCGCCACGCCGCCGTCGCGGTGGCATTCATTGCACAGCACTTCGACGCCGTCCTGCCCCGGCCCGGTGCTGCGCGCCCACATCTTCGCGCCGTTGCCGTTGTGCGGCAGGTGGCAGGAGCCGCATACGCCGGTTTCGGCAGTGGTGCGGCCCTTGGCGTTCTTCGCCGCCGGTGCGGAGATGGCGAGATTGTGCTTGGATAGGGCGATCGGCCCCTTGTCCACATGGCAATTGGCGCACAGCGTACCCTTGTTGTCGTTCGGCAGGCGCAGGAAGCTGCTGTCCCACGCGCCCTTGATCTGGCGCGGATCGCCAGATGGCTTGTCTTTGGACAGCGGCGACCAGTTGTGTGGGTCATGACAGGTTCCGCATGCCACGTTGCCACCTTCCGCGGCAGGCACGCCGCGGTGATCATACAGCGGCAGCACCTTGCCCGGCTGGGCGAAGCTGCCCGGCGGCGCCGTCCACTGCCCATCCTTTGCCGTGATGCCGATGTTGGCGATGGGTACGCCGAGCGGATGGCTGTT
>Ga0105091_10000084_pt1 | contig 32179 bp, 27 predicted proteins | sample PPLLak1March2015_FD_87022 | JGI IMG/M metagenome (GOLD analysis project Ga0105091, IMG submission 87022) | Freshwater sediment microbial communities from Prairie Pothole Lake near Jamestown, North Dakota, USA - PPLs Lake P7 Core (1) Depth... | ecosystem: Environmental > Aquatic > Freshwater >... | reverse complement strand
GGTTTCCAGCCGCGGATTGATGAGCCGTCGAAACCAAGACCTTCCTCTAAGGTCTTAGCGTCGAGGAACTCAATCGGGAATGTGCAGTGCTGCCATGTGCCAAGAAGATCGACGAACTTCAAGTCCGCCATATTGGCATTGTTCTTTTTTGCAAAATCAAAAAATTCTTTTGGAGTCATTTGTCTACCTCTCTAAAAATTGGGTTGCTAATATTTTTCTCCGCTACGAGCGGATTATTGTTTATCCTATTGCCAAATTTCCTTTTTCACCTGTTCTGATACGGATACATTCGGGCAGGTCTATTACGAATATCTTGCCGTCACCAATTTGGCCTGTCCGTGACCCATCAATTACCGCTTGTATTGTGGATTCAACAAAAGCTTCATTTACTGCTATTTCTAACTTAACTTTTTTTAACAAACTGCCTTGTTCCTTATGTCCTCTATAAACCTCGGCGACGCCTTTTTGTCTTCCTCGCCCGATTACATTTGATACTGTCACTAAATGAATTTCTTTTTCCTCTAATTTCTTGAGGACTTCATCTACTCTGTCAGGCTGAATTACTGCGATAATATACTTCATCTTTCTTTCACTTAATCTATTATTGTATAAGCTGCTTCTCTGTGCTGTGTCAGGTCAAGTCCTACACGCTCCTCATGCTCTGTTACCCTTAACTTAATAATCGCGTCTACGAACTTGAGAAGCACCGCACCGACTACAAAAGAATATACAACCGCGATGATAACTGTCTTGGTCTGAATCCATAATTGTATCGGATTACCATAGAATAAACCATCAGCTCCATCCGGATTAATACTTTTTGTAGCCCATAAACCTGTAGCTATTACACCCCAAATCCCACCTATGCCATGTACCCCAAATGCATCTAAGGAGTCATCATAACCCAGTTTGGTTTTAAGGCAGGTTACTACAAGCCATGGAAGCACTCCTGCCCCTATACCAATCCATATTGCCCCTTCCGGTGTAATATATCCTGAAGCAGGAGTCACTGCCGCTAAACCTGCTACCGCGCCTGTAATCATACCCAAAGTTGTTGGTTTCTTAAATCTAAGCCAGTCTAATACTGACCATGTTACACCAGCGACTGCTCCCGCGATATGTGTTACCGCAAATGCGTTACCTGCTAATCCCGAAGCCTTTAAAGCGCTTCCAGCGTTAAATCCGAACCATCCAAACCAGAGCAAACCCGCACCGAGTGACGCAAATGGCAGATTATGCGGCGGGGAGATGCTGCATGGATAGCCTTGTCTTTTTCCAAGCACAAGTGCTGCTGCAAGTGCTGTCATACCTGCATTAATATGAACGACTGCGCCGCCTGCGAAATCCAATGCTCCCATGTTTCTCAGGAAACCGCCTGCGCCCCAAAGCCAGTGTGCAAGCGGGTCATATACAATTGTTGCCCATAACAGACTGAATATCACAAATGCAGAAAATTTCATCCTTTCCGCGAATGCACCAATGATTAAAGCAGGTGTAATAACTGCGAACATCATCTGGAACATCATAAAAACTTCGTGCGGTATAGTTGAGCTGTATAAAGGATTTGGTGCCATCCCAACATTTTTAAGGAATGTCCAGTCCAGCCCGCCAATTATCCCATGCTGGTCCGGCCCAAAGGACAAACTGTACCCGCACACCACCCATTGAACGCTGATTATACATAATGCCATAAAGCATTGCATAAGTATGGAAAGCATATTTTTACGCCGAACAAGGCCGCCGTAGAAAAAAGCAAGTCCCGGCGTCATCAGCATAACTAAAGCTGCCGATATCAATACCCATGCAGTGTCACCTGAATCAATTTTCAAATTTTCACTTGTCAAAGAGCCTGTATCAACAAGCTGCCCAGTTTCGCAAAAAGCCGTTCCGGCAATGAAAAAAATAATTACCGCAATACCCAAACTTAGTTTCATTACACTTGCCCTTTAGCTTTCATCTGAAACGAACTTTTCTCGTAGTTTTTAAAACGGCTGTGATTCACTATTGCAATCATCGTGCCAGGTAACTGCCGACAGCTCTATTTAGATGTAAGTTATTGCTATTAATAAGGTTATCTTCTTCCAAGCTTTAATAAGGCAAATGAATAATCTACATTATTGTATATTTTTAAACGAACACTTACATTTTTGTTGAATTTGATGAAAAAGAGGCTCTGTCAGCCGTGGCACAGAGCCCCAATCTGAACAGGACTTAACTTAGCCCTTTTCATACATAGCCTTTAACCTATAGCTTCACCGCCTTTTTCGCCGGTTCGGATGCGTATACATTCAGGCAAATCGAGCACAAAAATCTTGCCATCACCAATTTGACCTGTTCTTGCGCCGGCTATAATTGCATCGATTGCCGGCTGGACAAATGCCTCATTCACGGCTGTCTCAATTTGAACTTTTCTCAGCAGACTTCCCTGCTCTTTGTGGCCGCGGTAAACTTCGGCTATACCTTTTTGTCTGCCCCGGCCGATAACGCTCGTTACTGTCACTAAATGAATCTCTTTTTCCTCTAATCTTTTGAGCACCTCATCGAGACGGTCCGGCTGAATTACTGCGATTATATATTTCATAATTGTTCCTTTCTTTTTTAATCTATAATTGTATATGCGGCTTCGCGATGCTGAGTCAAATCAAGTCCTACACGTTCCTCATGCTCATTAACACGCAATTTCATTACTGTGTCCACAATCTTGAGCAAAACGATTCCAACAACGAACGAGTAAACAATAGTTATAAATACGGCTTTGATTTGTACCCATAGCAATCCAGGGTTGCCATAAAGCAGGCCATCAGCCCCCGCGGGATTTACCGCCTTTGTTGCCCATATTCCAGTCGCAATGGCTCCCCATATGCCGCCTATGCCGTGCACACCGAATGCATCCAATGTATCATCATAACCAAGCCAGTTTTTGATATATGTCACCGCCAACCATGGTAAAACTCCTGCGCCTATTCCAATCCAGATTGCGCCCATCGGATTTACAAATCCCGAAGCCGGAGTAATTGCCACCAATCCTGCGACCATACCTGTTATCAGGCCAAGTGTGGTGGGTTTTTTATGTTTGAGCCAGTCAAGGACTGCCCAGGCAATACCCGCCGCAGCGGCCGCAATGTGAGTTACAGTAAACGCACTGCATGCCAATCCGCCAGCCCCCAAAGCGCTGCCTGCGTTAAATCCGAACCATCCAAACCATAGCAGCGATCCGCCTAAAACTGCAAACGGCAGATTATGAGGTGGAGACATTCCATTTGGAAACCCTTGACGCCGGCCGAGCACCAATGCCGCCGCCAGTGCCGTCATACCAGCATTAATATGAACGACCGTTCCTCCTGCAAAATCCAAAGCTCCCCAATTTCTCATAAATCCGCCTACCCCCCAGACCCAATGCGCAACCGGATCATAAACAAGGGTCGCCCAAAGCAGGATAAAAATACAGAATGCTGAAAATTTCATCCGCTCCGCAAATGCTCCGAGAATCAATGCAGGCGTAATTACCGCAAACATCATTTGAAACATCATAAAAATCTGGTGCGGAATCGTTCCCGCGTAATCCGCGTTTGGAGTTAGTCCTACATTTTTCAGGAAAGCCCAGTCAAGCCCGCCTATCAAAGAACCTTTATCCGGCCCGAATGCAAGACTGTAGCCAAACAAAACCCATTGTAAGCTTATTAAGCAAAGTATCATCAGGCACTGCATAAGAACTGATAATATGTTTTTGCGTCGAACCAGCCCGCCATAGAAAAATGCAAGCCCCGGGGTCATCAGCATCACAAGCGCAGCGCTTATCAATACCCACGATGTGTCCCCTGTATCAACCTTGGGCACTGGCGTCGCGGGCAGCTCTTCAGCTATTGCTGTGCAGCACATCAAAATCGATAACATGACAGTGCCTGGAATAAATTTTCTTAATCCAAAATATTTTCTGATTATGTTTAGCATAATTTTTTTTCTCCTTAATTAAGAATATTTTAAAAAGTCGTTGATATTCCGATACCTGCCCACATATTGTCGCTGTCATCTGTTGCTTGCTTAATGGAATTGGCAAGCATAGCTGCATAATTTATGCTGGGCCTAATCGTCCAATTATCAATACAGAAGGGCAGTCCCGCTGTTAAAGTAAGATCATTAGACTGCCCCGCATTGACTCCGAAGTACCCTTTATTATAAGCCGCATTTGCCCAGGCATAACTTGCCCCGAGCTGTAAGCCGCAATAGCATTTTTCGTTGACGACATAAATTTTTTCGAATATGTGTCCGATTCCGAACTGAAAGTAAGTCCCATCGATTTCATCGACGTCTCGATATATCTTGATTGCGGGGGTCAAGGGAACATTGCTAAAGATCAGACCGGCATATATCTCGGTAGTCGGATGGTAAACCTGGTTTGGAAACCGGTAATAAATTGTCCCTACTGAAAAGTTAATACCTTCAAACCCTGGAAGGGCGTTTGTGTAATCGAATGTCCAGTCAAACTCGCTGAACTCGCCTGCGTTATCGGGAACAATTCTGTCCGAGTTGGTCACATTCATATTTCCCCAGATAGAGCCGGTAAAACCACAAGCGCTTGCGGAAATTGCCGGCTGAAATACACTCTTGTCAGCGAGGACCTGACCACGCCAGATATATTTACTATAATAATCTGCAGAAACTCCGAATTTTAGTGTTTGCTCTTCTGCAAGCGATTCACTTATAAAAACCATCAGCGTTAAAATACAAAACAAATTCAAAAACCTTACTCTGTTCACGATGAGTTCCTTTCAAATTGAAAAATGAAGAAATATTTATCTTTATTGTCATTCGCAATCCTTGTGCCAGATCAAAACAAAATGATATATTTAATGTAAGCTCTTGTTAGAAATACGCTTACTGAGGAAATGACAAAAAGAAGAAAGAAACAAAGGGCTTACATTTTTGTAAACGAATATATTATTGTTTACAAAAATGTAGTTTAGGTTAATAGCTTAGGATAAATGTTGTATTTTTTGATTTTATACCCGAGGATTCGCTCTGTAAGGCCGAGCTCTTTAGCGGCCTTTCGCTGCTGTCCGGCGGATTTCTTAAGAGCATCGATTATCAGTTCACGTTCTTTATTGGCAATTATCTCATTTAATGATTGTGGCGCGACCTGCTCAGTTTTTCTTATCATCTGCAAAGATGGCGGCAGGTGCTCAGAGCGGATTACATCTCCATCGCAGAGAAGCACGGCACGTTCTATACAATTTTCCAACTCTCGAATATTTCCCGGCCAGTGATAACTCGTGAACATTTCAATGGCAGGAGTTGAAATCCGGCTGATTTTCTTGTTGTTTTCGGCCGCAAGCTTCTCAAGAAAATAATCTGCCAATTGCATAATATCATCTTTACGTTCTCGCAGGGGCGGCAGATATATTGGAAAAACATTTATACGGTAGTACAAATCCTCCCTGAATATGCCTTCCTTTATCTGCTGTTCCAGATTTTTATTTGTAGCGACTATAATCCGGACATTTGTTTTAATTGTCTCTATCCCGCCAAGACGCTCGATTTCCTTGAATTGAATTACCCGCAATAGTTTTACTTGAAGATTCACAGGAAAGTCGCCGATTTCATCTAAAAAAATCGTCCCGCCATGTGCCCTTTCAAATCTGCCGATTTTTCGTTCGGTTGCCCCTGTGAATGCGCCTTTTTCATGGCCGAATAATTCACTTTCCAATAGTGTTTCCGGAAGGGCGGTGCAGTTTACCTTTATAAACGGTTTTTCAGCTCTGGGGCTGTTATAATGAATTGAATGGGACACAAGATCCTTGCCGGTTCCGCTTTCTCCTCGAATCAGGACAGTTGCATTGCTGTCTGCTACCTGCTCTATAAGCCGGTATACCTGCTGCATAGCATTCGATTGTCCCACCATATTATGAACACTGAAGCGTGTCTTAAGCTCCTGGCGAAGCCGGACGTTTTCATCTCTAAGCTGTCTTTGCTCTGATTTTACTAAATTGTTGAGTTTTACAGCCTGTGCAATCATTGTTGAGATAATGTTTAGCAAACGGATATGCCCCTCAAAGTCATGCATTTTATCGGTTTGCCTGTCCACACTTAATGCACCGATTGTTTTGCCTTCGAGTTTTATGGGCACACAGAAAAATGTTATTGGCCTGCCCGAGCCTGCTTTTCTTGCCCCGGTTTTATGCACGAAACGCGGGTCTTTTGAAATATCAGGGACAATGATTTCCTTACCGGTTTGAACTACTGTTCCTGTAATCCCTTCACCCATTTTGTAAATGCCTAATTGTTTTGATTTTTCACTGATTCCATGTGCTATTTCGATATTTACAGTCTCTGTATCAGGATTGAGCAGGGTAATTGTTCCTCGCTGAAGTTTAAGATACGTATCCAATGATTGCAGAATAGACCGCAAGGTCTGCTGAAGGTCTAACGACTCAGCAAGACCCTTTGCTATATCACTTAAAAGCTGCACTTCTTTTGCAAAATTGGACTTCATGAAACTTGTTCCTGGAAAGAAGCTGTTTTAGTTCATTTTAACAAGATTGTAGATAATTAGCAAGAAATTACATTTTGGTATTTTTTATGAGTGTACAGAAGACTTCAAAACAGATAAATTGCTTCCATGAAAATTATGTGATTATCAGGAAGTTCGCTTTTTTTTGTGCTTTCATATCTATAGCCGCCATTAAGCTGCCACCCTTTTTTTGTAAATATCGTAAAATCCGGCTGTATTCTGTGTATTTCTGGTTGAGGGCTTGATGAAAGATTACTTTTTTCAATATCATATTGCAGTCCAAAAACAACATCTTTATTGAGATAATGTGTTAACCGGAAAAATAAATCTTCTGAGTCCGTTCCCATGAAATGCCCGATTATTCTTCCTTTATAAGTGTAACCTGCCTTGTAAATACCATGGGTATAAAAGACGTTGGGATGTCCTGATACATGGTCATTTGCGTATTCTATAACAAAATCAGTTTTTCCAGTTTGACATATATCATAGAATTTTATTCCATAGAGGTGTCCCCGTTTTGTAGGTAAGTACCCTGCTTCATCTTCACCTGTAAAATCAATATAAAGTTTGATAGATTTGGCGGGAAGAAGCCGCTCAGTTGGAATTAATATCGATGCATCATATCCCGCACGCTGGTCATTATCCTTGTTACCGGATAAATCTTCATTTCTCCCTAAAAACGCCTTGAAATAATCACCAAAACTATAGCTGGGCCTGCCTTCACCGCCGAATATCATTGTTCGATAAACTCCCAATTCAACTGCCGGATGCGGTTTAAATTCAAATCGTAGACCTGTAAGGTATGGTTCGGGAATAGGTCTGTCATCTTCGAGCTGTGTTATAAACCAGACGATTTTCGATGGGCCTAATAAGTGAAATATCCAGGGTAATTGTATTGGGCTGGGATTTGATATTTTTATCATTTCGAACGGTTCAGGATTGTTGCTCATAATAAGAGAGCCGTGATAACCCGGTCCCCACCACATCGAATCTTTTCCAGCTTCAATCTCGAATTTACAAAGAGCCAGTTTACCGTAGGCCTCGATAAATTTGATTTCGCCATCATCATCCGATGACAGCGATAATTCAGGATGTGCATAGAATGCTGTTGCATCGAATAATTGCGCTCTGGCTGAAAAGCCCGCTCTCAAATTTGAATTTTTATCAAATTCGTCACCGTGTATATTTTCAATATCCGGCCGTGACCGGGCATAAAGGTATTTGATGTATGGATCTTCGACCGGTTTTGCATAATCGAGAATTGGTTTGCCATCGGCCGCGCCGATTGTAGAAAGCTCAGGTTCAAATTCCTTTTTCAGCCGCTCCATGATTCCCGAGATAATTTCGTTTTTTAAATTCAGAGATTGGAACTTCTCGTCTGCTTCAGCAATATGCCGGGCCATTTCAAATCTTGTAACAGGTCTGGTTGACATCATAGAGCTGTCAATCAGACCTTGTCCAATTAGTTCATCTACTAATTGGTAACTCCAGTGGTCCAGACGAACATTTACTGATACAAAAGCCCTGGCTTGCACATAAATGGCAAAAAAACAAAATAAACCTGTTATAATTATTAAGATAAAGAGGCGAGATACGCGATTAGCAAATATTTTCATAACAAGCTGTTTATCCTGAGAAAAGCAAAATCACACTGCTTAATTTAGATTCATATCTTTATCGATTTCTCTGTGTTACCAATCATTATTTTATCGGCAGGTCCTATAAAAAATGTAAAGCATTTCATATTCTTTTGACGAAGAACAACTAAGAAAACCACTTATATTAGAGATAAAGATGACTCTTAGATTAGTCATCGGAATTCGGTTTTTGAGGGGAAAAGTGGAATTCATTCCGGTTAAAGGGTAAGTAAAGCAGTTTGATTGTGCCATTATCACAATCTGCCTTATGTTCCCGACGGGGACGGAGTACGCCTATTTATTATTCAATTAAATCGCTGAATATTAATAGTTTTTACAAGGAGCACGAAAGATGAGGGATAGAAAACTGACAAACTTTCATTGTTTAGATCATAGAAAGTCAGTTCATTTTAATTATTCAGTTTGGTTTATATTAATGGCCATTAGTCTTACATTTTCCAACAGCTCTATTGCAGTCATCCCTCTTTTTACAGATACTTCTCCCATCGAAAAAATGGGGATCGATCCCAATTCATTGTCTCAGCAGCAGATTAAAGACATATTGGCTTCTCAATCACAGCAGTCATTCTTGGAAGAAGTGAATGAGGCAAATGAACCAAACCAGTGGCCATTGGCCGAACTTCAGCCATCAGCAATTGAACGGATGCTCTCAGCCGAAATTATTGATATGGTTCCAAACACCTTGACCCAGTTTGGGTATGATATCTTTCAAAAGCCTGTTTCCACTTTTGCGCCTGTTACAAATGTTCCTGTTAGTTCAGATTATAAAATAGGTCCAGGTGATAGTTTTACTGTAACTTTATGGGGACGGCTTGACGCTCAATATAATGTTGTGGTGAACCGTAACGGCAGTATCGTTTTGCCTGAAATTGGTGTTCTCAATGTTGGAGGTATGACTTTCGGTGAAATGCAGGATTACATGCAGGACCAGGTTGCCAGAAAACAAACTGACTTCAAAATGGTTATTACAATGGGATGTCTTCGGAGTATAAAAGTTTTTGTTGTCGGAGAGGCAAAAATGCCCGGCAGTTATACCGTAAGCTCACTATCGACTGTTATAAATGCGCTGTTCGCGGCGGGCGGCCCCTCTAAAAGCGGTTCTCTTAGAGATATACGTCTGACACGAAGCGGCCAGGAGCCCATGCGAATAGACCTTTATAAATTTTTGCTTGGAGGAGACAAAAACGATGATACTTGTTTGCAGGATGGTGATACCATATTTATCCCTATAATTGGTCCCGTTTTTGGTGTCGCAGGCAATGTCAAAAGGCCTGCAATTTATGAGATGTCAAAACCTCTAACCTTGCGTGAAGCTATCGAATTAGCCGGTGGCGTCAATTATGCAGCGTGGCTAAAGCAGGTCCAGATTTCGAGGGTGGATAATCATCAAAGGCATATCGTAGTTGATTATAATCTTGCAGATTTGAACAATCCTGATAAACAGGAAATTTCAAATACCATTATGCATGATGGAGATGTTGTCAAAATATTTAGTGTTTCGCCTTTAGAGCAGAATAAGCGAAGTGCTTCAATCTCAGGTGAAATTCATCGTCCCGGCGAATATCGAATTTCAGAGGGCATGACAATCAGCGGATTACTCGATGCTGCAGGCGGGCTAAGAAAAAATGCTTACTTAAAAAATGCCGAACTTACGCGAAGATACATAACTCAAGATGGTATGAAAACAAAAAAAATAGATATTGATCTTGAAAAAACACTGACCAAAGAGCCTTCAGGAGATATCGTTCTGCAGGATTATGATTACTTGATTGTCCGGCCTATACCTGAACTTGAGTTCGATAAAATCGCATTAATAGCCGGCGAAGTCCGCTTCCCTGGCGCATACCCGATAAGCAAAACAGAAACCTTAAGCTCACTTATCGATAGGGCAGGGGGCTTTACCGATAAGGCATACCTAAGAGGGGCGGTATTCACAAGAGAAAGTGCGAAAATTATTCAAATGCAGAGGTTGGATACTCTTATAAATAAAATAGAAGAAGACGTTTTAGGCAGCACAGGAAGAGAAATTAGCGGTGCTATTGACCAGGAAACAGCAATGGTTCAGGCTCAGGGTCTTAAAGCAAAAAAAGAACTGCTTGCAAAATTGCGGACGACAAAAGTAGATGGCCGTGTGGTTGTAAAGTTAGCTTCATTGGAGCAGTTCAAAAGTTCTAGATACGATATAGAGTTGGAGAGGGGAGACAGGTTATTTGTCCCCAGTATTCCAGGTATTATAAATATTGTAGGCGAGGTATTTAATCCCACTTCATTATTATATGAAAAAGACAGGACAGTAGCATATTACCTCCAGAAAGTCGGCGGCCCAACTAATGAGGCAGATCAAAAACAAATATCCATTATTAAAGCCGACGGTTCTGTTGTCAGTATTGCTCAAAAAGATGCCGACACCGTTTACTGGGATTGTGAAGCCCACAAATGGAATTTCGGCGGATTCATGGGCATTCGCCTAAATCCTGGTGATACAATTCTTGTCCCGCGCAAAGTCGATAAACTTATGCTTCTTAAAAACGCAAAGGATATAACTCAAATTCTCTTCCAGGCAGCACTTGCTGCAGGCGTAGTGCTTGCTCTTTAATACAGGAATTATTTTATGGTTAAAGCAGAACCGCAGGAAAATATTATTAATGAAGAATCCATAAATTTTGCAGATTATCTTCGAGTAATTTCAAAAAACGGCCGGATGATTTTTCGGATCTTTACCATTACAATACTATCAGCGGCAGTCGTTAGCCTTTTTTTGCCCAAGATGTATTCCGCAACTGCTTCCATTGTCCCTCCTATTGACAACTTGCAGAGTCAGTCAATATTTTCTTCAGGTATTAGTGCATTAAAAAATCCTCTGCTGCAGCAGGTTATGGATGTTTCCAGTCTTGCTGATATGTATGCGGGAATTCTACAGAGTCGCAGCATTGCTGACGCTCTTATTGATGGATTTAATTTGTCAAAAGTTTTTGGACATACTAAATATATCGACTTGCGCAGGAAACTTGCCAAAAGGACCTCTGTTAATGTGGGCGAAGACGGCATAGTCTCTGTTACTGTTGAAGATAGAGACCCCTGCATGGCAGCTTTACTTGCCAATGCTTACATTGAAGAGCTTGATAAACAAAATAAAAGATTATTTGCAGGTCAGGCTGCTGGTAAAAAGGTCTTCCTTGAAAATCGATTAAACGAAATTCAGCAGGAGCTTAAACGTGTGGACAATCTGCTGACTCGAGAGGCAAAAATAAAAGAAATGCTTTTCGAGATGCTGACTCAGGAGTATGAAGTAGCTAAAATAGAAGAAGCTAAGAGCATACCTACCATTCAGGTTCTCGATACCGCGGTCATTCCTGAAAAGAAATCTAAACCAAAGAGATTACAGATTATCTTCCTGTCAGGGATAACAAGTTTGTTGGTTGGTATTTTTGTGGCGTTCACACGTGAACATTTTGCGAGAGAATCCTTATTCAAAATAAAAGATTCTCTCGCAAAATAATTAAGCTGCAATCAAACAAATTTATATGAGCAGAAATCTACAGAACTCTATGTCTTTTTATAAAATTGACAAGTCCCACGCCTATGAAGCCCAAAAGAATTGCACCTGGAGCAGGAACAGGACTAGGACCGGCTTCTACAAAAACATTGTCAAGTGCAGGACCATAATCTGAGATCGATGTCTTGAATGCCAATGCTGTTATATCTGATTGGGCAACGAAGCTCCAATACATTGTTGACCATCCCATGTTCTCTCGCGAATTGCCTGTGGCATCGAAATTGAATCCTTGCTGCTGGCTGCCATTATCTACTGACACCCAAAGAGTTTTTTCTATTGGCGGACCATCAGGGTTTGCAGCGATATCAAATTGGACTTGATAAGTTGTCCCCGGGGTAGTAATGAGGTTTTGCATGATTCCACCTGCAAGTTTACCGCTCAAATCCAAGCTGCGTGTTCCATCTGATGCCTGCCAAAGACTGGTAATATAATCAATTGATCCATCAGTGGCGTTTTGACCAGGAACTACGGTCCACCCGGACAGAGCAGTTGAGCCATTGTACAACCTTACGAATCTGTCACCTGCAGGACCGGTTTCAAAACTGCCGTTTTGTGTTATGTTTGCCCAGACCAAATTTGGCACAAGTGCCATGAATGCTGAAATGATAAGTGTTGCGGTTAATAGATTTTTGTTCATTTTTTTCCTCTCCTTTCTTGCCATTTTATCTTTACGATAAAGTGACTAAGAATTAAAATTTTTAATAGTGACTTTTTTTAACTCCTTTTATGATTTCTCCTAACTGAGTTGTTTAGACCACGATAACAATACAATTCTACACGTTTAATAACTTCTTGTCAAGCAGAAGTTAAAAAATATATGTTTAAGATATACCCAACTATTTCGACTAATTTGTTAACAAATTAGTTAAATTTGAACGTTCTTGTCGAAATATCTCGTTTTCTAAAAAAGTATTTACTATATGCGTCACCCATTGTCAATGTTCTTTTATTTTTATTTTTTTATATAAAAAAATATGCGTCCTATAATAATTAGGGTAATTAACATTGTCCTCATTATCCCTCCATCTGTAAAACTTCCCTAAATTACCATGATAGTAAAATTATTTTCTTCCCAGCTTCGCATCAATATGTTTTCTGGCGTTGCGGCTGCAACGATTAATACTATAGTTATGATTATCGCATATCCCGTTTACCTGTATTTCCTTGGATACGAAAAATATGGCATATGGCTGGTCCTTACCACTATTTTGACATTCGCGCAGTTAGGAAATTTGGGGATAAGTCCTACTATTATGAAACTTGTCTCTGAAGAATATGGAAAAAAAAATATTGATAGTGTCCAGAAATACGTCACAACCGCATTGATTTTACTATGTGTCACTGGAACAATCGCTCTGATAATTATATTGATATTTAAAAATCAGATTATTTCATTATTTAAATTAAATGATGAAAATGCGAAAACGGCTTTGTGGCTGCTGCCATATGTTGCCTTTTTAAGTATTTACATTTTCATAGTTCAGGCCTTGAATGCTGTCTTATCCGGATTAGGGAGGATGGATTTATCTAATTATATACAATCTTTTGGCCGGATCATCACGGTAGTTATTGCCGCCCCTTTGCTTTTTTTAGGATACGGAATCGAAAGCATGCTGATTTCAAGTGTGCTTTCATACGTGTTCATACATATATTGAGTTTTATTTGCATTCGTCGGATAATAAATCTGCGCCTCTTAAATTTTAAAAATATGGATTTTAAATGCATTAAACGTATTTTGTTCTTTGGCTCTGCAATTTTAGGGGGTTCACTTATAAGCATGTTTCTTAGTCCATTTAATAAACTAATGCTTTCTCGTTATGTTGGGGTTTCAACAATTCCTATTTATGAGATTGCTTTCAATGGAAGCATGCAGGTTAGAGCTCTTGTTGAATCCAGTTTTCGTGCTTTGATGCCGGAAATCAGCCGTATAGGCGCAAATATGAATGAATATGCTTTTGGCAGAATAAAATCAATATATAATCGGGCTGTTAAATTTGTTTTTATTTTAGGTGTCCCTTTATACACATTTTTGATTATAGCTGCGCCTTTATTGCTTATGATTTGGCTTGGTGACAGATTTGTACCGTCATTGCCTTCTTCTTTCAGGATTATGCTGCTTGGCACTTTTTTGAGTCTGCTGGGAGTTCCTGCTTACTATACTATTATGGGTATAGGTCGCGTTCATTTAAATCTTGGCGCTCATATCGTTCAGGCACTTATCAATATACTTATAATATTTGGCGTCCTTACAGTATCTGCTGTTACAATTCATGCTGTAGTATGGTCATCGGCTATAGCAATGGGTGGAGCAACTTTATATCTGTTCTGGCAAAAAAAACATACCTTGCATCGCGTCATTAACGATTCCAGTAAATCCGTAAATAAAGAAAATATCGAACCAGTATATGTCTGAGTTGCCTTTGTAATCATGGGAAAGCTGAAAAGCCGTATTTTAGGTATAAAAAATTTTTTTGTCTCTCCTAAGCTGCCTGAAAATCCCGGAGGCAAAATCCTGATTCATCTGGGCTGCGGCGATATTGCAAGTCCTGAGTTTATAAATGTTGATGTTCGTCCCGGACCTCACATACATTTCGTCCGGGATGTTACAGATTTGGCAATTTTTGAAAAAAATTGGTCTGATCTTATTTACGCCTGTCATATACTGGAGCATATAAGTCATAGAAATATTGAAAATGTCTTATGGGAATGGAGAAGGGTGCTAAAGAAGGGCGGCGTTTTGAGATTATCTGTTCCAGACTTTGACAAAATAGTTCATATTTATGAATGTTCCTCTCGCGATATTAACAGCATAATTAAACCGTTGATGGGTGGACAAGGTTATAAAGATAATGTTCATCGTTCGGCTTTCAACCAGAAATATTTAACTGAAAAATTAATGGATGTCGGATTTAGAGAGATAAGACAATGGGACCCGGATAAGGTTTCAAATCATGAATTTCAGGACTGGGCTTCTAGTATTTTCAAAGCAAATGATAAAAAATATCAGATTAGTCTTAATATAGAAGCGGTTAAATAAAGACATATCTCGTAATGATTAAATTCACTTCTGAACAAATCAGCAGGTTCGTATCTCGATCTGATTTTGATGAAAAAATAATCATTAATAAAGATGAATTGTGGCCCCGTATATCTATAGTTACGCCATCTTTTAATCAGGGGCAATTTCTTGAAAGAACCATTTGCAGTGTTCTAAACCAAAACTATCCAAATCTGGAGTATATTGTAATGGATGGCGGTTCCACTGACGGCACCGTTGAAATTATAAAAAAATACCAGCGTTATTTGGGTTATTGGGCAAGTGAAAAGGATTCCGGACAGGCAGATGCGATTAAAAAAGGGTTTCGAAAATGTACCGGAAAATTATTAGCATGGCTGAACTCGGATGATATTTATTTGCCCGGGACACTGCATCGCATAGCTGATAACTGGAATAAAATTAATGCAGATGTAATTTATGCTAATGAATACCTGATAAACGAAAATGATGAGATAATCGGTGAAAGACGATTGACTCCCTTTATTCCCTGCATTTCAGCTTTAGGTTTTGTTTACGGAGGTTTTGGGATTTATCAGCCTTCAGCGTTCTGGACGAAAGAATTGTATTACAAAGTTGGAGAGATTGACACCGCTTTCATACATTGTATGGATAATGAGCTGTTTGCCAGATTTGCTTTGGCAAAAGCCAGATTTAAATTCGTTAAAGAGTTTTCATCTGGTTTCAGAGTGCATCCCGCCTCTAAGTCTTCGGTCTTGCGGCATGTCGCAAAAAAAGAGTTAGGATTAATTACTGATAAATACAGAGCGTCTGAAAGCAGATTATTTGCTTTTTCCTGCACTTCGCTATCAAGACTGATTCGCATGGCTTTTCATTTTTTTCAGGGCGAAGGAGTATTTATTCTTAGAAATAAATATTTTAATCGGTCATCTAAAAATTAATTATTTATGAATAAAAAAATAATAACAACTCTTTTTTATATGAGTCTTATTCTTACTCCTGTTTTTGGTATTCAGGAACTCTTAAGCATTTTAGATGTATTTCATGTTCCAGCTGCTTCAAATATAGGCATTTTTATAAAAGTATTAAAAGATATATTGCTTTTATTGATTTTCCTTGTTTTTGTTTTTGAAATATTAATGGGAGGCAGATTTCTGAATAATCTTTTTGTTTGGTCAATGTTAACAATAATTCTAATATCTTTTTTTATCACATTTGTACAATTAAATCCGTTTATCGCCGTGTTAGGCTTGAGGGCTTTCTCTTCTTTTCTGTTTATATTTATTGCGTATAAGTATTTTGACATGGGTAATGTCAGGCTAATCGTCAAAATCTTATCATTTGTGCTGATATTGGAATTCTGTGCAGCTTCTATACAGGCATTTTATGGTTTACATACAGAAGGATCTTCTTATTTTGGAACAGCTGCAAGGCCGTTTGGCACTTTTGTCCATCCCTGGAGTTTTGCAGTTTTTATATGTATAGTTCTGTGTTTTAGAATGGGTTTTGATGTCTTCTCTTATAAATCTTTAAGCAGTTCCACCTGGATTTTTGTTCTGATTTCAGCTTTATTTGTTTTTTTATCTGGTTCCGGAGCAGGTCTAATTGCTTTGACGATAGTTTTAATTATTTATTTTTTCCTTTTTGGAAGAGTCAGCCAATTCTTAAAAGCCGCTGTATTTCCGGCCGTTTCATTGATTCCTTTGATAGTTTTTTTAAATTTGATTTTTTTTACAAACCGGCCCCATATATATAGATCGGTTCAAACCAGAATAGATATTCTTGTAAATTATTTTTCCTCGGCAACCATTAAGGATGTATTAATCGGAAAAGGTTTAGGTGTGGGCAGCAATGCTGCTCTTTCATTTCTAAAATTCGATACTTTTCATATTAAAGATTCAAATATGTTATTCATTGCTGACACTTTAATAACTTCGGTTCTATCGCAGGCTGGAATTTTATTTCTGTGCGTATTCATCTTTTTTAATTTTTATTTGTTGATAAAAGCTTTTATTCGAAAGCATCAGGGAATCCATCCAATTGCGGTCATGATTATCCCTGTGGCAATGGTTGCATCATTAGGTAATAACATAATTGAGTTATTTCCGGTAAACTGGCTTTTATGTGTTGTTTACGGTTTGATGCTTAAAAAAAATGACGGTGAAGATTATCGAAAGGCAACAGTTTTGTATAATTAGATGAGTACAGGTATTAATATAGCTTTTGTTCTTCCCTATTTTGCTGATAATTTTGGCGGACCTGTTACAGTAGTTAAAAAAGTAGGCAAGAAACTTGCGTCTATGGGACACAAAGTTTCTTATTGGGCTGCCGGCGAAAAACACGAAGGCCGGGATTTAGCATCTAAAAACGGGATTCATATCTATGATATACAATGGCCGCATTCGTGGCGCAGGTCAAAAGAATTGGCCGCCGGTCTTTCCGCAGGCGCCAGTTCCTTCGACATTATGCATATTACCGGTATGTGGCTGCATCCAACGTATGCCGCAGGCCGAATAGCCTCAATTAATAAAACTCCGTATTTACTTCGTCCTGCCGGAACGCTTGAACCATGGCGGCTCGAAAATCATCCCTGGAAGCGTTTGAAAAAAAGCGTCTATCTTAATCTTATCGCTAAATCTTTAATGCGTAATGCCGCCTGTCTCCATGCATGTTCGGAACAGGAAGCACGGCATTTCCGCATTGCGGGTTTCAATGGCCCTGTAACGGTTATTCCCAATGGTGTCGATACCGACGAGTTCACTATGGGCGATGGTTTGCAGGCCGATACTTACTGGCCGCAATTGAAAAATAGGCGCATTGTGCTGTTTATGTCGCGCCTAAGCCGCGAAAAGGGTCTTGATATGCTGATTCCTTTGTGGGCACAGCTTACGCAAACGGGCAGGCATAAAGACGCCTTTTTGGTCATCGCAGGTCCTGATGACCGCGGCTATTTAAAAATTGTTGAGGCAATGATTGATAAATATGGAATCGGCTCTTCTGTTATTCTGACGGGAATGGTTGGGGGACACAAAAAACTGGCGCTTCTAAGGCGAGCCGATATTTTTATTTTACCATCTTACTCGGAGAATTTCGGGATTGTCGTTGCCGAGGCCTTGTCCTGCGGAAAACCCGTAATCACAACTACGGGCACGCCATGGAAGCAATTGCAGGAGGTCAACGCAGGTCGTTACGTTGCTCCGTCAATTGCTGAGTTGGATAAGGCAATTGGTGAGCTTCTCGAGATGTCTGAGGTCGAGCTGTTGGAAATGGGAAAACGCGGTCGGGAGCTGATTAAGAAATATTACACGTGGGATATCGCCGCAAACAAAATGGCTTCAGTTTATAAATGTATTATAGAAGGCAGAAACATTCCGTTGCACCCGGAATAATATGAATTTGCGTGTTTGTTATCTTCTGCCTCGTTTATTGCCGGGAAAGTCCGGCGTTATAGTAGGAGGATGCGCTGCCAATTGCGTTTCGCTCGCTTTCGAATTGAAGCGGCAGGGGGTGGATATTGAGCTTCTCGCTCCCATTTCGCAGGATGAACTTGAATTCCTCATGCATAAGCCGATAACGGAGATTTTGACTCCTTTGCCATATTCCGGCAGAGGTCTAATCGGCAGGGGGGCAGGCTCGCTTTATAATCTCCGCTGCGGCCTCAGGGCGCGTCTGAAGGAAAAACGTTTCAATGTTATCCATTCCCACTCCGGAACATATCCTTATGCGATTGTACCGCTGACTGCTGATAAAAACGCCTGTGTCCGGCTTCATTCCCTTTATTGTCCCCTCGGCTCTAAAGGAGGCGTTTACAGCCGCTGGTGGGATAAGCCCCGTGTTGCGGGTTTTATTTTTAATAAATTAGATAAAATTATCGCCGTAAGTGATAATGTATTTCAATCTATAGAAAAAACCGGGGTTTCCTCGCAAAAAGTTGAATATGTCCCCATGTGTGTCGATAACCGAATATTTAGCCCCAGGCCCCGAAAAGGGCAGTTAAAGTACTTTCCTGATAAAGACAATATTACAAGAATCCTGTTCATCGGGAATTCTTCCAAAGAGAAAGGATTAATTGAGCTTTTGCAGGCACTGCGCCTCCTCGCGTTAAAAGAAATTCCGGTCTATCTTGTTGCCGCTCTTGAAAATCAGAGCAAAATCAGAGATTACGAGGTCAGATACGATTACGTTAAAAAACTTCTTGTCCAGCCGGAGCTTGCAGATAAGGTTCGAATACTCGGTCTGGTGGAAAATGTAGAACAACTGTATCAGGAAACCGAACTTGTAGTAATTCCCTGGAATACCAGCCGTGGTCCATCCGATTATCCAATGGTAGCCTTAGAGGCAATGGCTATGGGCAAATGTATCGTATCTACTCCTGTCGGAGGATGTCCTCAACTGCTAAAGAAAGGTAAAGCCGGAATCCTGACGAATGGTTTCTCTGCCCAATCTATTGCTTCTGCCTTGGAATTTGCAATTAAAAATCCGCAACTTCAGGCAAAAATCAGGCAGGCCGCTATAGAAGCTGCTAATGATTTTTCTCTTCAAAAAACGACAAAGCAAATGATAGTTTTATACGAACAATTAATAACGAAAAAAGCACTTGCGTAACATCAATGGAAGACAGAGCAAATTATCTCGTTTATGAAAAAACAGCAGAAATATACGACCGCGAGCGTTTCCATGGGCCGGCCGGTCAGTGGGGACATAATCGTCAAATAGAAATATTAAAACACTTAATTGGTAACTGCAAAAATAAAAAGGTTTTGGAAATAGGCTGCGGCACAGGACGTATCACTGAGGCCCTTGCTCGTATTGGGGCAAATGTCACAGCAACAGACATCAGTAAAGAAATGCTCAATGTTGCAAAAAATCGTTTCAATAGTATTCAAGGTGTTACAACTCCTAAATTTCAATTGATGTCTGTGTTTGATATTGATATTGATTTGAGAGAATATGATATTGTTGTAATGATAAATGTTCTTGGCCGGCTTACGAATCCTGCCGCAGCTTTGCAGAATATTGCGTCCCGAATTTCACGGGATTGCAGGTTTATCTTCACTTTTCCATGTTTAACGAGTATCCTTTTACCGTTTGGCCTAATAGTCAATAAAAGAGGCAAAAGCTTATCTCGTGATGTGACCTCCATGTGGTATTCGCCCGCAGTTATCACAGATTTTTGCCGTAGTGCCTCGCTTGAAATTATAGGATTTCATGGCAACCATTATGTACCTGTTCCCAGGATTTTATTTTGGACACTCCCTTTCTTTTGGCTGTGCGATAAGATAATCTCGCAAAGATTCCCAAAGCTTTGTCCGAGTGTATTCGCTGAATGCAGGTTAACTGCTCAAAACTAAATTATGGAAGTATCAATTATTACAGTTAGTTTTAATAGCGCAAAAACAATCGAAGAAACGATAAAAAGTGTTCTTAAGCAGGATTACCAAAAAATTGAGTATATTATTGTTGATGGAGGGTCCACCGATGGCACTTTAGACATTATTAAAAAGTATAAAGATGGAATTTCAAAATTTATATCGGAACCTGATAATGGTATTTACAATGCGATGAACAAAGGAATCAGGCTGGCAACAGGCGATGTTATAGCAATTTTAAACAGTGATGACATATACGCGGATAATACAATTATTAGTCAAATGATCGAATTTATAAAAAATAATGATCTTGATGGTGCTTATGGAGACCTTGTTTATATTGATTCAGCCAATGAGAATCATACTTCGCGATATTGGAAGGCTGGTCTCTATCAAAAAGGTGCATTTCGTTACGGCTGGGTTATACCGCACCCCACATTTTTCTGCAGAAAATCTATTTTTGATAAATATGGGTATTTTAACGAAGGTTTCCGTATCGCCGCTGACTTTGATTTAATGCTTCGTTTTATTGAAGTTAACAGAATTAAAATCGGTTATCTTCCAAAAATAATTGTGAAAATGCGAACAGGCGGCAAGGCAAACGTTCTAAAGGGTGTGATTAAAGGTAATTCAGAAATTATCAAATCATTTCGTCTTAATGGTATTTATTTATCCCCGCTTTTTTTCATCCGCAAACCCTTAGCAAAAATATTACAACTATTACAAAAAGTTAAAATATCTGAACTGACAAAATGATTTAAAAAATCATTTTTTTAAATCTTACCTTTAATTTTTCACCTCTATTAGTATTTTATTCCAATCAGGGAATAAAACGCCCTCCGCATCAATCTGATACACCAAAAATTATGTATTTTTAATCCTGCTTTGGCCGATAAACATTAAAAGCCAACTCGATTATGAATATTCTTTAGGAGTCAATTTCATTGTGGCTGTAGGTCAGGAAACCTATACATTACAGGAAACAAAAAAAGCAAAGACACTGTCCTTTAACGACAGTCTTGTAGTTTCAGAACCTCGCGTCGAGATTCTCGTTGAAAATCTGACTATTATCGCCCCTGTTCTCGAAACAGTAAAAATATCGAGATTAACAAATATTTTCATCCGCGGTTTCGATATAGTCGGTTCTCTCATTATTCTTGGAATTATTTCGCCAATCCTGCTTCTTTTAGCTGGAATTATAAAAATTACTTCCCCAGGCCCTGTTCTTTTTAAACAACGCAGGGTTGGTAAAAATGGAAAAATATTTATTCTCTATAAATTCCGGACAATGGTAAATGATGCCGAAAAAAAGACGGGACCTGTCTGGGCAACAAAAAATGACCAGCGTGTTACTCCTTTGGGCAAAATTCTCCGTCGGACCCGGCTTGATGAATTTCCTCAATTATTAAATGTCTTGCGAGGGGATATGAGTTTGGTCGGCCCTCGCCCGGAACGCCCTTATTTTGTTCGCCGGCACAGGGCTCTTCGCGGTATCCGCCTGATAGTCAGGCCCGGGATTACGGGTCTAGCCCAAATACGTGCATTTTACGATCTTAGGCCCGAACATAAGCTAAAATACGATTACCTCTATATTCAAAAACGTTCCTTCCTCTTTAATTTCTACATCCTTCTTATGACAATACCTGTTGTCCTGCTTAGGAGGGGTTGGTAGCCCTGTATTCATTTTCTATTATGTTTCTCACCAGGACAGAGGTATTTTTGTTTTGCCTGTTTACATCCATTTGTATAAAATTATTTAGCTCATCAAATTTATGCATAAAGGATTTTTATGAAGAAAGCCTTAGTTACAGGTATTACCGGCCAGGATGGCTCATATCTTACCGAGTTTCTCCTTAAAAAAGGATACGAGGTCTGGGGCATTATTCGCAGAAGCTCATCATTCCATACCGGCCGAATCGACCATTTGTATAAAGACCCGCACGAAAAGCCGAGACTCCGGCTGGTCTACGGCGATCTCACAGATGGCGGGAATCTTTCGAGTATAGTTAATGAGCTTCAGCCTGATGAAATCTATAATCTTGGCGCCCAAAGCCATGTAAAAGTTAGCTTTGAAACACCAATTTATACAGTGAATACTGATGCACTCGGCACGCTGCGCCTTCTTGAGGCGCTACGCTGCATGAAAAACCCTCCGAAGTTCTATCAGGCATCCAGCAGTGAAATGTATGGCAAGGTTGTTGAGATCCCTCAAACAGAAAAGACACCATTTTATCCCCGAAGCCCTTATGCCTGTGCAAAGGCATACAGCTTTTGGCAGACCGTTAATTACCGCGAGGCTTATGGCCTTTTCGCATGCAATGGTATCCTTTTCAACCACGAATCGCCTCGAAGAGGTGAAACATTTGTTACACGCAAGATCACGCGGGCTGCCGCTCGCATAAAAGTTGGTTTGCAGGATAAGCTCTATCTTGGTAACCTCGATGCAAAGCGTGACTGGGGTTATGCAGGCGATTACGTTGAGGCGATATGGCTGATGCTGCAGCAGGATAAACCGGATGACTTTGTCATTGCTACAGGCGAGTCGCATTCGGTCCGTGAATTTGTGGAAGAAGTTTTCAGCTGCCTCGATTTGGACTGGCGTAAATACGTAGAGGTGGACCCGAAGTATTTCAGGCCCACGGAAGTGGATGTCCTTCAGGGAGATGCATCGAAGGCGGCCAAGGTGCTCGGCTGGAAACCGAAGGTATCTTTCAAAGAGCTTGCTAAAATGATGACAGAGGCTGATTTGAGAATCGCAGAGCAGGAAAAAATAATTACTGAGCATGAGAAAAGACAATGAGTGACTTTTTTAAAGATAAACGAATTGTAGTTACCGGCGGGGCGGGCTTTTTAGGCAGCTATATTACGGAAGGGCTCCAAAAGCGCGGCTGCAAAAATATCCTCATCCCGAAAATCGAGGATTATAATTTCGTCAATCTGGCGGATTGCTGCCGGATGTATGATGAGATGAAGCCGGATATAGTAATTCACTTGGCCGCGGTGGTGGGGGGGATTGGCGCAAATCGCGAGCACCAGGGCAAATTCTTTTATGAAAATCTGATGATGGGCGTTCAGCTCATTGACCAGGCACGAATACGCAAGATCGAAAAGTTTGTCGCTATAGGAACGGTTTGCTCATATCCGAAATTTACGCCGGTGCCGTTTAAGGAAGATGATATATGGAACGGCTACCCGGAGGAGACAAATGCGCCTTATGGGTTGTCTAAGAAAATGCTCCTCTTTCAAACTCAGTCATATCGCGCTGAATACGGATTTAATGGTATATTCCTTGTCCCAGTAAATCTCTATGGCCCGCGGGACAATTTCAATCCTGATAGTTCTCATGTAATTCCTGCCCTTATAAAAAAGTGCGTCGATGCTATCGATAAAGGCGAGGACCATATTGACTGCTGGGGGACAGGCAAGGCATCGCGCGAGTTCGTATACGCAGGTGATGCGGCCGAAGGAATCCTGCTCGCTGCTGAACGATACAACGGGCCGGAGCCGGTAAATATCGGTGCCGGTTTTGAAATTACAATCAAAGAGCTTACGGAAAAAATTGTCAAACTCACCGGCTTCAAAAGCGAGATTCGCTGGGACCCGACAAAGCCGGATGGCCAGCCGCGACGAAGGCTCGATGTCACCCGCGCAAAAAACTTTTTCGGCTTCGAGGCAAAGATGGGCTTCGATGAGGGACTACAACGTACCATTAGCTGGTACGTTGAATCAAAGCAAAAAACAAAAAACAAATAACAAAAAAACAACTTCATTCTTTGGAAAAACTCCTGAAACTTTTGGAAAAACATCTGAAAGTTTTGGAAAAAAATATGAAATCTTTGGAAAATTTTGGACAAACCACAAAGGCACAAAGACACTAAGTTTTTTTGTAGATAAGAAGTTACATTTTTTTAACCGCTGATTCCACTGATTAAAACAGATTAAAATTTTTTTGAAACATCGTTTATCCTCTTTTTCGAGCTCAAAATCTAACTTAATCATCATGATTCTAAGTTAATCATCAAAATGGGCTAAATAACCACATTATTGAGCTAAAAACCTAACTTATTCAAAGTTATTCATCGTTTTTGTGACAAGACAATCTTGATTTATGTCAGTTATTCAAGCTGCTTGTCACTTATTCAAGTAAATGGGCCAAAAAAACCGCCTTATTGATAGTAAAAACGTCAGTTATTCACACTTATTCATCCTTTTTGTGCCACAGATAGAATGAGAATATCAGGAAATCAGGTTACCAGGTCATCAGGACGTCTAAAACCTAAGAAGCTCATTTATTCGTGACGTGTGGATCATACTGGTGCTCGAAACCGATTTTTCAAAAGAACGGATCCGCTCCGAAAAGCGGAAGTTCACTCCTGAACCATTTTGGATCCCCTGTTCTATGGCCAAGCAGCAAAACTCGGGGATATCAGCGTGGCTGATAGTTCACTCCGCTGATAATTATACCATAAGTTTAATATTTATGCAACAAGTAAATTTGCCGCAAGTCATTGATTTTTATGAATTTTTTTTACTTAGAGAAATAAAGAATTATAAATCGCGGATTATGCTGATAAGACGGATTTAATTTAGACCAATTTGGGGCAAAAGAGGCTATAAAATACAAATAAAAAATATTCAGGAGAAGTGCCAAGGGTTGGCACTGGGAGATATTTTTCTTTGACGTGGGTAAAGGGGACACTTATAATTCGGCATTGTAGAAAAAGTTTAACGTAAAAGTCCCTTTTGAAATGATTTTGAAAGGCGATATGGAGAGGACATAAATAATTAATTGATTGAGGTGAATGCGCGGGATGTCTACGCATTAAAACACATCAACACACTTTATTAACAGTTATTTAAATGGAGACAAAATGAGATATGCAATTGTGATCAGTATAATTTTTTTAATTTCAGAAATATCTTTTGGATTGGATGATGAACAAGTTGCTGATGGTTTTTGCGATTGTACAGACAAAAGCGAAGTTGCAGATTATGATAATGATGGAGACATTGAAATAGGTTGGCATGTTGAAGGTACTTTTGAGTTTCATGAGATACAAATCGATTGTGCTGGAGATGATGATTATATACTCATGGCACCGGGACAATACACGAATTACGAGGGTCAACATTTAAATACAATTTATGCGATACATAGGTGTTCTGGAAATTTTATACGAGATCCAGCGTATCCTGATGATGAGTATCATGAAGTATGGATATCGGCTCCATCTTGGTCCCCATTGGGTGGCAGAATTAATGGATTAAATTTTTCTAATACATTAATTTTTTGCGGAATAATAGAAAATTGTCATTTCAGTATTGATGAAATAGGAATAGATACATCTGCCGGAACAATTATAAAGAATTGCACTTTTGAAGGGGATGGCTCATCCATAGGAGTTAAAATTGAAAATTCAATGATGACAACATCATACGAACTAAGAGATTGTATTTTTACACCTTTGGCGAGAGCTATATCAATAGACACAGGAGACTCTGCAGGAACTGTGCGGATCATTGATTGCGATATCTATAATTGCATAAATGGCGCAATAAATTCAACAGGTTATCACAATCTTGAAATTAGAGGGTGCCGACTCGAAGAAAATGAAACATTTTATGATGGTGTTAATGCAGCGGGCATTTCTATCCTAAATCCTTTTCCGCAATCTATTATGAATGTTTCAATAAGCGATTGTGAAATAATAAATAATAGCAATAATCAATATTTAGCAGGCAGCGGAGGTATTTGGATTCAATCAAACTGTCCTTCTGACTCAATAAATATCAGCAGATGTAACTTTATTGGGAATATGGGAAATTATGGAGGTGCAATTGGTTCACAAATGACAGCTCCTGCAAGTCTAATTTTGGACGATTGTAAAATCACAGGCAATTGGAGTGAATCAATGGGTGGGGGTATATGGGCTCAGAATCCAATTTTGCTTCGAGATTGTCAATTAGAAAACAATATATCAGTATCTGGAGGAGGTTTTTGGGGAGATTATATAGATGCTGAGAATTGTATAATAAGAGGTAATCAAGCAAATGAAGGAGACGGTGGGGGTATTTCTGGATATAACGGATGCCGACTTGTTAATTGTGTAATAACTCAAAATACTGCCTATTCAACAGGGGGAATTAGTTGCTTTGGTGGAACGAACTCTCAAATAATAAACTGCACTATAACAAATAATGCTTCATTGACATATGGAGATGGAGGAGCTTATCTTAACTTGACAGGATTAACAATTGCGAATACTCTTTTCTGGGGAAATACCGCTGTTTCGGGACGGAATCAAATTAATTCTAGTTGGAATCAAACAACAATATACAACAGCGATATACAAGGAACAAATATCAATAGCGGCTATGTCGTTGAAGATTCAGATTATGTAAGAATCGGAATAAATGGTAATGGTAATAAAGATGAAGACCCCAAGTTATTAGACGATTATCATCTTGGAGAAGATTCAACTTGCATAAATTCTGGAAACAATAATTTTTCAAGTACCTATGATATCGATGATGAACCACGGATAGCGGAAGACATTATAGATATCGGCGCTGATGAGGTTCAACATTCGCCGCTTGCCTGGTGGAAACTTGACGATGGAACAGGGATTACAGCCTTGGACTCGATGGGCAATTTGAACGGCCAGTTAAATAATGGGCCAATTTGGACCAATGGCATTCTCGATGGAGGTTTAAGTCTGGATGGGACAAATGATTATGTGAATATCGCAGATGACCCTTCATTGCGATTTATAGAAACAGACAGTTTTACTATTTCTTTTTGGGCGAAACCTGTTTCGACAGGGGAACTTGTTTGCAAAATGCGAACAGGGGAACAATATGGTATATTCGGCTATGAAGTCCAATGGTATGCAGAATATGGTGCATTTATTTTCTACGCTGAAGAATCGGGCAATTATTATACAGGAACAGGCACAGCGTATATGGCAGCACCCGCAGGAAGTTGGTATTTTGTAACATGTGTTTATGATAACAGAGCAATGAGAATTTATCTAAATGGTGAATTCCAAAATGATTGTTATTTCGCAAGTGAAAACGCAACTACACCACCCGACCATAGCCTTACAATTGGCGTAAGATCTTACGATTCTACACTTGAGAGTTATTTTGGTGGTATAATTGATGATGTGCGAGTCTATAGAAGTGCCTTGACGGCAGATGAAATAGAGCAGCTTTATTTGGCAGGGAATTAATTAAGCAATGGATTCCCGCCGTCGCGGGAATTACCCTTCTATGCTAAAGCTTCGAAGGGCAGACAAAATTTATGGGCCGGGTGCGAGAGCATCCGGCCTCTTTTATTGTGGTAAGTAAGCCATCAGATTGCGGAATTTGCTTGGTTTTTGGGGTAATTTGGGGTATAATGGGGATAGTGAAGGCGGCTTTGCACCTAAATTAGCATGTTTGATGAGGAATGGACGTATGAAGGGTTTGATAATCGGGGTAATAATTGCAGCGATAACATCCATTTGTTTTGCGGCACCGCAGCCGCCGGTAGTGCAAAAGCCGGGCGACTGGACGCTGGATGTGCGGTATGAAAATCCACAGCTCATTACGATAGACGGCAGCGAAAAGCAGCGCTACTGGTATATTATCCTGACGCTTACGAATAAAAACGGCAAAGATGCCGATTTTTACCCGTCGGCGGAGATTGTTACCGATACGCTGCAGGTTCTACCGGCGATAAACGGGACATCATCGCTTTTGTTCGCGAAGATAAAAGCGAGGCACAGCAAATATGAATTCCTGCAGCTTATGGAAAATACGGACAAAAAAATCCTGCAGGGGCAGGATAATACCGTTGATATGGTAATCTGCTGGCCGGAGGCTATTGACCCCAACGCACATAATGTGAGTATTTTGATCGCGGGGCTGAGCAATGAGACGGTGGCGGTTGAGAATCCGGCCGTAAAGGATAAGGACGGCAATCCTGTGAAGGTTTATTTACGCAAGACCCTTGAGCTTGACTATACGATGGGCGGCGACCACCAGAGTATGAAATTCGAAGGCAAGAAGTGGGTAATGCGTTAAAACCGCAAGAAATCCTAAATCCGAAATCCTAAATCCAAAACAAATTCTAATTTTCAAATCAATCAAATCAAAAACAGATTCCTCGACTCCCTTCGGTCGCTCGGAATGACAATTCTGGATAGTAGATGCTTGAAACTGGATGCTCGCGGAGGAGATTCTTCGCTGCGCTCAGAATGACAGCACGGGCTGGAAGCCCGTGCCACGGTAAAATTACACAGGCTGGGGAAGCTCGTGCCACGGTAAACGCGGACAAGACGCCCTCGACACAAATAACCGCGGGCAAGATGCCCGCAACACAAGCCCGTGCCACACTATTGGGGTTTGCCAGCTTTTTGCATTAAATCGTGGACCCATTCTTCGAAATAAATGGGGTAAAGGTTCATCTTCTCGCTGGCAAAATGGAGGCCGGTTTTCGTCAAAAGGCCCTTCATGAATTCTCTTTTGTCCGGGAATTGAGCGGAGATACGTTTCATATATAAGGCGGCCAATGTTTTTAGCCGCTGTTTTTTTATGTCTTCAGACTGTTCATCGGCGCGGAAATAGCGCCGGATGGAATCTACAGTCGCATTTTTCTCGGGGAAATAGGGCAAGAGGCGCTTTGGAGGCCTTCTCGGGAATTGGAATTCCTCGAGCATTGAGGAATCTATTTCATCGGGCTCATAATGGAGAAAAGGGTCAAAGAAAAATACGGCCGGATTGTAGTCTACCCTGATGCGGGAAAGGAAGGGGACAAAGACATCGAGGGGCTTGCCGGGCTGGAATAAATTCAAGGGGCCGTCGCCGATAAGGACGGTGAAACAGAGGCGGTTTAGGTCCTTGCGGTTGTAACCGACGATTTTGTTGTAGGCGTGCTGAATTTTGTGAAGTGTGGCCCTGCGCACGTCAAGTATGAGCATGCGGGAGTAAACGGTTTTATCGACTATGCTCTCGATTTCTTCGATGCGGGGCTGCCAGTCGGCCTGCCTGGGGACAAATAAATCGTAGAAGCGTGTTCTTGGGTCATTGTGCAGGCGGTTGTAGATATCCCAGCCCAAGACCCGGTCCAGGGTGAGGATATAGATTTTGGGCTCACGCTGCTGATAGCTTAATACATCGAATTCTTCGCTCATTTTTCACTATACCTTTACAATCCCGCTGCTTTGAGGGTTTACCTCCGGTTTGTATCTAATTATTATACGAAATTTACCGCTGAATTTCAAGTAATTCGCCTATATACGGCAGGGGTGAAACTGTTAATTTGATTTGACGAAAGGGGCTAGTTTAGGTATTTTGCTGATGGGGTATTTGAAAATTTTTGGAGATTAATATGAGAAAGCGGATTTTCTTAATTGTATTTATAGTGACAGTAATTTTTTGCGCTAATAAAAATGTGCTTTCAGAGGAGGCACAAGACGGAAAGGAGAAAGCTATGTCTGTAAAAATAAAATGGTTCGGGCACGCAAGTTTTAAGATAACAAGCGGCAGTGATGTGATATATATCGACCCGTGGAAGATTAAGGAGTCGCCGCACGATGCGACGATTGTGCTGGTCAGCCATGCACATTATGACCATTACAATACGGATGATATCGCCAAGGTTTCGAGCGGCACGACTAAATTTATCGCACCGGCGGATGTTGTTAAAGAGCAAAAGGGCAATGGACAGGTGCTAAAGCCGGGACAAACAATTGAAGTCAACGATGTGAAGATAACCGGTGTCCCCGCGTATAATCCGGCCAAGCAATTTCATCCGAAGTCCAATAACTGGGTGGGGTTTGTAATTGAGGTGGGAGGCAAGCGGATTTATTACGCGGGTGATACAGATCAGACGGCTGAGATGAAGGCGCTTAAAAATATCGATTTGGCTTTGCTGCCGATTGGGGGCAAATACACGATGAATGCCGAAGAGGCGGCGGAGGCGACAAAGCAATTTAAGCCGAAAGAAGCGGTGCCGTATCACTGGGGCGATATAATCGGCGGCAAGGCAGACGCGGAAAAATTCGCCAAATCAGCCGGTTGTCCAGTCAAAATCTTATCGCCTGGCGACGAAATCACTTTGGAAAAAGAGGCGGCTGTTTTATCCAAATGAGACGCCGACTTCTTTGGCGACGCCGCGAATGTGGTCTGCGGCCTGCTTGTATTCCTCGGCATCTTTTAGGTGCTCAATCATCAGAGGGACATCAGGGAATCTGCTTAGTTCTTTCAAGAAGGTTTTATAATCGAGGCCGCCGAGTCCCGGCCGGATTTCATCGAGGTGGGCAAGGGCGCCTTCTCCAAGCTTTACGTCTTTGGCATGGCAGCTTTTAATCATTGGGCCAAGCTTTTCGAAGCATTCGGTAATTAATTTACTGTTATTGTAATATAATGGAGGGCTGTAAATCAGGTTGGTGGGATCGAGGTGCACGGCGAATTGCTTTCTATCGATTGCTTTTATGAGGCCCAGATAGGAATCGGCGGAAATCGGGTACCACCACATTCCTGTTTCAAGGGTGTAGAATGTGCGGGTTGGCTTGACTTCATCTATGATTGCCCGAACCGATTCGACAATTGCATCGAATGTTTCATCTTTTAAATTATCGGGGTGCTGGCCGGCCCAGTTTTTAGGATTGCGTGAGCCGGATACATTGACGCAGCATCGAGCGCCGATTCGGTCGGCAAGGGCAAGCTGCTTTTGGCAATTGGCAATCGATTCTTTACGGATTTTTTCATCGGGGGAAATCGGGTTATTGCCCCAGGCTCCAACTTCTGCAATCGTGATATCTGCTTTTTGGGCGGCCTGTTCATACGCTTTTATGACATCATCGGAGGCCTTTACGCCAACCGGGCAATATGCTGCCCTGTAACCAAGGGCTTTTAAGGACGCAACCCACTCATCGGGATTTTTCGGATTATTGAATACAGGCCCGCCAAGGCGGAGTATTTTAGATTCTGATTCAGCGGCAAACAGCTGGTTAGCGGCGGATGCGGCAAATGCGGCGGCGGCTGTATTTTTTAAGAATGCTCTCCTTGAGATATTCATTTTTTTATGATTCATTTTTAGCTCCTATAAAGTGTCATTTTAAGTGGGATTTTACCAATTATAACAAGTTTATCGACAGAAAAGACATAAAAACCCAAATAATGTCACGGGGGTAAGGGATACCCTGATTTTCTTAAACAAAATACCTGATAGAGCACACAATGGATTTTATTGTTTTATAATAAACCGGCCTCTTGAAAAATTCCTCAATGATTAAAACAAAATCAAAGTTATAAACGTAAACTAAATTGAACGGGATGGCTGGGGGGAAACCAGCGATACCGTGAAAAGTCCGGGTTGCCTAAGCTACCAAACCTCCCTGCAATGGCAGCCCGGCTTCTTTTTTATTATTTTTTACATCGTGAACTGTGTGACAGCGGGGGCATTCAATCTTTGCGGCGGGATAATTGGGAGGTATTTTAAGCGTTACGCCGCAGGCACAAGACAGGAAAATAAATCCGTTTACTTTTCGCATAATATCGCCGACCTGGTGAAGCTGATTTTTTTTCTGCTCTTCTTTTGCCTGGGCGCTTGCCTGTCTTAAGGCGATATCCTCTTTAGTCAGGGCGCTAGAAGGAATTATTGTTCGTCTATTTGTCACATTTTCATAGGCATCGGAATAATCTTTAAAAGATGCTCCCTGCTGCAAATTACGTAAAATACGAATCCGCTCGGAGATTGGCGGATGCGTGCTTGTAAGGTCGGACAACTGCCAGCTTCCCCTTTTTTTAAAAGGGTTTACTATAAATAAGGGTGCAGTTACCTTATTGGCGGAGGCAAGCTGAGGAGCAGAATCGTTTGCTATTTTTTCCAATGCCCTTGCAAGTCCCTCGGGGTAACGAGTCAGCCGGACAGCGCCTGCATCAGCCAGATATTCACGTTTTCGAGATAAAGCAAAATAAAGAAGTTGAGTAAAGATGGGGGCTAAAATTGCAATCACAAGGGCTACCAATAATAAGATGGCCGCACCGCCGCCGTCTTTGCCGGACCCGGATGAGTATCTTCT
>Ga0105091_10000083_pt1 | contig 32368 bp, 31 predicted proteins | sample PPLLak1March2015_FD_87022 | JGI IMG/M metagenome (GOLD analysis project Ga0105091, IMG submission 87022) | Freshwater sediment microbial communities from Prairie Pothole Lake near Jamestown, North Dakota, USA - PPLs Lake P7 Core (1) Depth... | ecosystem: Environmental > Aquatic > Freshwater >... | reverse complement strand
TTACCTAAAACCCTTTAATAGTTTGAATATCATAACTACTTGACTTCTAACATATAGAGTAGGTGACCATGTTCTTGTCTCAAAAGTCTGGTCATCTACCTATTTCAAAACTATTTTATAATATGCGATATAATGACTGCTGGCAGGCGGATCTTTGCTCACCAAAGTCCGCGCTGTCAACTTGCTCGATAGGCAACCAGGATTTAGCGATTCTTCCCCTGGTTGTCTACCTATGCCAATGATTCATTTATAATATAATTTCCAAAACAATTATGGTAGCGACAGCGTTACAATTCGTTGCCAGAAGTTCCAGAGGTTTGAACGGCCGCTTGACGTTGGTATGTACTCGTGGCCGTCCTACCTTTTATGCAAAACTAAAATACTGCCGCAGGAGATTCGAATGCAAATGCGGTATGTCTAAACCATCTAAAGTAGACGTAGATTCGTTCACTCGACCTGACAATCCGACAGAAGAAGAGATTGACGAATGGACTCGCAGGTCCAGAAAGGAAGGTATTTGTGGTATTGTCGATTGTTATAACAAACCAACTTTAAAATGTAATAAATGTAAAAATTATTATTGTTCTGAACATCTTAAATTACATTTTGATTTATTACCAGATGGCACGTTTGAATACTCGAGAGACGAAGAGTACGAAGGTTTAGATCACTATATACATTGACAATTCGTTACTAATTTAATTGTGAAAGAGGCCTAAGCGTGAAAGTGATTAAAAAATCACTAGTGAGATTCCTGTTGCGGTATGAAATTGCCTTGATAAAACGTAGCAAGTAATCGTATTATGATCCTATAATCCAACGTCTTAACAATAATCGTATGTGTTGATTGACTGAGCGGCTCGTTCTGTTCGTCTTTTGAACCCCGCGTCATAACAGTCATCATCATTTCGTTCGTATCCAGCATACTGTTATGTCTGTGGAGAGTGACAGCGACATTGACACTGACTAGATCCAGATTCAACAGAGGCAACGCCAGAACATTCAGTATGTTTTTCATCTCTGCATGCTTGGGATAATAGCTCTTCAGACAATTTATTTTCCAATTGCTCGCTATATATTTAAAGATAAATAAGCATTCTAAATACCGACGGAATGTCTTGTTAGTCTAGTATTATCCGATCATCGGTTCAAGATCATTTAAGGTTCTGTGAATCATCTCAGCCATTGCTCTGTGGTATACCGTTTCCACTGGATTCTGTCGACCAGCAAATGCCTCAGCAAGTAGCATTTCCCTCTCAAAGTCGCGAACAAACCATTCCTTCAAACTTGAGCCTTCCTTTCTCAAGTCTTCATTCAAGTCGCGACCGAGTTTCAGTCGAAAGCTATTGAGCCTCATTTCTCTATCACTTGAACTTGACATCCTAAAAGCCCACTAACCTTTGATTATAGAAGTTTGTTATTATCACAGTTCATTCCTTTATCGCTTCAAATGTCGTGAGTGTTCCATGTATCGACTCTGCTATCAATCTATGCGCTTCTGCTCCCCCAAATCCTTGTTCTTTTTGCACTTCTTTCCTTCCTCTATATGCCTAGTAAACTCTTGAGATAGTATTTTCATCATGCCGGCCTTATCCTGTCTGTTGTTGTCCTTATCGAGGGTTTCAGTTAGATCGCGAAGTCTATTGATTCTTTCATCTGCTGATGACCTTGACATCTCCATAGATTATACTTCAATGTATATAGCAGTTGAAATCATCATCAAAATATTATTAATTGAATGACGAGCGTCAATGTGGACGTCGAAAAAGAATCCTTAGTTAGTTTAGATTTTTTAGATCTCTTTCAATATAGCAAGATAAGATTTGGCATCTGCAAGGCCTTGTATTTCTCCATTCATCAGTTTGTCAATACATTGAGCGATATGCAAAAGAGCATTTTCATATCCAGTTGTTACAACTTCTTCAGGTATATCAAACAGACATTGTTACTGTAGTAAGAAAAAGAAAAAAGATTAACTTCTATTACTTCTTTCCATTACCCTTATCTACGTCTTCACAGTTTCCAGTTGCTTTATCTCCCTCGTTCACATTGAAATCATTTACTGAATCATTGCCCTTACCACATTGGAACTTGTCTGCACCACCGCCGCCAGTTAGTATATCATCGCCTTGACCAGCATTTATCTTATCATTTCCACCAGGACCAATATTCTCTATATTATCCCCCCAGTTTTGATCATTGCCCTTACCACTCTTTATATTATCGCTTCCACCAACACCAGAACCAAATTCATTGTCTCCAACGTTGACATCATTTCCATCTCCACTATTTATTGTGTCATCACCACCATCACCGGGAGCAGCGCCAGCGTCAGTTTGGCCTAAGTTGTCTCCAACATTCCGATCATCTCCATCTCCACTGTTTATTGTATCATCCCCGCCATCACCAGCGCCTACAAAGTTATCTCCAACATTCTGATCATCTCCATCTCCACTGTTTATTGTATCATCCCCGCCATCACCAGGACCAGTAAAGAAGTTATCTCCAACATTCTGATCATCTATGTTTTCAGACTCTTGATCATTGGTATGATCTGCATCTCCACTATCTATTGTATCATCCCCGCCACCACCAACGTTTGTATCATCTCCACCATCACTACTTATTGTATCATCTCCGCCACCACCATCGTTAAAATCAGCTCCATCTCCACTACTTACGTCATCGTCACCCGGTGTTCCAATGTTTACTTCATCTTGTGCGTATGTATTTGTAATAGCCAAGACTGAAAAAATAGCCACTAGTAATCCCATAATTATGCTTTTTTGCATTGTTGTATCTATGTATTCACTAAAATGATTATATGTATCGATTCTATTTTTATATCCAAGTCGGCCCAGATTTGGATATCACCATGTTGTACGAGTTTAATAATTTTTTTAGTTTAGCATACTTTTGTGAGAATTGTAGTTTCTTATTAAAGTGTATTTAGCGGGTACTAGTGATTTTGCATCAGTGCGGATATCTGGGTCGATTCCGTAATTCAGGTCGCCATCTTCTTGGAACTTGCCCTCGAAAGTAACAGGTGTTACCATAACAATAACACTGCATAGCTTCGGGATATCCATTATATATAAGCCGTTATCCTGTGAGTCAGTCAGAAGATGGTAATTCTAAAATTGGAGACCGGACATAGAACGTAGTGGGTTCAAGTCATATTGTACAAATTTCCTCGTGAATATTTTAACACACTATAAAGCCCTGCCAAACCCCCTCAAATATTAGCACCAGAAATTGATATTGTAATTAGCGTTACCGTGTATCGGTATTGGTAACTTGTTATATCGCTCCCTATTGATTATATATAAATATGGATATATTTTGTCATCTGCGGAATACGACCCCGTCATATAGAGGCATTAAAATTTATTTGGCGGCAGGTTCAATATTACTGTGTAAATGTACTTGCCCAACTATTTCATCTATCTCTAAAACTCTCATAACTCCCGCATGTTATGATAGTCATACGGCAAAATATAGCGACATGGCCGAATAATGCTTCTGTGATTCAGACATTCTTTTCCTATGTTCATCAGATAGCTTCTTGCCTTTACACCATGGAGTACGGCCTCTGTTACTACCTCTAAGTGCCAGTGAACAAATTACTCGTGTAAACTCTAAGGTTGTTAATAATCAACTACTGTAGATGTGGCAGATATACTTATTAAAAGGAATATTACAAACAAATTTCATTCCGTTTTATCATTATCAACTTTTAACATTATTATTTCTCTGCTCAAAAGATACCCCTGCATCTATTTCGTGGTTAGATATTTACCATCTTTGTTGTCTTCAATGATTCGATACTTCCTAACCATACTTTTCAAGATTGCAGAGATCTTTGTCAATAGCTGATTTCCCAGAGTCAAAGCTAAACCACGCATAATTATACAATCTAGATCGTTATGATCCGCCGTGTCGTTATGTTCCTTGTGAGTAACAGTCTCAATTCCTAGAACATAGGATAGTACTTTAGGGGTTTGTTTTTTTGCTCATGGAACTAGAATGAGGATAGATTGCGGTAAATATAGAGAATAACTTTCAGGAACAGTGGAAATAAAAGAATGGGAAGGTTAATGTCTATGATAAATATTACTAATTTGCGTAACCAAGACCACCATTACAGTTATTCTTTTGTCTTTGTTTGAAAGTAAATCTATAGACTAGAATGCATCATCCACAATAACCAATTCTTAGAAGTCCTAGTCTAGCTCTGTTCTTATTTGTTTCACTAATTTATCTATTTCAATGGGTTTTCCAATAATAGGACCTGGGTTCGTTTCTCCTTTTGATGTTGATAAAACCTCTTTTAATACTTTATGATATGTTTCATATGCGGTAATAAACCATACTTTGACCTTATTGTCTATTTCCCTTATCTTTTCATATAGTTCAAATCCGTCAATCTTGGGCATTTTAATATCAATTAGCAATAAATCATAGTAATCCGGCTTGAATTTTGATAATGCTTTTGCTGAATCATTATACGCATCAACTTCAAATCCTGCAAGCTCCAATCCCATCTTGAAAGTAATTGTATGATCATAGTCATCGTCCACTAAAAATATTCGCTTCATTCCCGTTTTATGAGACTTATAATAACTACTACTACTATCATGATGGCTTTTCTTTCTTCTTTCTTCAATGTCATTGATCATAGTGGGGGCAGTATAGATAACTATACTCTCTTTGTGATCTTGTTGAATTACCAGTGGTAGGGTAAATGAGAATGTGGCACCTATTCCATCTGAATTATTCTCAGCCCACATTTTGCCTCCATGGTCTTCAATGATTCTTTTGGATATATACAGACCTAATCCTGTCCCTACAATGGATTTTGTGGCAAATCTTGTAAATAGTCTTGGCATTATTTCAGGGTCGATACCTTGGCCAGTGTCGGTCACACTGACGATAATTTGCTGATTGGTGTCATCTGTCGTAATATTAACAGATATCTCTCCTTTCTGAGTGAATTTAATAGCATTGCTTAAAAGATTCGAAACGACCTGAGTTAGTCTCTCTGCATCTGCCTCTACAATAATGTTGTCATTATCACTGGAGTATGCTAACTTTATTTTTCTTTGTTTATTATTTTCTTCTTCCTTTTTGTGATCTGCAAGAACATTCGTTATTATATCATTTAACCTAAAGTATTGTTTGTTAACTTTTAACGCCTGACTCTCAATTTTTGTGGCATCAAGTATGTTTTCTGTAAGCTTTCGTAGTCTTTTTGCATTTCTGACGATAACGATTAGTAACTCTTTATCTTGTTCGATGTTTCTTTTCTTAGAAAGAAGAATTTCTGATAATCCAAGTATTGGTTGTATAGGAGCTCTCAGTTCATGGGCTGCAATTCTGATAAACTCATTTTGTATCGTGTCGTGCTCTTGGAGTCGTTCATATAATCCGTTTAGCTTTTGATACTGTTCTGATTGTTTCGATAGACTTTCAAATATTGAAACATAAGATAATACTGTTGATTTACTATCAGAAAAAGTTGCTAGACCTATTGCTTCTTCAAAAGTAGCTTTAGTATCATCTATTAATTCAATTACAAATGAAACTTTTCTATCTACTATTAAAATAGTTTCTTGTAGGCCGGGAGATCGTTGTTCCGCAATATATCTTGTATAGATATTGTTACTAGGACCATGTTGATAATTTTCTTTTAAAGGAAATGGTTTTTGTACTAATTCCTGACTATCTTCTAAATCTTTTACAGGCACTAACACTCTGACCCTGAGGTCTTTTTCTTTTGCAACTTGCTTTACTAAGCCAATTATTCCTATTCTCTCTTGACGTTCAAACGCTTTATTAGAAGGAAAAATCAGCATTATTTCTTCCTTAGACGATTTTAAAAGATCGAAATAAAGATCCTTTATCTTAATTGCTTGGGAGATTTCTTTGATACCCATATTTAGGAATTAATTCAATATCGTGTCCACAGCACCAGCGTATATAAGACTTACTATGTTTAACCTAATTCAAAGTTGTGTATTACATAAGCATAGTATACATGGTATAAAGTTCAGTTGATACTTTTTGAATTAATAATCAATCCTGTGTGATAAATTTGACCAAAACTGATAATTAATCCTGAGTATTAAAAATCATTTGTTACTTATACGTCGGCCTGTTGAGCAATCTTTATAGAGTATATCGTTAAGAGATCTTGTAGAGAAGAGGCAAGATACTGTTCTTTGAGGTCAGAAAAGAAATATGATAGTAGTGACACTCTTTCTCGACAGCCAAAGGGTAGAGCTAAGGATACCTTTGAGTCTTCCAAACTGGAAGAAAATGAAGAGCAAGACAATATCATGTTTCAGGGTGTTTCTTCTGACTTTTGCGTATGCATGCTCGACATTGTCAATTCGACCGTTGTTACCTCTCCATTATCACACGACAAGATTAGAAAGTTCTATTCTCTTTTCGTTAATTCAGTTTCACCCATAATTAGTCATTTTGGCGGCAGAATTCTGAAGACGGGCGGAGATTCTATAGTCTATTACTTTCCAAATACGACAGAGCTTAAAAATATCAGAGCCTTCAGGAACGTACTTGAATGTGGAGTTTCAATACTGGATATGCGTAATACTATTAATAGCTTGTTTGAAAAGGAAGGAATCCAACCAATTAGTTATCGTATAAGCGCTGACTACGGTAGTCTAGAGTTGGCCGAATCAAGATTTTCAAAAGATAGAGACTTTTTTGGCCCAACTATGAACCTGTGTTCAAAAATGAACAGCAAGGCTACACCCAACTCGATTGTCATAGGCGGCGATCTGCATCAAGTTATCAAGAAGCTACACTCCGAGAAAGATTTTGAGTTTCACGAGATCTCAGAATTGTCCATCGGATTAAAACAGAGCTATCCTATCTATCTAGTGGTACCATTAGACTTGGATTATAGGTTGAAACACGAAGAATTGAAGAATCTAATACTAGACCAACAATTCAATCGAAAACAATCTGTACAAGTCTTTGACCGAATGCGTAGCTCTACAAAAGAACCATCAGAGCTTAGATTAGACGACAGAATCCTCGGGAACATAATGCTGGTTGATGATCAGCCTGACGTGCTTTTTACATTCCGATCATTTCTTGAAGGTCAAGGATTCAAAGTCTATTGTTTCACAGACCCGACTATTGCACTCCGGCAATTTGCTAAAGAGGACCCTTCAAAGTACGATCTTGTGGTAATGGATATTCGTATGCCTCAGCTGAACGGTTTACAATTATACCAAAGGCTTAAGGCCATAAATTCATCCGTCAGAATCCTCTTTGTCACCGCTCTGGATGCAGCAGAAGAACTCATCTCTGTGTTGCCAGACGTAGAGGTAAACCGGGTGATTATGAAACCTGTGAGTAGAAATAGGTTTCTCAAATACGTTAAGCTCGCCGTCCGTGAGAAAGACTAAGGCAACAAGAACATATCCATCTGAATCTACTGCTCTCATGACTGCAAGGTATTTTTGGTCTGCGCGCTCAATAAGTTCATGTTGATGTTCCTGTTTTTAGGTGTGTTATATTCATTATAGTAACGCCTCTATTCCGTTCATCAACTTCCACAAATGGTTTCTGTCCTTCCCTTAAACCAACAAATTTTCGCTCCCATTCCATATCCTCAACTAGTCCTCTTAATACCTCAGCTAGATTATCTTTTCTGGATTCTTCCAACCTTCATTATTATCACCAAATCCATACCTAGTCATTTCTATGTGTCCTTCGTCACCTCTTATTCAGTCATATATTACCTTTAAGTTCTATTATGTGGATATCACGAAGGAATATTAATTCAGTTATCTGCTATCCATGTAAATACCGTTTAAGGTGGGGAGCCGGGACAGATAGTTAATCGTGAAACCCAGATAATACTTGATATATCACTACCTTATCTCTTTTGATACTTTAGACGCGAAGGAACTGCACCTAGCTTAAAATGTTGAATAGGATGGCTGGATCTAATTCATAGATTAGGATTTTGTTCTTCTGCCTTCCTTATTTTTCAATTAAGCGATCTATCTCTTTTATCATCTCTTCGTTCCCAATCGGCTTTCGAATAAATAGGTCTTTATCTAATGCACTATATTCCTTCGCTCTAAACTCCTTATAATACAATTCACTTGCTGTAAGAAAGCAAACTTTAACCTTACTATCTATCTTTTGTATTTCCCTGTATAATTCAAAGCCATCCATACCTGGCATTCTTATATCAAGAATAATTAAGTCGTAATAATCAGGTTTGAAATTTGACAATGCTTTTCTGGGGTCATTAAATGTTTCAACTTTGACTCCATGGTATTCTAAAGACATCCTGTAAAACAAAGTAAGGTCAGATTCGTCATCTACGACCATGATTCTTTTTCCTTTTATTCTTTCATCCATCAGCTACAACCTGTTCTACTTTTTTCTTCCTTAACTCCATTCTTTGTTTCTAAAGGTAATGTGAAACTAAAAATTGTTCCTTTTCCATCTAAGCCATTATTTTCAGCCCAGATTCTACCTCCGTGAGATTCGATTATATTCTTGGAAATAAAAAGTCCTAAGCCTGTTCCCCGTTGCGATCTCGTAACAAACTTTGAAAATAGCCTTGGTAAGATTCCAGGGTTGATTCCTGTACCAGTATCTCTTACAGTAACTATAACCTCCTTACTATTATTATCAACAACTATATTGAGAGAGATATAACCTTCACTTGTAAACTGTATCGAATTACTTAGGAGATTAGAAATAACTTGGATTATCCTTTCCTTGTCTGCTTCTACAACAATGGGATTATTGTTTGGATTATCATTATAGATTAATTCAACTTTATCATTAGTACTGTCTTTAATCCTCTCTTTGTAGTCCTCTATAATAGTGGGTATCAAATCACAGATGTTGAATCGTTCCTTCTCTAGTTTTAACGTCTGACTCTCGATTCTTGTTGCATCTAATATATTAGTAGAAATCCTTTGCAATCGGACAGCGTTCCTGCATATCACTTCTACCACCTGATCTGTTCTTTCTGGATAATATTTCAATAGGCCACTCATACCAAGAATAGCTTGTATGGGCGTTTTTAGTTCATGAGCTGCTATACTGATAAACTCTTTTTGCATCCTATCTGCTTTCTTTAATTCTTCAACCAACATACGCTCATTCCAAAGTAATTCAAAGACAGACTCGAAGGAATCCACAGTGGTTCTTCTATTAGAGTATATTACTAGACCAATTGCGTCTGAGAATTTTTCAGCTCCTGGTCTTTTGAGCTCTACTCTAAGAAACTTTTCACGGTCTATTATGTACATGCCATACGGGGAGTAGTTGCCATCGAGTATCCTGATATCTGGTGCATTGTCGGATATTTTTTTCTGAATCTCTGCATTCTCCTTAGATAACTCACAGATAATCTTTACATTCGCTCCATCCTGTGATGCCTTTACAAGGTAATCAATTATACCTAGCCTATCAATCCTCACCAGAGCTTTATCGTTAGGGAGAAAAATTAGGGCTTCTCTTTTTGTAGATTTTGTCATATCAACAAGAATCTGACTTGCTTTTTCGTTGTCAGTGATAACTTCATAAAATTCAACTTCGGTTCCTTCTTCAATTTCTTGTATTCTGTCTGTTGCTTCAATTCCACTCTCCCATAATCGTTGAAAAACAGAAGAAAAATGCTTTAAATATTGGGATTCGTTGCTTAACAGAAGGCTTTGAACAACTTTTCCATTCTCCATCTTCTCTATTGTAACGGCAATTTTCTTATCTGAAACACCAAAGCTCAATGGAGGTAGATTTCTAACATGCTTAACTCTAATACCATGAGCCAGATATAGCTTGACCAGCTCTAGATTTTCGTTATCTATATTGGTAATGTATCTAAGACCTTTGTGTTCTCCTCTCTTTTGTTTATCTAATAGTTTTTTCTTTATGTCAAAGAAGTATTTGTGACTATATTGCATCCCACCTGAGGTCAGACAAGTATCAAGTTCATTTGAGCTAGCGGTAAGAGAATAAATCTCTCTTATAATCTCATCTGAGTTATCTATTATAACGGTTTCATAACGTATAAATCCTTCTTCAATCTCTCGTATCCTCTGTTCTGCGGGAATAGTTTTACTCCATAGGGTTTCAAAAATGTACTTTTGATGTTCAATTAATTCCTTGACATTGCTATAGATGATCTGTGCTGCCGGTTTTCCAGCCTCATGGAAGGTAGCAGGAGCAAGGTATTCTGTTTCACTGATGTAAAAGTTTCCCTTAATTCCATCTAAATGTCGAAGCTCGTCAACCATCGTTATCATCTGCTTGCAATAAGCGATGTTTTCCTTAGTAATTTCAGTGACATATCTCAGTTTAACGCCTCTCTTTTTTGCATCAAGAAACGCTTTCTTCAATATCACAATGTCAATTGCCAATGAAGGGCGTGTGTAGTCAACGCAGGCATCAATTTTACCATCAGTTTTGTACAAGAACTGTAATACCGTATACATAACTGTATCGACTCCATAGATAACCTCAGTACCCTCCCGAATCATTTTTCTATCACTCTAATGGGAACCCGAAAGTGTCACCCCAAATACTATTAGATAGCGTCTATATAAGGGGATTTATCTCACTTCAGGTCCAATAATAATGCAAAGGTATCTAATGGACAAAAAAAATATGGGGAAGACCTGGATAAGGCTAGACAGGGACTATTAGGTATCGTATGTCTACTCCTGAGCCAGATCTATTTATTTTGAGTTTTGTATGCCCTTCCATTAGAAAGGTGTCTATGTCTTCAGAGGTTCTTTTCGAGACTTCGAAATATTTTTCTTGGTCTCCGCTATCTTCTTCAATTACAGTATATATACGGAGACTTTTCGTACCGCTGAATTCAGCCTGTACCTGTTCCGTTTTTTCCGCTGCTTGCGAAATCTAATCTCATGTATGTATTGTGTTTAATGCAAGTGCAATCACACAATGTATAAGTTGATTGTGGGGAGGCGAGGTAATTTCACGCGGGGGTTTGAAACAGTAGAAACAACTGCTTCTTGCACCAGTTTAGAGTCTAATGCCTTCAGCGTACCAGTTTCCATGTGGCTCCTCTTGAAACACTATGATAATATCCTTTCTTTCTATATCAAATATCTTAACTACATCATCCGTAATTGCTTCCGCCAATCTGTCTTTTTCTCTCTGGGTCCTGCCGCTGTAAGTGGAGATTGTTATTATTGGCATAAAATAATAAGACTTATCTAGGATGTAAGTTTTGCGTTTGGCGTTTGTAGTGTAATGCAGACAAACCACTCTGAACATCCAAATTCTATGTCCGATATTTCTTATCGCATAGTTGTTGTATCATAGGCCAAATCTCATTAAAATATCCACATGAGTATTACCTAAATACCCATTGAATTCCAAAATGCTACAATATTCCCTACACCTAACTGTCCGGTCTTGATTCATTACTCTATCAAGTGAAAACCGAGTACCTTAGATGGATCATATTCTTACAATTTCCCATCATGCAAAGAATTCTATATCGTTGCTTAGTGCAAACACAAATCAGAAATATCTCTATGCAGGCTTTCCTAATAAGGTAATAAGGACCTTAATGGAAGAAACTATGTTTCTCATATTTTATGATGATTTTGCTTACAATGCTTTGTGGGTAGCTGCATTAAGCGAAGTAACCTGGATCAAATAGAATCTCAGTCAATCTAAAGATTTCAACATAAAATCTAATCCTGATCCTTTAAAGGCGATATTGTTCGCACCGCAGATTGCTTTTCTGGTATCATAGGAGACAGGCTGCTTAAGCTATAAAAGGCAAGAATACTAATCGTGCTATTAGTGCCAGACTACCACTCATTTTTCCTTGACAAAGTATTTGTAATCATGTACTCCAATTTCCCATTTCTATTATTTAGGTTAGTACATTTTTTGTAAAGGCGATTAACGAAGTTAGCTACATCTATTACATAAGTATATATTCCAAATTAAATGATCGTTTGTATCAGTGGTAAACAGGAAGGCTGACCGTTTCCATCATAATTATGAATGCCTGCATAAGCCTAACCCTGATGAAATCACCAATTCAAGGAAGGTAGAAGACGAAAGAGAAGTAGATAATAAAACCAAGGCTGCTAATCAAGAAAAGATTAAGGTAGTTATAATTTCAATAATTGCTTCTTCTGGATTAATGATACTTAAATTTTCTATTGGTGCTTTAACAAATAGCCTTGGCATCTTATCGGAAGGCATGAATTCAGGTCTAGATCTCATTGCAGGTCTAGTTACACTTTATGCCATACGTATGGTGTTAAGACCCTCCGATCCATCATATACATATGGGTATGGAAAATTTGAAAGTTTATCATCATTAGCTCAAATAATTCTTTTGCTTGTAGTCGCAAGTTGGGTAACATATGAGGCGATAAATAGAATATTTTTTGAAGATGTTAGACCTGCGATCAGTATATTTTCCATTTTGATAATGCTTGTGTCGATAGGGATTGATTATGGAAGATCAAGAGCTCTGTATAGGGCCGCGAGAAAATTCGATAGTCAGGCACTTGAAGCCGATGGACTTCATTTTAGAGCAGACATGTTCTCTTCTGCTATAGTTGTCGCTGGACTACTCGTAGTATTCTTGTTTGATATTCCCAATGCTGATTCATATGCTGCGCTTGGGGTAGCAGCCGTAATCTTATATGCGTCGTTTGGATTAGGAAGAAGAACGTTAGGCGTGTTATTGGACAAAGCACCTAAGGGTATATACTGGGAAGTCATTCAGGCAGTGTCAGATTTGGAAGCTGTGACCAGACCGCACAACATCCGCATTAGGAATATAGGAACCGAAACTTTAGTTGAGATGCATATTGAAGTTCCCAGGACTTTTACTCATGACAGAGCTCACAGGGTAGCAACTTCTGTAGAACAAAAAATAGAACATATCTTGCCTAGTTCCAAAGTTTTGGTACACGTAGATGCAACTGAATCTGTGAACGAAACTATTTTCGATAAGATTAGATTAGTTGCTGCCGAAACAGAAGGTATAAGAAATGTTCACTCATTGCACGTATCAAGGATATCTTCTCCATTTTCGTCTTTGCCTGGTTCCTCATTAGGCTCCCCTCAAAATCAATACTATGAGCCTGCGTTAAATGTAGAGGAGATAAAGTCTCAATACGTTACTAATGAACCTCCACTTCATCTGTATTTGGATGTACAGATGGGGCCGAGTCTTGAACTCAATACCGCTCATTCCATCGTAGACTCCTTTGAAGTGAAGTTAAAAAAAGAAGTTCCACAGATAAAAGACATAACTACCCATATTGAGATTGAATCTTCAGCAGAAGATCTAAGAATGGCAGGGACTGAGAAAAGGGTAAGCCCGGAGCTCCTGATGAAAATAAAAGAAGGAATGCTATCTATCGATGAAGTATTTGATTTCAAGGATATTCGATTATTTGATGATGTAACTGGAGGACAGCATATAACTTTGACAATCTGTCTTACTCCAAAAAATAGAAATGTGGCTACTTCCCTTACATTAGAGGTTGCACACGAAATTGCTACCAAAGTTCAAAATATGATAATTAATCGTACGGGAGCAACAAGAGTAGTAGTACACACAGAATCAAAAAGTTGATGTTGATTGAATTTCAAGGTATGTTCTGTTATGTAACTCAAGATATCATTTCCTGAGTCGACCTAAATCACTCAAGGTAGCTGATTAGTCAGGTGCTTTGAACCTAATTGTTTCCCTATGAGATTCTGGAACGCATTGCTGAACAAGATGAAGCAACTATGCACAGATACAATCATGAGAGTATCATTATTAACTCACACAAGGTTACCTCAAGTGGATATTTTTTGTAAATGAAAATGAAGTCTAATAGTTGATACTACCTCTTTCATTTATATTCATTCTAAATCGATATTCAGTCCACGTTTTCGTGTCATTCCGTGGTATCCTAGGTGACCGGGTATCCAGCCAAGCTTGAGTGCATAGTTACCATTTGATGTGCCAATGCATCCACTGAAATGAGAAAAGGAGAAGTAAATAGGTCCTCAGATTTCCAATCTGAAGCAATAGTAACAGGAAGGGAAGGGGACCTTGATCAGTTGTGGAACACTCAAAGCCCCCCTATTTCTTGTGTCAGAAACACTTGGTGTGGCTATAAAAGGGTTACAGCTATTTTAATTGGCTAGACGATTCTAATGATCTGAGAGTAGTAATTTACTGTGTCATGTTCTTGACTTATTAAATAGAATATGAAATGTTTTCTCAGGCGATTCTTTCGAGAGAAAAATATTCCTTTCTCTACTGAGTTAGTATTTTTTTTATTTGAATATGTACACAACTTGGAGTTATGAGACGAGTAAAGATGTTCATTGCTTCAAGTTTAGATGGTTTTATTGCCAGAGAAGATGGAAGCGTTGATTGGTTGTTCACTGATGATGACTATGGATATCAAGAATTTTATCAGTCAGTGGACGCAGTTATAAAGGGTAGAAAAACATTTGAAAAAGGCTTGGAGCTTGGTGGTGGAATAAATCCAACTAAGGATAAGAAAAATTATGTATTCAGCAAAAATCGGCGACCTTCCAAATGGGAAGGCAAAAGGTGATGAGGTAGAATATATTGATTATGATGTTATAGAATTTGTAGAAAAGCTGGTATATTCATCTGGTAAAGATATCTGGCTTGTCGGAGGTTCGGAAATAGTCTCGATATTATTAAAAGCTAATCTATTGCATGATATTATCTTATCCATTCATCCCAAGATTCTTGGAAAAGGTATACCATTATTTAAGAATATATGGAAAGAGATGAATCTAAAATTGATAAACTGTAAAGCTTATGAAGCATAAACATATATAAACTCATAACAGTTGTATGAGAAATCATTCCATATTCATTTCTGTTGCAATTAGCTAAGAATGCAGACTTCGTTCGCACTCAAAAAACCGCCCAAGACAGCACATACAGTGAGTTACTAACCAAGTATATAGGTAATATAAAATCGATGAGTAGTTCAACTGCAGTACAGTACAAGTGCGAACTCAATAATTTCGCAAATTTCGTTTATAAGACCTATGGCTATAATATAGACAGCCTTGTTGACAAGATTCTCCACAGTGGTAACCAGGGCAAGAAGACAACTTTTGATCCATATGATGTATTATCAAAATATACAGCCTGTCTAATTGGAACTATCGCTCCGACTACCATTAAACACCGCATTCTGACGATTAAGAACTTTTTTGAATATTGCGATATAGAGATCAGTCCTAGAAAGTTCAGACTTAAGGTGAGGCTTCCTAAATCTATTAGAAAGGAAAAAGAACCGCTGAGTAAAGAAGATATTGTAGTTATTCTCAATGCTTGTTCAACCATACGGTTGAAAACCTACGTTATGCTACTTGCCGCAACAGGAATGAGAGCTTCCGAAGCTGTATTAATACGAATCTGTGATTTGGATTTGGAATCAAATCCTTCCAAGCTATTCATAAGAGGAGAATATACAAAAACTAAGTCAGATCGTACTGTACTACTTACTCAGGAAGTGGCAAGACAACTTAAGTACTGGTTAGAGTATAAGTATCGTACTAGAAGGGTATCTTTTTATGATAATGATACATTCAAATCAATCTCTGAATATAGGACTCCATCAAAGGTAGATAATGATTTGATTTTCTCCGTGAATGCATCAAGTAGAGGATATCTCTCTGTTACTACTCAATCTCTTTATGCCGAATTCGCATCTGCCATTGGTAAAACACTTGAACGATTAGGAAGAGGACAAAGGGAGGAATCAGCTGGAGCTCAACATAGGAAGATCACTCTCCATTCATTTCGGCGATATGTTTATTCCACTATAGCTGACCTTGGCTTTTCGGATTATGCCAATTTCTTTATTGGGCATTTAGGATCCACCTATTACAGAAAGAGCGAAAAGGAAAAGGTAGAAATATTTAGCAGAATAGAACCCTATGTAACCTTTCTTGACTATGAAGAACTTGAAAGAAAGGGTGCAGATATTGCTTCACAGCTTGAAGAAAAAGATAGAACGATTCAAAACATGATGCGCAAACAGGAAAAGTTTGAACAGCTAATTCAGTCGCTTATCGATTCAGGACAACTGAAAGCATCGAATACCAGTTAGGTCCTGTTCATTGCCCTCAGCTTTTATTTCCAAATTTGTATAGGCTATAAATAAAGAATATGGGATAGTGTGGGTTTTCTACGAAGTATATTATGGCCTGATCTTGAAGATTCTCCAATTCAGTATCGCTAAGTGCTTTAATTCGTTCTTCAAATAATTTTGAATCTGGCATAGAGGCATAATTAATATTTGGAAATAGTTCTCTGAACATTTTCAAGTTATTATAAAAGTTCTCATCTCCGACCTTAAAGGCTTGAAATGATTCTTTAACTATAGTAGAATAAGTTTCCTTGAGCGATCCATATTTTAACAACCTACAATTAATAAGATTAAGTGCTTTGTGGTTAGATAGGATCCGCTTGTAATTTTCAATAGGTTTTGTCAATTTAGAGATAGTGTGAGTTCCTACACGTCTTAGCCTTTTAGCCTTCAGTTTTCTAGAATTGCCTGAAGGTGACTGTTCCTTGATATCTTTATCCCCTCTTATTCTAATTGTAATATCTCCATGTCGAATTTCTTTAGTACTTTTGACATTAAGGATTCATTCTTTAGTAAGTCCCGTTCATGCTTTTCAGACAACATTTTAGCGATCTCTTCTTTTATCTCACCAGTAAAATGACCCTGATCATTATACAAAGATAATAACTTTATAACAAGAGCAACAGTTGTCTGGTACTGTAATGAGGAAGACATCTTCGATGACTGTCGAAGAAGCCCCTTTGCACTCATATTTCCAATAATCTTTTCGAGTACCAATGCTAAGGTGAATGTTATTTGTTCAATAGTGTCCATTTCATCATCACTAAAATCTAAGCGTGAGGAGATCTTCGTCTTTCCCAATGACATCAATAAATCGATTCCATTATTTTGAAGTTGCTTGTAAAGCGTAAGGATTGAGAATAATTCCTTCCTCTTTTAGGCCGTATTTTGGAAGAATTCCTTTCATATTTCATTCGCATGTAATTACTGAAATGAATGAGGTTAAAGCAAGACATACAATTACAATTGACGAACGCACATTCCAAAAGTTGAGAGGCGTAGGAACCTTTGGAGAAAGCTATTCCGACCTAATTCTTAGACTTGTTGAATCAGTAAGTAGTGAACCTGGAGTGAATATAGAGGAATGAACACTCAGCTTGTTGAATTTAAAAGTAAACTCTGTACGCAAGGCAGACATTGGATGTGTTCAAGACAATGGGAAGGCTTGGGTATTATTGCATTATGCAATTGTGCTTGTCATGAAAAAAAGGAAGACGTTAGCTCCGATGTCAGCGGGATAGCTAGCGTCATCCATTAACTTGGTCACAACTATGAAGGAATTACATTATGATCAGTGATAATGTTTTCTACGGTGATCGAATTAAACTTTTCGTTAAGATAGGTGGAGGTATTACGAAAGTAAATCATGGTAGTAATACGGAATGGTAGTAAGAAGCATTCCACTAAAGCTTGATGCGAAAGTAGATTTTGTTAACAGTTTTACATTCATGGTGAGTAAAAAGAGTCAGAGTTTAGTTATCTTTCTCAACGGTAAATATGAAAACAAAATAGCCGTTTCTTCTGTCAGTAAAACAAATTGGAAAAAAACGCACAATGCATTAAAGGAAGAATTAGAATCAAAGGGTGTTAGTAACGACCATATTAACTTGATTTTGGATAACCTTGATAATAATAGTGAAATTATTCTTAGTAACATTGACGGGAATTCTAACGACACAACAATAGCAGTAGATAACTCAATACCCTATGAAGATATGGAGATGTCTAAGGAGTGGGTCGTTACAGAAATAAATAAAGCAAAAGTGGAGAACAAAAATATTTCATTAGAAGATTGGAGAGACGGCCTACTAAAACGCCATGCAATTATGAGGGAAATTACAGAAAGGCATTTTCCACATGCATGGGACGGCATAGATTTTACCCTATCCGTATTAAGAATCCTAAATATCGATGAATGTACTTTGCCATTTGCTGGTATAGTACTGGCCAGATCAGGAGGTAATAAGACCCTTTCCAGCGGTATGTTGATTCCTTGGCCTCATGTTTATTATACAAGGAAGTTCACGGCCAAGGCTTTTGTTTCACATAACACCGCAGTTGCTGCAAAAGATCTCGAAAAAATCGATATGTTGCCAAAGATTAGATTTAAGATGCTCCTTACACCAGAACTAGCTCCAATATTTTCTGCAAACGAAGATGAATTGCTAGAAACCATCGGAATAATAACCAGTGTCCTAGATGGTAAAGGTTACACCAGTGATTCCGGTGCTCATGGTCAGCGCGGCTATTTTGGTAACTATATGTTTGTCTGGGTGGGTGCGGCAGTCGATATTCCTTATCGAGTCCACAAATTGTTCTCTAGTCTTGGCCCAAAAATATACTGTTTCAGGCTGCCTTACATAGATCCTTCAGACGAAGAAGTAGAATATGGGATGAATGAGAAGTTCGAAGCAAAGAGGAGAGAAGTCCAAGAAGCTATTATTAACTATCTTATTTGGTTTGAAACTTGCCCTCTCCTAATGGAAGATCCAGAGACTAGGCTCCCTAAAATAAAATGGGATTCAAGTGGAGATGATCCAGCAGCAAGAAAGCATCTGATAAAGCTGGTTAGATTACTTGGAAAACTTAGATGCCATGTCGAGATATGGTCTCAAAGACAGCCTGGAGGGCACGAATACTCTGAATATGGCTATGCAATTCCAAACCCTGAGGATCCAACGAGAGCTGCAACGTCGCTTTACAACTTGACCCGAGGTTGTGCGTTGAAACTAGGCCGAAATAATATTACCATAGAAGATATACACATTGCTATCAAGGTGGCCTTGTCCACTGCATCGCAGGAACGGATAGCTGTATTAGATCTACTCCTTAAAAAGAAAGTAGGGGCGATAACGGTATCAACCATAGCAGAGGCATTATCAATGAGCAAGTCAACGGCATTAAAAACAATGACAGAACTTGAAGCAGTAGGAATAGCAGATTTAGAAACTGTGTCGGTAGGGGGTAACGATACTAAACAGATTCGACTACAGAATGAGTTTAATTGGCTATATCAAGAAGAGTTTCTAAAGCTGAGAGGGAACTATAACCCTGTTGATCAGAGTAAGTATGATATAGAATATCAGAAAGATCCGAAGATAGAAGCGTTTTGGAGCAAGTATGGGGAGTTAGAAGGAACCTCAGGAAATGGCAGCGTAGATGAGATAAAGCTAAAAGACACCCTCTTAAATGATACCTCAGGCATTTTTACAGGCCCTATTGAAATCGAGATTCTGATTAAGAAAATGATTCAATCAGGTGAAATTCTTTATGGCATTCAAGGATTATGCAGAAAAGATGCAAGGACAACTATAATGAAAGTTGAGAGTAATGCTGAGGGGGTATGACATCTTTTACCCCCACGCACGTTAAAAAATATTTTTCATTGGATTCACAATCTTATCCTCCAGACTTCAATTTAAATAGCCTCCAAAGTAAAAGAAAAAAAATTTCTGCTCGCGTGGGGGTAGATTACGTCACACCCTCCAAAACGGATAGTGTCCAATGCAGTAGAGGTATAGACTACATTCTAACACATCTAGAAGAGCCTCTATTTCCTAGAGATATTATGACCAAGAAGCTAGGGCATAAGATAGAGGTTTTCGATAAGAAGTCTATACTGTGGTATTTTGAAGAATCAAATTACCAAGATTGTAGAATCAGTGCTTACACTAGACTAACTGATTATAAGGGAATTAATCTAGTAGCCCCTAATTTTATCATGATAGACCTAGACCTCAGCGTTTTAGGTACTGAGCTTACTCTAGCAAAGGCTCTTAAGACCACGCTTGACATGATCTATAAAACCCTTCAGACTAGGCCTACGATATTATGGACTGGAAATGGCCATCATATCTATTTGCCAATTAAGGCCTTCGTACTTGAGGAGGAAGAAGTATTCGCTAAATTTCAGCATGGGAATTCCCATGGACCTAGTTTTAGTACCAAGTTTATCAGATTTGCAGAAGCTTACTTTACTAACAAGAAACATGATACACTGCATAGACCTTCAGTTAATTCGTGCCTACTTAGAATTCCTGGCAGCTATAACTCTAAGAACGGAGAGCAGGTAAGAGCCATCCAGCAATGGGATGGAAAGAAACCTGCCATTCAGTATATGTTACGAAACTTTAGAAGATATCTGATTCAAGAGAAACTTGATGAAGTCAACGAGCAGAGCAAAAAGAAGAACAGGCCTAGCAATAACAATAACACTTCATCCAATATTATAAGATGGATTGAATCTTTGGTTCAGATTCCTATTCATGATTATAGGAAGTATTGTTCTTGGCGTATTCTGGCGCCATACTTTACAAATGTGCGTAAATTCTCAGATGAAAGTTCCTATCGAGAAATTACTTCCTGGTTGGAGAGATGCAACCGGACCAAGAAGTTGTCATTTAATCCTAAACAGAGAGCTAGATATGACATCCAAAATGCAAGAAGAATTGGGTATTATCCTATAGGCTGGAATACTCTCAAGACAGACAATATCTATCTTTATCGTCATTTGAAAACCAGAATTTATGGAGAGAATTAAGAAATGGATAAAGAAGAATTTAAGGCCAAGGTTGGAAAAATAGATAGTGAACAGATAATATATGAAGTGTGCTGTAATGATTGTATAACGTATATCGACACTCCATCGATGACCGCTATCATTAGTGGCCGGATCGATGGGAAGGAATCCCAAGAGTTCTATAAGCTAGGGGAAGCAGAAGCGGCTATTAGGTTGCATAAAGATTCTCACCCTTTGCACAAGCCTAGAATACTGCCTAGGATTATTGAATACTTAATACATAGTAGCAAATATATGATAAGATACAGAGCAGTAAATGGTTATGTACATGTTCATTCTGTGAATGGATTTTTTATCCCTTCTGATAAGTGTGCGTTTGCGTGTAGGAGGTGTGATGCGATCTATAAATCTAAATCATTATACGGTCATAGTTTTTTCCCGACTTTCGATCCAAAATGTAAAGCTGAAGTCCATTCGCTTTATGAAAGTCGAGAGGGCCAATATCCAGAATACAACATAGTGAAGATATGTGTTTGTCCAGATCTTGATGAGCGTATACAAATAAAGGAAGAGAAATTACATGAAGACTGGTGTAAAGCAAACCCAGAAAAAGCTACCAAATGCCACATATGCGGAGCAACTCCCAAGAGTGATCATCCAGAAAATGTTGGATGGAACGGTTCAACAAAAGATTGGATTAGGGCTATATGGTCAGGAGATATTGATGGAGTGTATGAAGAGAAGTTAGTATGTGTAGATTGTTATTATACAGGCTCAGAGTACAAAACTCGTTGTGGTCCTATTGCTAGAAGACGTTACCTTTTGGCCAAAAAACGAAGACTTAAGATGTCAAAATAATGGCAGTAATACACAAAACTGTCAGCTTACATAGACAGCGCAAATTTTTAACTCTAGTACTGGGTTTGGCTTCAAATACAGGATTTGACTATCAGCTGCACACGCCGCCAGTGTTAAGTGAGTAGGTCGGAGCCTTAAACATTGAGACGAATTAGGTTTTCAGACGATGCCTTGTAATTGATCTATCCCATACATGGTCCGAGTGGAATGCATGAGGTTCTGATCAACCTAATATCGAGCAATAGCTAATTGCGCATGTTCTGCATTTGGCGCGCAATCTCGCTAATTAAAAAAATTCAAATTCGAAAATTAGAATATTCTCTCTTTGTTAATGCATCTTTACATACACTTGTTTGCTTATTACGCAAGTCGTCGTATTTTCTTCACAAATTCGGTCTCAAGGGTTGCTTTAATCGTATCATAACTACGTTACGCGATTCCGTTTTGCGGAGGATTACATACTAGTGTATTGAACCTGAGATTATAGTAAGATAGATGAATTGAGCTCATTCTGATACCAGTCTGATACAGAAAATTACAAGAAATAGCAAACTGATATCATACAATAACACAAGATAACAAAAGCTAAATCATTGTAGATACAAACCATATGATACCAATGGATAAAAAGCAGAAGGAAGCCCTCGTTATAGCAATGCTTGAAAAGGGAGAGTCGTATCGCTCTATTGCACAAAAGGCAAAGGTATCGCCCAACACTATAAAAATGCTCGCGAATCGAGCTGGACTTGACGAAACTACTTCTATCTCCTCTAGAGCCTTCGAACTTTATTCCCAACAAAAGAACCCTTTGGAAGTAGCTATGGCATTAGACCTCAAAGCAGAAGATGCAATAAAGTATCATCAAGAATATATCATGCTTTTAGGACTTACTGAATTTACCAAGATCTACATCCAGATCAAGGATAACCCCTGGCCATATGTGAATCTTGTCAAACTAACTCAAAATTCGAGAATAAAAGATGGTGAAGTAGTAGAGCTGCTCAAGATAGCAAATGGATATCTTCCTAGAGTTAGATTAGAGTATGACAGGGTCAAAGAGGAATTAAATTCGCGTAAAGCTGAATTAATTTCATTGAAAGCTGAAACAAGAAATGAAGTTAGAACATATCAACAATTCTGCGACCGAAATTTGGAATTAAAAAAGAGAGAAGACGAGCTCCAACATGGCATTAATGAATTGGAGGCTAAAAAGACTGAATTGCAGGAGACTACTACTGATTCTAATCAGCACGTTGCAGAATTTCAGGAAACCAATGCAGATCTAGAAATGGAACAAGAGATAGTTATGTTAATGAACGATTTATCAACACCGCCACAAAATATAGCAAATAGCTATCATCAGAATGAAAGAAACATTTCATTATCCTTCCCAAGTTGAACCATCATCTCGGACGTTATTTTTTGATACTAAAGACTTGCTTCCGACAAAAGCTCAAACATGATAAACTGACTATTTGTTTGATTTTTGATTAGATTAGTAATTACTTGGGGAAGCTCATTAACGAGATTACATCATCTGATATACTAGCGCCAAGCACTAGAAAATCCTGACATTCAGCTTTTTCCTTATTCTAGGCCGAGATAACTGTTGAATCCATTCTTTAGACAAATCTATCAATCTTACGTATTTTTGCAGTGAATAATCTGATTATTTAGAATAAGCAGAAATAATGATTATTCAATCGAGTTATGAGGTAGACCCGTTTGAGTTCGAACTGGGCCCCTTGAAACCTGATGAGGTAGAGATAGAAGTGAATTACTGTGGTATTTGTTTTAGCGATATACATATGCTCAGGAATGATTGGAGTGTCTCACGCTATCCGTTGGTTCCCGGACATGAGGTAATTGGCAGAGTAGCTGAGAAAGGAAGCATCGTTGAGCATTTAAAAGTCGGACAACAAGTAGGGCTGGGATGGCGAGCTCGATCCTGTTTGTCATGCGACCAGTGCCTAGCTGGTTATCACAACCGGTGCCCAAAAGGGGAAGATGTTATTGTTGGCAGACATGGAGGCTACGCTACTAGAGTAAGATGCCAAGGTATCTGGGCTTTTCCGCTGCCTGAAAGTATTAACCCTAAAACTGCTGGCCCGTTGTTTTGTGGTGGAATTACGGTATTTAATCCACTCATTCAAAACAACATCAGACCTACAGATCATGTTGCAGTAGTAGGAATTGGAGGATTAGGACACATTGCTATCAAAATACTAAGCGCATGGGGTTGTGAAGTAACAGCCATCTCAAGTAACTCTAAAAAAGAAAATGATGCAAGAGAGTTTGGAGCATCTCATTTCCTGTATTCGAGAGAATCAGATAGCTTACGGGAATACCAAAATAATTTTGATTTTATTCTCGTTACTGCAAACGTCGAGTTGGACTGGGATACATACATTAGCACACTCTGTCCTGGAGGCAGATTGCATATCGTCGGTGCAGCTCCTCGAATAAGTGTTAATGTATCGCCCCTAAATGCTGGAGAGAAGTCAATTGGTGCCTCACCGATTGGAGGACCTGCAGAAAATCTGATGATGCTTGACTTTTGCAGTCGTCATAAGATTGAGCCAATGATAGAAGAGTATCCACTCTCCCGCGTCAATGAAGCATTAAAACATCTTGAATCTGGAAAGGCGCGCTATAGGATAGTTCTGCAAAATGATTTATGATAGTTCGAATTCTTTTCTGCCTAAACTTCCCACCGTCTTATATAATGCCGTTTGTACCTCTAGAATAACCTGATTTGAATGTGAACGTAAGATTTATGCATTTAAAATCTAGATTATTAGTTATTCCTTCCATTATTAGTTGTATGTCTATGGAGGCGTACCTAGCCTTTCGCAATCATGCATGAAAGTCAATCTGTACGGATCTTATTATAGTCTCTCAGTCGTCTAAAAAAATGCTGAATCTTAGTAACGACATTTACAAAGAATATACGTTTAAATGCGTTATTAATGAGCGAATTATAGAATGCCAAAGTTTCTGGATGTACATCCCATGAAAGGCTTTGATGAAGAAACTTTAAGAAAATGGACCTTGCCTGCTCCTGTGGATGAATTTGGTGTCAAACCTGAGAATATGTTTTACAATAAAGAAGAGGACAGATTCTTTTGTCTTCTTGATGCTCCCAATAAGGAAGCAATAGAAAAACATCATGCGAGATTTGGATTAAAGTGTGAATGGATTACAGAAGTAGTAACGACAGCATAGGATAAGTGCCAGACAGAAGACTACAAGAGACTAAAAGGTAATAGAACATTTACATTTACTAATAATAGAGGACTTTCAATCGGCCAGAGGATATTTGCATCAAACAAGTCGTCATGACTGGTATCATCCTTAACCAAGCTGCCTTCGCCATTCTCTATCGCTGTCCTCAAGGCAGTGATCTACTTCCTTTTGGCTGCCGATTCTGTAAGTGCGAGAATACTGGCTTGTACAGATTATTTCATGGAAACGAAGGCACAGATGGGATAACATGACATGTACGATGAAAACCATTCTACTGAGTGAGTGACTGACTTCGCTCATGTGACAGGTTAGCGGCAAATCCTATACCTGTAGGACGTTACATATCATGAAGAGGGGTATCTCATTCCTCATTATTGTAATAATGGTATGGTAACCAAATTACTAGAAAAGATGGATCCTTCATATGGAGAAATTAGGGCTAGTAGCTCATTACTGATGATAGAGATAGATTATGCATTTCATTTTCTAACTCTTAAACTGCTATTATCAAGTTTATGTATATGCTACTATTCACTCTTAATGATTACTTTTGCTTTATCTTTAATCTGGTTCAAGATATGGTCCTTATTAGAAGAATCTACAATCTTACCTACTATATTTACAGGAGAATACGCCAGTATTTTCCCGTTCTTACTAATGGAAGTTGGTCCATAAAATAAACACAATGCATTTCCTTCAGGCCAGTATGCAACATCCAATTCATTAACTTCTGTCTTTGCATTGTCTTCCTGTTCGGCAGTTATTGTAGTTCGATCCGTATAGAGCTCTTCTCCCCACTTGTTGATGCTAACTTCAACTGGCAAATTGTCAAGTATTGCTTTGAAAGTCTTTGGGGCAAGTATATCATCTAATTCTATTCTAACATTTTTATCATCCAGATCTGGAAACACAATATCAATGATCTTTTTCATAACATCATTTTGATCAATGGCAACTTATATACTCAGATGTATTCTGAGTCGGATACCCTGTCTCACTACAATTACTTCCCACTCTTAAGGACCAGGTTTTTGTCCTTGACATTCGAAAAGTTGAATGAATGCTCCAGATGGCCCAGTCGCTGTCGTTCCTGGTATCGGTCCACAATTGTTACTTACATCACCTCACTGGCATTTGCGACCCCTTATTATCTAATAGTGATTAAGTAATGTCTAGGGATCCGAAGTCTTCGGGCTCTGCTGTACCTAAATCATCATTTACGCACTATATCCTTATTTAGACTTACTTCAATTATACCGAATTACTTCAATTATACCTTGAATAAGTTTGTATTTACTGATTGGTTGGTAAGCTAAAGGAAAATGTTGCTCCTTTTACCCCCGTAGGATTGTTCTCCGCCCATATCTTACCACCATGTGCTTCTATGATACTATTTGATATATACAGACCTAGACCAGTACCTCCTCTTTCAGATTTTGAAGCAAACTTAGCAAACAGTCTTGGGAATACTTCCGAATCAATACCTATTCCTGTGTCTTTGATAGAGACAATTATAACTTCGTCAACTTCATTTTTTTCAGCAGAATTGTTGTTGTTATTGCTATTATTACTACCGCCAGTCATCTATCAAATATACATCAGAGCGATTATAGCCTGATTCGTTAGGCCTATGCATCGCTATTCCTTGTATGTCAACTCTAAAGCCAGATGCTACCATACAACGATAAGCTTCATTTCGTTCGGTATTGACTCCAGCTACAATTCTAGATAGATGTCTATCTTTGGCCAGTAATGAAGTTGCATTCAACAGGGTTCTGAAATTCTCTTGTGAATTATTGTCTGATAATACTATTCCAAACTTGATATAGCAGACACCGCTTCCAGCCTCCGAACCTGCTCCACAATGACAAACAGCAAGACCGGCTAAAGGATTCTCATCATTGTCTTTAATTGCTGTGTTATTGTTGTTTCTAAATAGTAATATTGTTTCTCCCAGATCCTGGTTATTAACAGCAACAATCTCGTGTGTTAAATCTAATCCATCATACATGCTATTTGTCAATAATCTGCAGTTATCTAACATTTGTTCTTGTTTATGTGTTGGTATTTTAGAAAATCTAGACCAATGAAAAGAACTAGTAGTATTGCTATTACTTTTTCTCTGTTCCTGTTCTCCTATTTCTACTGGCCATATTGGTTTTGACATTATTACAGTAAGGAAACGAGGCCAAAATCCAAATTTCTGATAAAGCCCCACATGCTTTGCACTCTGAGCAAATGTAAATAAACCGGCATGGTTTGTATGCCATTTTTTATCAAAAATATTCATTGTTGGTTCAAGTAATTGCTTGGCTATACCTTGATCCCAATACTCAGGATGGACAACTAATGGTCCAAAATATCCAATACTTCCCCAATTTATAACAAAATTAAAACCCACAATTTGACCATTGGTAGATTCAGCTGCTAATGTCGAAGTTGGATCTGCTAAGAACCTTGTCTTTACATAGTCAGCATCACCAGAAAATGTCATTGGATCTGGTAGTCCCAAGAAAGTGCCAAAAGCCAAACGAAACATACGATCAGCTGCTGATAAGTCATCTTCTTCAAGCTGTCTAATTTTGATTTTTATATTGCTAGTCGTTTTTAATGACACTGTCCTTATGTCAAACTAGATAGATAACTATTAGTATTAATGGAATTGTTACTGGATGTGTCATTCTGAATTTGCTTACTTGTCTGCTGTATTTGATGATACTAGTAGATACAGTTACCACCCTCGATGGGTATAGTTGAAGGTATGAATGGTTTGAGAGATATCATACCTGAGTTAGATAAGAGATTCAGATATGCAGTTGAAGTTAGGGACAGCTCATGGTTTCAGGATTTGGCATATAGTTTTTTTGCAAATAACAATATGTGTATGGTCTGGAGTTGACTTGGGCTTTAAACCAAGCAACAGTTGAGATAGAGTCAGATTTAATATTGAATACTCCATTTTTGCTATTATCTGGAGATAATTATAAAGAGTAATAAAACAAATTATAGAAAGTAGATGGACAACAACAAGACAAGTAGATGGCCAACTCCTTTATCCCAACAAATAGAGACTACAGAAGGAAAACCAGTTGTGATTACATTATCTGCATTCGACCCTAATAAAGATGACAAATTAACTGCCTCTATATTACACGATCCGATGCATGGTAATCTAAGTCAGATAGATCAGACCGCCGGTATTGTGACTTATACTCCGGATCAAGGGTTTTCAGGGCATGACCGATTTAACTTTCTAGTTAGCGATAGTGAAAAAGAATCACTTGCCGCAGAATATATTTTCATATCAGTTACAGATAAGAGATAGCGACTTACCTATTATAAAATAGTATTATTCTGTGATCCTAATATCCTCTGGTGAGATTTGTTTTAAAAAAATAATGCTCTAGCTTTCAAAAGAAGATCCACTACGGAATGTTATCGTGACATCCACCGAATGGGCTGAGATTCAGGAATAGGTCTGGGAATGGAATCACAGTTAAATTGTCTAAGCCGAATGCCACAGTTTGTAAGAAAGTTTTTGATACTGGGGAGCTATTAACTCATCCTAATCTATCTCTTGATAATAGGACGGTATCACTCATCCAAGAAGGATGAGGACGGTGCCACTCAAAATGATGAATTGGATGTTTTGTTAATAGTAACAAACAGTGTAAGTTCCACTGGAAGTTTACCCCTCAAATTGATAACGTTTTTTCACGAAGAAATCTATATGATTGAGATCATGTCAAGGTCACTAGTCGGCTGCTAATTTCATAATATACACCTAGAGACGGTTGCTCATAATGCCGATGCACAAGATACTGATCAAATTCCTATATCATAAAAATGAGATATAAGCAGCGATTCTGAATAGACACAAAATGATCTCACCATAGTATAATAAAGTCCAGGAAAATATTATGACAGTAATATGACTATACAAGTAGGTTCAAGCCATAAAAGTAAACCTCACAAGCAGAGGGCACTTGTTCTTCAAGGCGGCGGAGCACTTGGTGCTTATGAGGTAGGTGTTCTCAACGTACTATGTAAAAAACTTGTGGAAAAAGATAAGGAGAAAGGCATTGTTAATAGTCCCTTATTTGATATTGTTGCTGGTACATCTATCGGCGCGATGAATGCAGCTGTGCTTGTAAGTAATGTTGTCAAAAAGGACAAAACTTGGAGTGAAGCCGTAGGGGAGCTAGAAAGATTTTGGAAAGAAGGTATAGCCTTGAAAGAAGGCATTACTTCAAGTGATGATATCGTGCCTGTAGGAATATTTCGAATTTTTCCTTGGTGGAAACCTTGGACTAAGGACTCGCCCCTGTGGACACCCTGCGCAAAGGAAAGTGCTCAAGCCCCAGCTTGTCTCGAAGATATGGAGACAAAAAATCTAGCTACAGAAGAAGCAGCCAGAAGATACTATTCTGCAAAAGAGTTTGTTTTCAAAGGAAAAAAAGTGTTCTCCAGCAAAGAGCCCAGGCCTGACAATAAGTTCTTTGATCAGACTGCAACCTGGTACATGCTCAATGACGTACCATTACAATTGCAAATAGAAGCATTTGGAGATTTTCCAATAGCAACAAGATTGGATAAAGGAGAACCTAGGCTTTTAGTAACGGCTGTTGATATAGCAGAGGGTATAACTGTGACATTTGATAGCTACAAAAAGTCAGATGGCAAAAGAAAGACTGTGTATTATCCAGGAAGAAAGTATGGACGAAAAAAAGACGAGGAGGACAAGAATTCAAAGCCAATTGCTATCGAATATGAAGACGGTATTACTCTTCAGCAGGTTATGGCAAGTGGCACATTGCCAGAGCTTTATGACGCCAAAGAGATTGGTGGGCGTAAGTTTTGGGATGGTGGCATATTGAGCAATACACCACTTGAGGAGCTCTTATTTTCTCATAGAGATTATTGGGTAAATGTTGAAAATGAAAAGGTTCCAGATTTAGAAATCTACGTAGTAAACGTACATCCATCTAGAATTGATGTTAATGACATGCCTAAGCAGCTTGATGAAGTAAAGGATAGAAATAACGATATTCTATATGGAGATAGAACCTATAACGATGAGTACTCGGCTTCACTCGTAACAGATTATATTGACTTCATCACATCTCTTAAGGATCTTGCTCTCAATTACATAAAAGATGATAACAAGAAAAATTCATTTAAAAAAGAGTTTGAAGGTCTTAAAGATGAGAAAGCGAAAAGTACTTCTTACGCACGTGGTGAACATACAAGATATGAAGATTTAATCAAAGGCAGATTCGAGCTTAAGGTAGTGCGAATAGAACACAAATATGATGCGACTGCTAGTACTTCACTTAAGGGCGCGGATATAACTATTCAAACAATAAAGAAGTTGATAGAAGAGGGAGAAAAAGATACTAGAGATCAGGTCATTTTTTAGAAGTTCTAACAACATCTCAATATTCATAGATGCTCAGAAAGTCAATGAACATAATGTGATCGCACATCCATCCATACAATATTCAATACCGTAAATAGTAACACCAGATTAAGTCTGCTAGGCTTTATCGGGATCGGCAAATAGAAACAAATATCCCACAGGCAGATCGCAATTTAACTAGCGTTCCATTTAAACCTGAGAATGGAGGACAAATAATACTAGGTCGCTTCATTTTAGAGCTTAAGGTCTCGCCAACAATCCTACCTCCAGGCGCACAAGGGCAGGAACAAGCTTTGATCCATTTCTCAAAAGAAGCCGACGCTCTATCGTCTCAACTTAAGAATGTAACGGGTATTAAGGAAATTGCCAAGCTTCCATGCCTTGGAGTTGTTGTTATTAGCACTCTCAAAGTTAGCGTCTGAAACTATTTATGGTAATAACCCATTGATAATACTAATATTCAAATTTTGTTATTGTTATTACTCAATATAGAAACAGAATGATAGGAGTAGTCTACGCTGACAGTTTTTAGTTCAATCATCCTGCACGTTTCAGACATAAATCCTCCGCATTTCCTGTGAATCCACATTTATGACATTCTAGCTGAAAGTTAAGTATGGATTTTGTTAGTCTCACTATCAGACAGAGAGAGTTGCATTTAGGACAGCGGAACTCCATCTCAGGTCCAATGCCTTTTTTCCCTTCTACAAATGTCGGATTCACATCAAAATCAGTCATATTCTGATTCTATTACCTTCTTGAAGCAAAAGTAGCACATTTTAAAAGAATACACCACACTGCCATAAATATTATGACCTAAGCTTTTATTGATTGCTCTCCGGTTCATCCAGTTTCAATACCCCCATGGATGTTACTCTCTAACCAAGCGCACAGTCATCCTACTTTAATTTCAACTAAGGTTAATAATATCTTCGTCTTCAACCCTTCAACTCTTTCAGTCTACCAATAAGACACGAGTCTCAAAGAAGGAACATCCTGGCGCATTCCATCGCTTTGTTAGGATTGAATGGTGTACATTCGTCTTCTACAATGCATTCTTCATCATCGCAATCAGGTGATATTGTTGAATTAGTAGCTAAAGCTGTTGTTGGTACTGCTACTGCTAAAAAGAGAAGAGCGATAAATATTGCTATTATCATCATCATCCAAATCTCCTATCCATCCATCTATAGAATTCTATGACTGCTAAAGTTTTGAGTGTCATATAGTCTCTGTATACCATGCAACTATTTCAAATGCGTCAGATAAACAACTATAATCCAGTTCAAAGTCTGGATTTATTCCTATGGATAGTGTTTGTTTTGACATCTTTCTATCTTAACTCCAGTGTCTTTTTGCTAAACCGTAAGGCATCCAGACCTTCAACAATTTGAATACTCGGGGGCAACTGAATTAGCAAAGCCAATAATTTTTCCTTTAACTCAGAGATGGATTCAAAAAAGTAATTCAGTTGATCCTCATCAAAATCCGTGAGTAGAAAGAAGAGTCGATTTCTACGATAATCGAGGAAACGATGAGAAAGATAACAAATTTATTAAAAAACCATGAAAAATCAACATTAGAAAGAGGTAAAGAGATATTCACTTTTATCTATAATGGTAAGATTAGTTTCATTAACTTTTTGGAAGTTTTATTGAAATCATGTCTGAGTCCACTAGTTTGGTGTATGAGCACCTTTAATCTGATATCTCTGCCCTTTGATAAATAGAAGAGTTGAAAAGCTTGAAGAATTAAAGAAAGAAGTTAGAATTTTTTGATTAGCAAGTACTGAGAATTAACGATATCCAAACTGCTTTAGAGGAGTCTGCACTTGTGGTACATCTCCTCCAAAATAAATAAACACAAGTGTAAATAAAGATCAGATTGTGGTATAAATCCTACCAACGTATATTATGACGGTTCGAGAAGGAGTGACGGATTTACAATCTGTGACAAGCCTGATCATCCTGGCTACAAGTTTTGCAATACCAAGTATCTCCTGTTTCACTATCAGGTAGTAAATAGTTCCTCTATCTTCTTGGCAAGGTCAATATCTCGCTTGGTTATGGCGTCAATATCAAATGACTTTAAAGAAAGTCTAACCGTCTTCCAGTTAATTGTAAT
>Ga0105091_10000081_pt1 | contig 32974 bp, 35 predicted proteins | sample PPLLak1March2015_FD_87022 | JGI IMG/M metagenome (GOLD analysis project Ga0105091, IMG submission 87022) | Freshwater sediment microbial communities from Prairie Pothole Lake near Jamestown, North Dakota, USA - PPLs Lake P7 Core (1) Depth... | ecosystem: Environmental > Aquatic > Freshwater >... | reverse complement strand
GGCACCATCGAGTCAATCGCTTTGATGCCGGTTTGAAGGGGCTCACGCACCGGCTGGCGATCAACGACACCAGGAGCGACGCGTTCGACGGAATTGGCCTCCGTGGTATGAATCGGCCCCTTGCCGTCCACCGGCCTGCCCAGAGCATCGACCACGCGGCCAAGCATCGCCTCTCCGACCGGGACCTGCATGATCCGTCGCGTGCGCTTGACTGTGTCGCCTTCCTTGACCAGGTGAAACTCGCCGAACAACACGACGCCGACGTTATCCTCCTCCAGATTCAGGGCGAGCCCGTAAACGTCGTGCGGGAATTCGAGCAGCTCGAGTGCCATGCACTTTTCCAGTCCATGGACGCGCGCAATGCCGTCTCCGGTTGAGATGACCGTGCCCACTTCGCTGACGACTACCCCCGTGTCGAAGTCCCTGATCTGTTCTCTGATGATCTTGCTGATCTCTTCTGCTTTTATCGCCATTAAGCGCTCCTGGAGAAGTCAGGAGTCAGAAGTCAGGAGTCAGAATGGAAGGGAGTCAGTTCCTCGCTCTCGCTTCTCACTTCCCCGATTGTCTTCTGACTTCTGGCTCCTGACTTCTGACTCCTAGCTTTTTGCTTCTGACTTCTGACTCCTGACTTCCGACTTCTGCCTCATCATTCCGCCTTCAGTTGCTCTTTTATCTGCTGTAGCTGGGCCCGGATGGAACCGTCGAAAATCGTCGAACCCAGCTGGACTTTGACTCCGCCAATGAGGGAAAGATCCTCGACGTAGCTCAACCGCACACTCTTCCCCGTCCGGTCGGCCAGCATGCTCTCGAGTCTCGCCTGGGTCAACTGATCTAAGGGCTTTGCCGAAGAAACCGTTCCCCTCACGACTCCCCGGCTATCGTCCAGCGCGACCTGGTAAGCCTCCAAGACCTGGTCGAACTGCGCTAGCCTGGCCCCCTTCATCAGGATCAGCAGGAAGTTCAGCGTCGTCTGGCTGACCGGAATTCGGGGGGCTACCACTTCAAGGATTGTACGCTTGCGGGCAAAAGGCAGGGCTGGATTCGTCAGAGTCTCATACAACTCCGGATAGTCGGCCAGCAACCGGTGTACTGCTCGAAGCTCCTCGAGCAGTTGCTCGGACCTGCCCTCCTCCAAGCCCACGTCGGCCAGCGCCCGAGCATATCTGCGTGCCACTGCTGATGTCATTGTCCCTTCGCCCCTTCGTCCCTTATTTCTTCTGTCCGAGAGTGACAAAGAACCGATCGACTACCTTGCGTTCGTCCTGCGGCTTGATCTCCCGGCCGATTCGGTTCTCGGCCAGGTCCACGGCCAACTCGGCTGCGTACTCCTTCAGCTCCTTCTGGGCCGCGCGGGTTACGTTCCCGATCTCTCGTCGCGCATTCTCCAGCAGGCGTTCGGCATCTTTTCGGGCTTGTTCCCTAACCCGTTCGCGTTCCAGGTTCGCTTGCTTCTCCGCCTCCTCGCGAATAGACGCCAGCTCACGATCGATATTGGCAACCCGCTCTTCCAAGTCCGCCCGCTCCGAACGCGCTTTCTCGTAGGCCTCGGCCGAGGAGCGAATATCGTCTGTAATCGAGGTCGCACGACCCGCGAAGAACCGCCGAGCCGGGATGCGGACAAAGTAGATGATGACGCCGAACAGGATCAACAGGTTGACCCATCGACCGACGGTCTCAATCCATCCCCATCCCGCCTGGTGTCCCTCCTCGGCAGCAAAAGCCACCAAGGGCGTCAGGCAGGAGAGGGCTACAACGCCGGTTACAGCCGCAAGGGTGAACGCCAATCTGAGAGTACGATGCTTCATGCTTTTCTGGAAACCGCCCGATGCCTGGAAAACGTAACCGAGCGAGAATCAGGTGCGCTGCAAGACCCGGGCGGTGATGAGCCCCGCCACTTCTTCCGACTCCTGCTGCAGACGCACGCGGGCCTTGTCCGCTTCCGCCCGAATTTCGTCTTTGGCCTGCTTCAGCACCTGCTCAGCGTCGGCACGCGCCTGGGTCATGGCCTGTTGCCGTTCCTGCAAAGCCGCCGACCGCAAGCTGTCGGCCAGCCGATAACCGGCCTGTTTTTCCTGCTTGATCCGGGACGCGTACTCTTCCAAGAGCGCCTGTTGGTATTCCAGCTCTTTCTGAGCTTTCTGCCTCATCTCGATCGTGCGTTCCCGGCGGATATCCAGGATCTTGAGAAGCGGTTGAAACAGCAGTTTATTGAGGGCAAAAAGGGTAATAAGAAAGATCAGAGACGCTACTGGTAAAGTCCAATCCGGATTAATCACAAACCACTCCTACTGCCTCTATGAAAAGGTTCTTTCTAGCATGTTTTCTTCTCTAACGTCAAGGCGGGTGCATGGAGTTTCATTCACCCAGGGCACCGCGCAACGGAGCAGAAGCTCGAGTCGAGTTACGGAAGCCGCGCAGCCCCGCGGCTTCCGTAACTCGACTCCAGCTCGGCGCGGTAAACCGGGGCGGAAAGAACGGCATCCGCTTGCGGCTCCGTTTGGAAATGTTAGAATGCAAGTTCTCTAAGGAGTAGCGATGCAAGCGAATTTTGATCCGAACCCTGGGCAGACCAATGAACTGCCCGCTCTACCTCACCGAGTTCTGTATTCCAACATCCCTTTTTACTCCGACCCGGAATGCAAACAGCAGGTGACCGACGGGACAATTCTGATCCTTCAGTCACTGGACCCCGACGATCCTGTCCAGGAACTGGACATAGCTCCGACCCGCAAGAGTTATCAGTCCGGCCAAATCGTCGCCTGGGACCTGAACAATAAGAAGCTCTGGGAGAAGGCCTGGTACCGCGACCCGGAAACCGGCGAGATCGAACAGGCTTGGACCTTTCACGTCGAATTCATAGGCAAGGTTGTCAATCAAGAGGTGGTTACAGCGAACGCCGAGAAGCTGCAGAAACTCCAGGCGAAGATGAAAGCCAGCCCGAAGCCGAAAGTCAACTGACAAGCTGACAAACTGACAACTTGGCAGATGCCAGCATTCTCAGTCTGTCAGTCTGTCAGTTTGTCAGTTTGTCAGTTTGTCAGTCTAGATCACCGTTCCGTCTTCGATCACGGCGTTCTTCGGGATGATGACAATGCCGTCCCGGATGTAATAATTCCCGCCGTCAAAGTCCCGCAACTTGCGGGCATTCTCGATTTGGACGTTTCGGCCGATCCGGGCGTTCTTGTCGATGATTGCGTCTTTGATCCGGCTGTTGCTTCCAATGCCGACCGGGATCGAGAGGGAGTTGGCGTCGTAGTAATCTGCCCCCATGACCAGACTGCTGTAAATCTCGGCCTGACGATCAACAAAGGTTCGAATCCCGATCACCGAGTTGACGATTTTCGCATCCCTGATCGAGCAGCCCTCGGAAATGATGCTCGTCTCGACCTGGCAGTTCTCCATACGGCTGGCCGGCAGAAAACGCGGGTGCGTATAGATCGGCGCCTGAGGGTCATAGAAGTTGAACTGCGGACACTCGGCAGTCAAGTCGAGATTGGCGCGGTAAAAGGCCCCAATCGTCCCGATGTCCTCCCAATAGCCATTGAAGATGTAGCCGTATACGTTGTAGTTGCCCAATGCTGCGGGGATGATGTCCCGTCCAAAATCGAGTTTATGCTCGTCCTTCAGAACCTCGACAAGGATGTCGGTGTGGAACAGGTAGATGCCCATGGAAGCGAGTAAGGGCCTCTCGTTGCTTACCCCGAACTCCTTCCAGGTCTTCACGTCGACTTTCAGCCGGTCGATGGATTTCGCGTCCTTGGGCTTCTCGTTGAACTCGGTCATCCGACCGTTCTTCTCCATTTTCAACATGCCGAAGCCCGACGCCTTGGACTCCTCCACCGGAATCACGCACACGGAAATGTCCGCTTTCCGAGCCAGGTGCTGCTCGATCAGCTTGCCGTAATCCATGCGGTAAAGCTGATCTCCCGCCAAGATCAGGATGTACTTTACGTTGTAAGTGAGAATGTGGCGCAGCGTCTGCCGCACCGCGTCTGCGGTTCCTTGAAACCAGTGAATGCTCTCCGGGGTCTGCTCGGCCGCAAGGATGTCGACAAATCCCTGCGAGAAGAACCCGAACTTGTACGTCTGGGTGATATGCCTGTGGAGAGAGGCTGAATTGTATTGTGTAAGGACGAAAATCTTGTTGATCCCTGAGTTGATGCAGTTGCTGATCGGGATATCAATCAGCCGGTACTTGCCTCCGAGGGGAACGGCGGGTTTGGAACGGACCAACGTCAGCGGGAAAAGGCGAGTTCCTTTGCCCCCACCCAGGATCAGCCCAAGAGTGTCTTTCACACGCCCATTTTAGCATAGCGGGAAGAAAGGCAAACCTTTGGTCAACCTGTCCTAGAAGCCTGATTCAAGCGGACTTTCGGAGTTTTGAGATGCTAAGATTGGGGGCTAACGGATGGTAGGCGATCATGACTCTGCAGGATGAAATCGGCAACCTGCTGGAAGAGTTACTGGATCTGGAGGAATCGGACCGCCTCTTCGTCAGCTTGTACCTCGACACCTCGGTCAACACTGAGGGCCAGCGGGTTCATCCGGTCTACCTGAAGCAAAAAGTGGCCGACCTGATGCCGGTAATATCGGCCGGCAAGGGCGAATCTGCGGTTCGAGAGTTCCGCCGGAACATCGCGCAAATTGAGGAGTTCCTGGCACACCAGCTGGAAAAAGGCACCCGCGGCGTCGCGCTCTTCTCAAGCATTGCGCGCGGCTATTTCAAAGCCCTCCAACTGCCGGTCCCCGTCCGAAACAAGCTAGCGGCCTCCCGGGCGCCCAATCTGGACGTGCTGATCGAGCTCTTTCAGCAAAACATCCACTTCTGCGTCGCCGTTTTCGATCAGCAGACTGCAAGGATTCTGAGCGTCTACCTCACCGACGTCGTGCGCAGGCGGGAGCTGACGACTCCCCCGGCTCGGGGTGGGAGCCAGCCGGGAAGCTCCTCTCGCGTTCGATACGAGCGGCGGGAGCGGGATGTCGTTCAGCATTTCCTCCGGGACCTCGCCGAAGCGATTGAGAGTCTCGTGAGAGCGGAGAAGACACAGGGCTTGGTCCTTCTCGGCACCCAGGCGAACATTGCGGAGCTGCGCAAGTTCCTTTCCCCGGAAATCGACAAGCAGGTCCTGCTGACCCAGAATGTGCCGGCCACAACGCCTGACACCCAATTGATCGAACGCGTGCTTACCGAGGTGCAACGACTTCAGCAAAGCCTCACCCGGCAAGCCCTCGAGCAGCTGTACGACCGCCTGTCCCAGGACTATCTCTCATCCGCCGGACTCGAGACTACCTTGTTCAATCTGCATCAAGGGAAGGTTCAGACGCTGATCATCACCGGGCAGTTTGCCGAACGGGGCAGGAAATGCCCCAAATGCGGGTCACTCTTTACCAGTGCTGCCGTTGAATGTGTTTACTGCCGGACGCCCACCATCGACGTCGATCTGCGAAATCAGATGGAGAAGCTGGCCAGGCATCAGGGAGTAAGGATCGAAGTGCTGCGGGAACCGTCGTTCCTCGATCACCTGGGGGGAGTGGGCGCGCTGTTGAAGTTTTAGCGCGGCCCTTTGCTGGGAGCGCAGGCATCTTGCCTGCACTGGGAGCGCAGGCATCCTGCCTGCTCGTGCAGGTCCCAACATCGATAGGGAGACCTGCACGAGCAGGCAGGATGCCTGCGGCCCCAGTGCAGGCAAGATGCCTGCGCTCCCAGCAGGGTGTCTTACGAACGACCACCTTGCAGCAGCTTTTCCAGCGCCTCGCGCGTTTCTTCGTCCTGCTCAATCGCTCGCCTTTGCTCCAGCAACCCAATCGCATCCGGCGTACCCACTTGCGCCAACGCCCAGGCGGCGTGTCGACGCACCATCGCTTCGTCCTCGTTCAGAAGGCGCTCCAACGCCGGCACGACCTCCGGGTCTCGGGTATTGCCAAGGGCGACGGCGACGTTGCGCAAAAGTCCCCGCCACTTGGTTCGTTTGATGGCCGTCTCGCGATAGCGATCCGAGAAATCCTCGGGAGTCATCGCGGCTAACGTCACGAGGTCTGTCTCCGAAGGACCCGGCTGCGGTTGAAAATAGGGAACCGTCGAAAAGGGAGATTTTCGGTTCCACGGACAAACGTCCTGGCAAATGTCACACCCAAAGATCCAACTTCCCGTCCCTTCGCGGTGTTCTTCCGGGACGTCGCCCCTGAGTTCGATGGTCAGGTAAGAAATGCAGCGCCGGCTGTCGAGCACGTACGGTTCAAGGGCACCGGTCGGACAGGCATCAAGACACCTGGTGCAAGAACCACAGTAGTCGCGAACCGGCTCGTCATACTCGAGCTCCAGGTCGGTGAGGATCTCTCCCAGGAAGAACCAGGACCCCAGCCGCCGGTTCAGAATGTTCGTGTTTTTTCCCTGCCAGCCTATCCCGGCATTCACGGCCCAGGTCTTCTCGAGGACGGGCCCGGTATCCACGTAGATCCGAGTGCGGGACTCCGGGCTAAGGCGGCTAATCGAGGCGACGAGGCCGTCCAGCTTCTGCTGAAGGACCAGGTGGTAATCCGTTCCCCAAGCGTAGTTGGATATTTGTGCCTGGTGGGTAGCAGCCGGGTCTTTCGGCGGGTCGCGGTGGCGATAAAGCAGAGCCGAGGATATCACGGAGCGGGCGCCGGGGAGCACCCGGTCGGGATCCAGCCGTCTCTCAGGATCCCGGGCCATATAGGCCATTTCGCCATGATAGCCGCGTCCGATCCATTCGTGAAACCGATCCCCGGCAAGCGGGTGCGCAGGAGCGATGCCAACGGCGCTGAAGCCGAGCTTCAGTCCTTCATCTCGTATGCAGGAGGTCAGCTCCCTCTTGTCCACTCCGCGTCCTTCATCCGGGCAACCACTTGCTCGAGGTAATGCTGATCGACCGGGCTGAAGTCATCCAACTTGTCAGAGTCGATATCCAGCACGGCACGCAGCCGCTTCGTGCGGTCAAAAATCGGGACCACGATCTCAGACTCCGAGTTGGCGTCACAGGCGATATGCCCGGGAAACTTGTGAACGTCGGGGACCAGGACGGTCTGCTCCCTGGCTGCAGCGGCGCCGCAGACTCCCCTGTTGAGCTCGATCCGAAGGCAGCCCAGTGTGCCCTGGTATGGCCCGATTCGCAGATGTCCATCGACCATTCGGTAAAAGCCGACCCAGAAAAAACCAAGCTTCTGCTTGATCAGGCAGGAAAGGCTGGCCATCCAGACAATCGGATCAGCCTCCCCGTCCAGGACCGACGCCACCTCCCGAAGGAGCTCTTCATAGAGTTCTTTTCGTCTCGTCATGTGCAATGAGTATAAATCAGCGTTATCCGCGCAAGACCCAGACGAGGGCCAGCGCGAGGACAATAACCAGCAGAAAGAGGTAGACGAGGCTTCGGAAAGTCTTTTCTTCCTGTCCCTGCTCGTGTTTCTCGAGATACTTGTCGTCGAATTTGAGCCGCATGCGGTCGGGATCCATCACCCCTTCGGACAGGCCCAGCTCAGTGGAGATGTGCTGAAGGTTCACCAACCGCGGCAGGAACCAGAGAAAAAGCAGCAGGACCGCCAGGAAGGCGACCAGCCATGGCTTATGCCGCACCAGGAAAAAGACCAGGGTGATGCTGAGAACCAGGACGACCAGCACCAGGATTCGGAAAGCGGCCCAGGGGACAGTCGGCTTAAAAACCGCACCACAACGCGGACACACCAGCCGTGAGGGGGTGAAAATCGGATCCGTCCATAACCTGGTTTTGCAGACCGGGCAACGTTGAGACATTAATGGCGATAGAAATCTCGAACCGAGGGAATCTCGAGGATAGAGGCGGCGACGACAGACGCGACTCTCTTCCTGACAGGGCTGGCGTTCCCTTTACCTTCGGGATGCAGTCGGCTCGTGAATACGATCACGAATGTTTCAGTCCAAGGGTCAATCCACAACGAAGTACCCGTAAATCCAGTATGCCCAAAAGACCCGATTGGAAAAAGATCGCCCCGGTTGCTGCTGAACGGGCTCCGGATGTCAAAACCGATCCCGCGCAGAGCGTTCATCCCTACCGGGGACTGGGGTGTGGTCATGGCGAGGACACCCAGAGGGGACAGTATCCGCACGCCGTCATAAACGCCCTGGCCGAGCAGCATCTGGGCAAAGAGGGCCAGGTCATCGACCGTTGTGAAAAGGCCGGCGTGTCCCGCCGCTCCCCCCATCCGAAAAGCGGTGGGATCGTGAACCGTGCCTCGCAACATGACCCGCTCCCGGGGCTCAGTGGGGGCAATCCGCCCAATGAGGCTGAGATCCGGTTGGAACCCGGTGTCCTTCATCTTCAGAGGACCGAAAATCCGTTCACGGGTGAAATCATTCAGGGTCTGGCCGCTGACCCTTCGGACAATATCAGCCAGCAGGAAGTAGTTGATATCGCTGTAGATGAACTTCTCTCCGGGGAGGGCGACCAGCTTCTCCTTGCAGGCTAGCGATACGGCGGTGTCATAACCGACCCACGACTCGTCGAGATCCAAGTCCGGACGCAAGCCCGAGTAGTGCGTCAGGAGGTTCAAAACCGTTATTTTTCCTTTGTCGTTCTGGGCAAAGTCCGGGATGTGGCTGGCTACCGTATCGGTGAAGGAGAGCTTCCCGTCCTCCACGAGGATCATCAGAGATGTTGCGGTCGCAATCACTTTGGTGAGCGAGGCGGCGTCGAAGATCGTGTCCTCCGTCATTGGTTCCGCTACGGGAGCCAGCGCGCGGTGCCCGAACGCCTTCCGGTAAACGACGCTGCCACGGTGCGCGATCAAGACTACCGCCCCCGGGGCCTCTCCCCGATCGATCGCCTCCCTGACGACGGTATCGACCTTGTTCAATCGCTCGACGGACATTCCCACTGCTGCAGGATCAGCGACAGGGAGAGTGTTCTGGGCTTCCAGGCTGACTGAAAACAATGTGAGAAGGGTCAAAAGAGTAGAAAAGGCTGCCAATCGCGTCTTCAAGATCATCCCGCCCCAAGAAAGGCTCTATTGTAGTGCAAAGCGCGCTGCCGGTAGTGGGAATTTGCAGAAGCGGCAAGACCGCTTTCAATTTCGGTTATCCACATCACATAAAATGGGCCTCAAATGCCGCCTTTCTCTGGTTTTCGCACTTTTTCCTTTACATACAAGGCAATTCGTGTTCTAGAATACGCTTGATTGTCGTGTAAACACCGTTAACACCAAGATTGAGAGGCACGCAAAGTTCATGAACGTTGGGAAAAAAATCCTGAAACTAAGGCTGCAGTCAAAACTCAGCCAGCGAGAGATTTCGAATATTTCGGGGTTGGCAGTGTCCTATCTGTCGCGTCTGGAAAACGATCGAATCACACCATCCATTAAGACGCTCCGAAAGATCTCTCAAGCTTTGGGCGTGCCTTTGACCGCTCTCTTGGACCGAGAGCCGGTAGGCGAGGTTCAGGGAGAAAGGTGCCCTGTTACCCCGTCGGGCCGCTGCATCATGAATCAGCTTTTTGCCGGCCGCGGTCGGAAGCCGAAGTCCCAATCCGAGACCTATTCGCCGCAGCAGTTGGAGCTCCTGCGTCTGTGCAATACCCTCCTCCAGCGTGATAACAAAGAGATTTTCAACGCGCTTGCCGTGGTGATGAAGTCCTTGCTCGCGCTCTCGGAGTGCCAGGAACAAGCCGCTCCGCAACCGGCAGAATCCGCTCCTGTTCCATTGGCCGGACTGCGCAAAACCGCCCGCCCGCGGATCGCCGAAACCTAAGCACCAAACTGACAGACTGAGAGACTGACAGACTGACAGACTGACATAAAAGGATGGGCGTTTTAGCTGCTGGTTCATCAGTCGTCAGTTTGTCAGTTTGTCAGTCTGTCAGTCTGTCAGTCTGTCAGTCCCTAGAACCAGTCCCGAAACAGCTGGACTCGCGCGACCGTCAGGACCATGATCTCTCGAACTTGACTCGTCTCACGCAGCAGTTTGCAGATTTCGTCGACTGTCGCTCCGGTCGTCATCACGTCATCGACCAACAAGAGCCGGGCGCCGGCGATTTCTGCGGCGTCTGAGACCTGGAAGGCCTTTTCCACGTTCTTCTTTCTCTCCAGCCGATCCAGCCCGAACTGAGGCAGGGTGTGCCGAACCCGGCGGACCACCGGGACGACCGGAAGGCGCAAGCGAGAAGCGAGAACACGGCACAGCGTGAGCGTCTGATCAAAACCGCGCTCCCGTTTGCGCTTTGGGTGAAGGGGAACCGGGACAATGCAACTGGCTTGAAACTGCTCCAGGTTCAACGAATAAGCCTCGACCATGCGCTCCGCGAGAGGATAGGCAAGCTTCTGGAAACCGTCGAACTTAAATTTACGGATGACGTCCCTCAACTGCCCCTCATAGGGCCCGGTTGACCGCGCCCAGTCGAACGAGGGCGCCCCGGAACGGCAGAGGGCGCAGACCGAATGTGCTTCTGACAGACTGCCGGGCAAGCCGAGGCCGCAATAGTAACAGGTCGGGCAGTCGTGACTCTCGAGCTGGTGCAGGCACCCGTCACAGAGAGGACTGAATTGCGGGTTGATGACCCAGGCGCCGCAGGTCACGCAGGCCTGGGGGAATAGCAGAGCCGCTAAGAAACAACGAGCCGCGTTATAGATCCTCATACTCTCTATAACGCGGCTGATCTAAAATCTACGAAGGTTTTTTGAGGGAAAAGGCTATATTCGGCCTTCCTCCGCCAATTCCTGGCAATTTTTGCAGAGTCGAGCCCAGGGCACCGCCTCCAGGCGGCGAATTTCGACGTCCTCGCCGCAATTGAGGCATTCGCCGAAAGCGCCCTCCTCGATCCTTGTCAAAGCTTCCATGATCATCTGCATCAATTGCCGATCGTTGTTGCTTTTGCTGAACATGAACTCTTTGGTGTAAGAGCTCGTTGCCTTATCGGCGATGTCCATGGTCTCGCTTTCGTTATCCGCTTCGCGACCATAGTTCTCGGTCTTTTGGATGAGGGCGATAAGTTCGGCCTTCTTTCCCTGTAAAATCTGTCTGAATCGATCAATCTCTTTGGCTTGCATGTAATGAAGAACCTCCGTCTGCTATTTGTGATAAGGCAGGCTTCTGAGTATGCTCATGGATCGATAGACCTGCTCGAGAACAACGACTCGTGCAAGTTCATGAGGTAATGTCAGCCTCCCCAGCGACCAAGTGAGATCTGCCGCCTGCTTAATCTGCTCGGGTATCCCCCAATATCCACCGACGATGAAACTAACCTCCGGCACACCCCGGTTCATCAGCTTCTCCAGCGCTACCGCTAATTCCTGGCTGGAGAACTGACGACCTGTCTCATCCAATACGACCAGATAGCTTTCCTTGATTTTCCGTTCAAGGCTCCGGGCTTCCTGCTCCAGCCGGGCGCTGGCCTGGGCCGGGTTCTCCTTCTTAAGCTCGGGCACCCATGTCAGTTCGCTCGGGATCAGATGGTCCAGGCGCTTCAGATACCCTTCCTCCAGTTCGGACAAAAGGCGATCTCGGGTCCTGCCTATCCATACAAACCTGAAGTGCACGAAACGAACTATATTATACGTTATTTAAAAAGCGTGCAAGTTCAAGGGTGGCGGAGCAGGGTCGCAAGGGTCTACAGGACCGTGGACTGATAGGACTTACGTGGCTATTCGATCCTACCGATCCTGTAAATGGTATGAATCTCCGGTTTCCCTGTCTTCCTTCACGCACCTAGCGCTTTCGGCTGTAAAGCGAGAGCATCGCTCCAGAGCTTTTCCAGTTTGTAGAACTGTCTCGCCTGGATGGAAAAGATGTGAATAACGAAATCAAGGTAGTCCATGAGGATCCATTCAGCCTGCTGGTAGCCCTCGACGTGGCTGGGACTGATCCGCTCCTCTTTTTTGAGACGCTCCATGATCCCATCGCAGATCGCCTGATTCTGCCGCTCGTTGTAACCATGGCAGATCACGAAGAAATCAGTGAAAGAGGAGATCTTGGAGACATCCAGAACGAGGATTTCTTCACCCTTCTTGGTGTCGATTGTCTCGCAGACCTTCTTAAGAACTGCTTGGGTTGTCTTCATAGAGTCGGTGTTTGGCTATATATCCCAGTACCGCCGGCGATAAGCTGTCCGATGACGGAGTTCCACCAGACGCAAACGTTTCGCGGATAGCGGTTGAACTGATGGGAGGAGGGTCCAGATTGATCAGGAAAGACCGGCCGGGTTGTATTTCGCAGTGAGTCTCTGACCAAATCGGTTGTATCACTTCCTTTAGCGCTTGGGCCAGAGGCAAGTCGGCAACGTTGACCTCATGACCGGGACGCTGCACAAAAACACAACAGTGTTCAAGCAGGAGTTTATCATAATCCTTCCACGAGTGGAGGTCTCGCAGGGAGTCGCTTCCAGCGATAAAGCAGAACCGATCGTCTGGACGTGTGCAGGCCAGCGAATCGAGGGTCTGGATCGTGAAGGAACGCCCTTCCCGCTCCAGCTCCCAGGTGGAGGCCAGCAACCCCTGGTGCGCTTGCAGCGCCAGGGCCGTCATCGCGTAGCGGTGGTAGGCACTGCTGACTGTCCTCTTGTCCTTGTGCGGAGGAACGTTGGCCACCATGAACCAGACTTGATCAAGCTGGAAAACCTGGCACAGACGCACCCCGATGTAGACGTGTCCGGAGTGGATCGGATCGAAGCTTCCTCCAAGGATGCCGATCTTCAAGGCTGCACCTCTGTCAGATGCTGGATGATCCGATCCTTAAGGTCGCGGATCCCTTGACCCGTCGCCGCCGAGATCTCGTTGAAGAGCAGGCCGCGCGCGAGGCAGAAATCTGCGAGCCTGGCCCGCTTCTCCGAGTTCACGACATCGATCTTTGACGCCACTACAATCTGCCTCTTCTTCGTCAACTCGGGGCTGTACAAATCAAGCTCGTGACAAATGGTCTCGTACGCATGCACCGGATCAGGGTCGCCAAGGTCGCTGACGTCGACGAGGTGAACGAGGATCTTGGTTCGCTCGACGTGCCGCAAAAACTGGTCGCCGAGCCCGCTTCCCTCATGTGCGCCCTCGATTAAACCAGGAATATCAGCGACCACAAACGAGGAGTAGTCGTCGTACTGAACGACTCCGAGGTTGGGTGACAAGGTCGTAAAAGGGTAGTCGGCGATCTTCGGCTTAGCGGCAGAGATGACCGAAATTAAGGTCGATTTTCCGGCATTCGGATAACCGACCAGCCCGACGTCGGCCAATACCTTCAGTTCCAGGACCAGGACCTTCTCTTCCCCGGCATGACCCTGCTCGACTCGACGCGGCGCCTGGTTGGTCGAGGTCGCGAAAGAGGCGTTTCCGCGTCCTCCCCGTCCTCCCTGGGCGGCGAGGACAGTCATGTCAGCGCGATCAAGATCAAATAAGAGATCGCCAGTCGCTTCATCGTAGACTTGGGTCCCGACCGGAACCTCCACAAGGCGGTCTTCTCCGTCCCGGCCGTGGCGATTGCTCCCTTCGCCGTGCCGGCCCCGTTCCGCTTCAAAATGCTGCTGATATTTAAAGGCAAGAAGAGTGTTCAGGTGAGGGTTGCTGCGCAGGTAAATACTACCGCCGTCCCCACCGTTGCCGCCACTTGGGCCACCCTTTGGGACGTATTTCTCGCGCCGGAAAGCCAGGCATCCGTTTCCTCCTGAACCAGCTTTGATGTAAATCTTCGCATGATCGACGAACATGAAGGCGTGACGGACAAACACGGACAAACACGGACGAACACGGACGGACACGGTCCGTGTTCGTCCGTGTCAGTCCGTGCTGGTCCGTGCCGTTATGCAGTCTGCGGGAGAATATGAACGAACTTGCCCTTGCGGCCGCGATCCTGGAACTCTACGACGCCGGTCACCTTCGCAAACAACGTATCGTCGCTGCCCCGCCCGACGTTCCGTCCGGGCTTGAAGGGAGTGCCGCGTTGTCGAACCAGAATGGATCCCCCGCTGACCAGCTGGCCGGAAAAGCGCTTGACGCCGAGGCGTTGCGCCTGACTGTCACGGCCGTTTCTTGAGCTGCCAAGTCCTTTTTTGTGTGCCATACCTTACTCTTGATCCTTTTGCGGAAGCTCGATCCGGGAAATCGTCACCTCGCTGAGATTTTGCCGGTGGCCCTGAAGTTTGCGGTACATCTTCGTTTTCTTGAACTTGAAAACCAGCACCTTGTCGCCCCTCTTGTGGGCCACGATCGTGCCTACCACCCGAGCCCCGCTCACCGACGGGTTGCCCGCCGCCACGGTATTGTCGTCGTTTGCAAAGAGAACGTCCTGGAACTCGACCTCCTGGCCTACGTCACCTGCCAGACGCTCGACTTCCACCGTCGCGCCTTCGGTTACCCGGTATTGCTTCCCGCCACTCTTAATGATCGCGTACAAGATGACCGCCTCCTTGATCCCAATGTCTACACAAAGCTCTACCCGTTTTTTAGAAAAAATTGATTATACCCGCCGGGCGAGCGGGCTGTCAAAAACAATGCGGGGCCCCGCGGATAACACGGATCTACGCGGAAAGCGCGGATGATCATCCGCGGTATCCGCGTAGATCCGTGTTATCCGCGGGCCGCAGTGTCAACTACTTCTCACTGTTTACGTTTGTGTAATCTCTGTTGCATTTTTCGGGCGCTCTGATAGACTGCATTGCGGATTTAGGCATGCACTAACTGGATGCTTCTGTAAAGTTGGAAAGGCAGTTTTCGACATGAATCGTGAGGCAGTTAGGGCGAAACCGGCCGCGGTCCTTGTGGTGGGAGGCGGTATTAGCGGGATGCGGGCGGCGCTGGACCTCGCGGACGCCGGACTTAAAGCTCACCTGGTTGAGCAGACCGCCTGCCTGGGCGGCCGGGTGGCTCAACTCGGGTTCATGTTCCCGCAACATGACTGCGTTCTGTGCCGTGGGACCTCAGATCACGGATACGGCTGTACCCGCCCCTCGATCTCTCCCGCTTACATCCAGCATAACCAGCACCCGAATATCGAAATCCTGACCTACACGCATGTGGTCGACGTCCAAGGCCAGGCGGGTGATTTTACCGTCTCTCTGCGCCAGGATCCGCGTTTTGTTGATTCCACGAAATGCACCAGCTGCGGGTTGTGTTCCGAAGCCTGCCCCATCGAGTTACCCGACTCATATCAACAGGGAATGAGCACCCGGAAGGCGGTTTTCAAGGTGGCCGCCCGGGCCATCCCGGATTCCTACTCCGTCGATCGGGGCCCCTACTGCGACGAATGCGGCAAGTGCGTGCAGGCGTGCCCGACGAAGGCTATCGACCTCGGCCAGCAGCCGCGCCTGCTCACTATTGAAGTAGGCGCGGTCATCCTCGCGCTCGGGTCTGATCTTTTCGACGCCACGGGGCTGGAGGAGTTCGGATACGGGCGCTATCCCGACGTCATGTCCGCGATGCAGTACGAGCGGCTGGCCAGTCGATCAGGTCCGACCGAGGGCGGGATTCGGAGGCGCTCCAATGGCCAACCTCCCCGGTCGATCGCCTGGCTCCAGTGCATCGGCTCTCGCGACCAGCAGCACCCCTACTGTTCGTCCATCTGCTGCATGTATGCGACCAAGGAGGCGATCCTGGCGAAACAACGCCTCGGCCAAGACGTCAAATGCAGCATTTTCCTGATGGACGAGCGGGCCTTCAACAAAGAGTACAGCAAGTACACTGCACGCGCTCGGGAGCGGCACGGCGTCGAGTATCAGCGCTGCCGCGTGTCGGCCATCCAGGAGGATCCTGAAACCAAAGAGCTGATTCTGCGCTTCGCCGACGTCTCCGGGCATCTCAAGGAAGAGCGGTTTGAGCTCGTCGTCCTCGCGACAGGTCTGCAGCCGCCCGCCACGGCCCGCCACGTGGCCGAAGTGATGAACCTTGAGCTTAATTCGCAGGGATTCTGTAACACGGACAAGTTTGCCCCGTTGCAAACGACGCGGCCGGGAGTCTTCGTGTGCGGAGCTTTTGCATCTCCGAAGGAAATCGCGGAGGCGGTGATCGATGCCAGCGGTACCGCTGGTGAAGTCATGCGTTTCCTGAACGATCGCCTGCATACGCACGCCTACACACGCGCCTGGCCATTCCTCGCGGCCGACACCTTCCCGCCCGAAAAAGACGTGCGAGACCAGGAGCCGCGGACCGGCGTTTTCCTCTGCTCATGCGGAGGGACGATCGAGAAGAACATCCACTTGGACGAGGTGCGCAGTAAGTGCAGCCAGATGCCCGGCGTTGCGAGCACCGACCTGATCGACTTCGCCTGCTTCCGGGAGGGCCTTGACCGCATCAAGCAGCGGGTTAAGGAGGATTCCTTGAACCGGGTCGTTGTCGCCGCCTGCAGCGCGCGCACCCACGCGGCGGCTTTCCAGCACGCCCTCGTGCAGGCGGGGCTGAATCCTTACCTGCTCCAAACGGTTAATTTGCGCGAGCAGTGTGCGCAAGTGCACGTCGATCAGACCGAGCTCGCCACCCGAAAGGCAGCCGAGCTGGTTCGGACGGCGGCCGGCCGGGTTGCCATGGCCCAGCCGATCAGCCGCGAAAAAAGCCGCTGTATTCCAGCGGCGCTTGTGGTTGGTGGAGGCGTAGCAGGGATGACCGCCGCGCTGGCCATCGCCGACAGCGGGTATGAAGTCCACCTCGTTGAGCGTACGGAGTCACTCGGCGGCAACCTGCTCGATCTGTACTATGTGGCGGAGGGCGGCGACCCTCAGAGCCTACTGCGCAACCTGGTTGAGCGGGTGGCCGGCCACGAGAAGATCGCTGTGCATATCTCGGCGGAGGTGGTCGGCCACTCGGGGCATATCGGGGATTTTCGAACGGACCTCGCGATCAGGCGCCGGGATGGGTCCGCAGAGAAGGTCAGCCTGCAACACGGGGTAATCGTTATCGCTACGGGCGCCCGCGAAACCCGTGATCATCCGCTTCTCAAGCTGCAAGATGTGATTACTCAGCGGCAGCTTGAAGAGAAGATCGCTCACAGCCCCGAAGAGACTGCGGCTTTACGGGACGTCGTGATGATTCAATGCGCTCGGCAGGAAGGGATGGCCGAATACTGCTCGCGAGTGTGTTGCACCAATGCCCTCAAGAATGCTATCCGGCTGAAGTCGCTCAATCCATCCTGCAACGTGACGATCCTGTTCAAGGACATCGTCACGTACGGTTTACGCGAGGCGTTCTACACGGAAGCACGGCGGCGTGGCGTCGTCTTTGTCCGCTACACGGATGATCGACCTCCTCGAGTGGTTTCCGATGGGAAGCAACTGAAGGTCGAGGTTCAGGACCGGGCGCTCGAACGCGAGCTCGTTCTCAAGGCTGATCTTGTTTCGTTAAGCACGCCGGTTGCGCCGGAACGAGGCGCCGCGGACCTCGCGCGGATATTCGGTGTCCCGCTCTCGAGTGACGGGTTCTTTGAAGAAGCGCAACTGCGACTCCGTCCGATGGATTTCATGCGCGACGGGATCTTTCTGGCCGGGATGGCTCACTACCCGAAATTTTTGGAGGAGAGTATGAGCCATGCCCTGGCAGCAGCCGGCCGAGCGATCAGCGTCCTCTCCCAGGAGTCGCTCTACCTGGGCGGCGTCGTTGCTCAAGTGGATCCGGCAAAATGCGTAGGCTGCCTGACTTGCACCCGCACCTGTCCTTTCGGCATTCCGCAAGTCGTTCAGCAGGAAGGCCGCCCGGGTGTGGGTGGCCTGGGGGGAGCGGCTTTCATTGACGGGGCACTATGCCAGGGTTGCGGCACCTGCACGGGCGAATGTCCCGCGAATGCGATCCAGCTCCAAAACTTTTCGGACGCGCAAATGATGCTCGCGAGCATCAAAGGCCTGGGCGCCTGGCAGTAAAGATCGGATATATGAGTAGTGTACCGGTTTATCCGTCCTTTGAACCCGAAATCACGGCCTTCTACTGCGGTTACTGCGGCTACATGGCCGCCGATACGGCAGGAGCGCTCAAGGTCCAGTACCCCGCCAACGTGAAGTTTGTTCCCTTGCCGTGCACCGGAAAAACGGACATCAGATATCTGCTCGCGGCTTTCGAACAGGGCGCAGACGGGGTCTACCTGGTCGCTTGCCCGCTCGGGAATTGCCATCACGTGAGAGGAAACGAACGCGGCTTGGCGAGGGTAAACCGCGCGAAGAAACTGCTCGACGAGATCGGCATCGGCGGAAACCGGTTGGACATGTTTTTCATGTCCGGAAGCCAGGCTCAGGCCTTTGCGGACGCTGCACGAACGATGACCGCGCGCATCCGGGAACTAGGGCCCAATCCGCTGAAGGTCAAAGCGGCGCAAACCGCGAAACAGAAGGAGCAGTAAGAAGACGGGCATCCTCAGGAAACCGTCGACGCATTGAGGCGAAGAACATGATCGTTGCCGAACAAAAAACACTGGATGAAATCAAGAGCCTGCTGGGCGATGCCCGGAAGGTCTTGATCCTTGGCTGCGGCACCTGCGTGACCGTCTGCTTTTCGGGAGGCGAGCGGGAGGCAGCAGTGCTGGCCAGCTCTCTCCGCATGGCCAGCCAACTGGACGGCCACCCGAGGGACGTCACCGACCTGACTGTCCAACGCCAATGTGAATGGGAGTATCTCGACACCGCAACCGATCGGATCAAAGACGCGGACCTGGTTCTCTCGATTGGTTGCGGCGTGGGAGTCCAGGCCATTGCCGAGCGCTTTCCGAATGCCTGGGTAGTGCCGGGACTCAACACTAAGTTCATGGGGCTGCCTACGGAGCAGGGAGTATGGACCGAGCGCTGCGCAGCCTGCGGCGACTGCGTACTTGGCGTCACCGGCGGCGTTTGCCCGATCGCACGCTGCTCCAAGTCTCTCCTGAACGGCCCCTGCGGCGGATCCGAAGGCGGACACTGCGAGATCAATCCGGACGTGCCGTGCGGATGGCAGCTGATATACGACCGGATGGAAAAGCTGGGTAAGCTCGAGATGCTGATGGATTTGCAGCCGCCGAAGAACTGGCAGAAATCCCGTGACGGCGGGCCGCGAAAAATCGTCCGGGAAGACTTGAGGCTGCCTCACGAGGAATGACTATGAGCCTGGGAGCAACTGGAACTCCTGAAACCAAACCTGCATTGCTGGCCGGATCGAACCTTGAGAAGGTGCTGCGCGCCGGCCATTTTGCCGTGACGGCGGAGCTCGGTCCGCCTCAGAGTGCCGATCACACGGCGATAAGAAACAAGGCCCGGTATCTGCGCGACTGCTGTGACGGGGTAAACCTGACCGACAACCAGACGGCCATCGTCCGAATGTCCAGTATTGCCTCTGGAGCGATCCTGGTGCAGGAGGGCCTCGACCCCATCATTCAGATGGTCTGCCGGGATCGGAACCGGCTCGCTATGCAGAGCGACCTGATGGGCGCCTATGCACTCGGAATTCGCAACGTCCTGTGCCTGACCGGAGATCACCAGACTTTCGGCAATCACCCCACGGCGAAAAACGTGTTCGACATCGACTCCATTCAACTTGTTGGGATGGTGGCCGCGATGCGTGATCGTCGGGTCTTTCAGTGCGGCGAAGCCATGAAAGGCCAGGAACCGCGCTTCTTTGTCGGCGCGGCTGCTTCCCCCTTCGCGGCTCCTGTTGCCTTTCGCCCTTATCGCCTGGGCAAGAAGGTCAGAGCGGGCGCGAACTTCATTCAAACGCAACTGGTTTACGATCTCGAGGCTTTCGAGACATTCATGGAAACCGTCCGCAAGCTGGGCGTGCACGAGCAGGCTTACATCCTGGTAGGAGTCGGCCCGCTCAAGAGCCCGGGAATGGCGAAGTACATGAAGGAAAGCGTTCCCGGCATCCTCGTCCCCGATCAGTTGATCGCAAGGATGAACAAGGCCGGGGCGCAATGGGCAGGTAAGAAGGCCGAGGAGCTGTCCAAGGAAGAAAAAAAGGCCCGTTCAGAAGCCTGGAAGGCCGAGGGAATCAAGATCTGCATCGAGTTAATTCAGAAAGTGCGGGCTGTTAAAGGGGTGGCGGGCGTCCACATTATGGCCATCGAATGGGAGGAAGCCGTGAGGCCGATCGTCGACGGCGCCGGCCTGCTGCCGCGACCGAAGATGGCTGAGGCGAGTTAGTCCGAGGTTCTATGAAACCGAAACAACCACCGGCTGAACCGCTTCTTGTCGTTAACGGCAGTTTGGCCAGCCGGGTCATGGAAGAGTTGGGAGAGAACGTTTACCTCTGTTACCAGTGCATCAAGTGCACGAGCGGCTGTCCCGTCGGAGAATTCTTCGACTGGCAGCCGCACCAGGTCATGCGCGCCCTTCAGCTTGGTGAGGAGACGATTGCTCTTCACTCGGAGACTCCGTGGCTGTGCGCCTCCTGCCAAACCTGCACCACGCGTTGCCCGCAGGGACTGAACGTCACGGCCATCATGGAATTCCTGACTCGTGAGGCACAGAGTCGAGGGATAAAACCCGAGGTGCCGGACGTTGCGGTCTTCAACCAGGCGTTCATGCGCCAGGTGCGGCTTTGGGGGCGTGCCTACGAGCTGGGCCTGATGGGAGAGCTCAAGCTCCGGACCGGCAAGATTACCGACGACATGGATCTCGCAGTCAAGATGCTTCGCCGACACAAGCTGGCCTTCTTGCCCAGCCCGACTCGGCGTCGGGGAAAGATCAAGCCGCAACCGCATCCTGCCGGCGCTGTCGCCTACTACCCCGGCTGTTCGCTCCACTCGACGGCTGCTGAGTTCGACGCCTCGGCAAGGGGTGTGTGCAAGGCGCTGGATATCAATCTGGTTGAACCCCGGAATTGGCTCTGCTGCGGTAGTTCTGCCGCCCACCGGGCGGATCCGCTTGCCGCGCTGCAATTGCCATTCCGGAACCTGGGAATCATTGAGCAGAGCGGGTTCAGCGAAGTGACGATGCCGTGCGCTTCATGCTTCAACCGGCACAAGGCGGTCCAGCACGAGATCCGACAATCGCCGGAAACGAGAGATCGGTTGGAGAAGGCGAGCGGTGAGCACTACCAGGATACTGTCCACGTCAGCAGCCTGGTTGAGACGATCCAGAGACATGCCGGACCGGAGAAGCTGGCAGGGAAGATCAAGCGTTCGTTGAAAGGCCTGCGAGTGGCCTGTTATTACGGCTGTCTTTTAACGCGTCCTCCGGAAGTTGTCGAGGCCAGTCACCCGGAGAATCCGACCGAGATGGACAAGCTACTGCAGGCGACCGGGCTGGAAGTCAAGGACTGGTCGTACAAGACCTCCTGCTGCGGCGGCTCACATTCACTGACTCGTCCGGACATCGCTCTGAGGCTGAGCCGCGAGCTGATCGAACACGCGCGCGAGGCGGGAGCTGATGCGATTGCGGTTGTCTGTCCGCTCTGCCATGCGAACCTCGACGCCAGGCAGTTTCAGATGAAACTCCCGGAAAACACGCCGATTTTCTATTTCACCCAGCTGCTCGCGCTGGCCCTCGGCTTGCCGGAAAAAACGACCGCCCTGCACAAGAATCTCACCGACCCGAGACCGCTCCTGAAAAGCAAAGGGCTACTGTGACTCGTTGGTATAATAGGTCCCATGAAGGTTGAGCATCCCGACCTCCGCTTTACTTACCGGGATTACACTCTGATGCCCGAAGGTCTGTCATACGAGCTCATCGATGGAGACTTCTACATGGTTCCTGCGCCCCGCCCGTTTCACCAGATCATTGCCGGAAGAATCCTAAACGCACTCTCCAGGTATGTGGAGGAGCACGATCTCGGAGAAGTAATTCCTGCTCCCTGCGATGTGAAACTGTCCGAGTATGACGTGGTCCAGCCGGATATTTTGTTCGTGGCGAAGAGACGATTGGCGATTATAGAAGAGCAGTACATCGCCGGTCCGCCGGATCTTGTTGTCGAAGTCCTTTCTGAATCGGACCCGTCCCGCGATACAGAGATCAAGTACAAGCTTTACTCACGCTTCGGGGTTCGGGAATATTGGATCGTCGACCCGAAGGGCAGCGTGCAGATTCTCAGCCGTGAGGAAGGCCAGCTTCGTGTCAGCCAGACTTTTCACTCCGGGGAAGTTCTCACCTCTCAGTTGCTGGGCGATTTCCGCCTAATCCTTTCCGGTGTGTTCCGTCCGCTCTCTGCCTGAAGAATTTCGCCAACGAGGTAGAGGGAGCCGGCTACCACAACCGTTTCGGCCCGCTGCCTGGCAAAATCGAGTGCCTGGAGCGGGTTTTCTATCCAGACTCCTGTCTGATAATAGCTGAGCAAATGCTCGCGGGACGCGGCTCGCGGAGAAGACGGGCGGGTCAGGTAGATCTTATCGAAGCACTCCGCCAGCCGGGGAATGGATGAGGAGATCCGCTTGTCGTTCATCAGGGCGAAAACCAGGGAACGCGGTCGTCGGGTGTGCTCTGAGATGAACTCCGCCAGTTTCGCAAGGGCCTCGTCATTGTGAGCACCGTCGAGAAAGACAGCGGGCGTATCGCTGACCTTCTGAATTCTGCCCGGAATGAAAGCACGGTTCACCCCTTCAACAAGGGCAGCAGGCGTAACCAGGTGTCGCATCTCCGGCAGGATGTTGACGGCGGCAATCGCGAGAACCGCATTGCCCACGTGGTGGCTCCCATAGAGGCTCGGTTCAAACTCCATGCCCCGGAAACTAAAGCAGTAGCGGCCATCCGCACGGTCAGTCACGAGTGCAGCCGAGTCGTCGGCATACGAGAGAACTGCCTCCTGCCTGGTTGCTTCCTGCTCCAAAACGGCTCGGACCTCGGGCCTTTGCCTGGCACTGATCACCGTCCCCCGCCGGTGAATGATTCCCGCTTTTTGGCACGCGATCTCTTCGATGGTCTCGCCCAGGTACTGTTGATGGTCAGTCGAGATCGGAGTTATTACGGAAAGGACCGGTTCAAGGACATTAGTGCTATCGGTTCGTCCTCCCATTCCCGCTTCGACCACGGCAATATCGACCTTCGCTCGAGCGAAATAGAGAAAGGCGGCCGATGTCACAGTCTCGAAGAAAGTGGGGTGGCGGGGGAAATCGAGCCGCTCGATTGATTCTACGGTTCTCGTCACGCACTCGGCGAATGCTTCAGGCGTGATCTTCCGGCCGTTGAGCGCAATTCGCTCGTCAACGCTGATCAGATGAGGCGAAGTATAAAGCCCGGTGTGAAGGCCGGACGAAGCCAAAATGGAACCTAGAAAAGCTGCAACCGAACCCTTGCCATTGGTGCCCGCAATCAAAACCGACGGGTAGTGTTGGTGTGGGTTCCCAAGGGCGTGCAAGATCGCACAAATGTTGTCGAGACCCGACTTGGCAACCAAGATCTCATGCCCAAGGCGGTTGAGGTAATCGACGCATTCGCTGTAGCGCATGAATAGCTAGCACGGACTGACACGGACAGTCACGGACAAACACGGACAGTCCGTGCGCGTCCGTGTTAGTCCGTGTTCGTCCGTGTGAGCAAGGCCTCCACGATCGACTTCGCCCGCGCGCCCAGTTCCGGATCGGCAATGCCTGACGCCGTCCGCACCGCGCGGCGCACCTGGGCGCTATCCGGCAAGAAACCCAAGAAGTCGATTCCCGGCACGTTTGAGCGCAACCAGTCCGCTTCCGCGTCATCCTCGACCTTGTTGCCGATCGCGTAGACCCGGTTGATGCCTATCTCTTTAGCCAATCGTTCAATACGGACGGCAGTCTCGACCGAGGCCCGGTCCGGAGTCACGACAATCAGCAGCGCATCGACTCCACGCGCGGTCGCGCGGCCCAAGTGTTCCAAACCTGCCTCGAAGTCGACAAAAATCCAATCCTGCCGCTCCAGCATCAGATGCTGAAGCAGGCTTTTCAGGAACGTGTTTTCAGGGCAGGCACACCCGGCGCCGCCCTGGCGGACTCCGCCGAGAACCAAGAGCCGCACGCCGTCCCGTTCTACCGCAAACTGCTCGGGAATGTCATCGACCTTCGGGTTCAATCGGAAGAACGAATCCAGGGCGCCGAGTCGCTCAAGCAAGAGGCTTTTCAGCTCTATCAAAGGCGTCGGGGTCTCGGGCAGGCCGAGGGCGAAAGCCAGATTCGGATTTGGATCTGCGTCAATCACGTAGACCCTTCGCTCGTCGCCCACCGCTGCCCGCGCGAGCAGCGTGGTCAAAGTCGTCTTTCCCACGCCTCCCTTCCCGGTCACCGCGATTTTCATTTGGGTGAGACCTCCACCTGGGCTGCGGCGATCACCTTCTGGCAAAGCAGGGAACCCAGATGGGCAAGCATTTCGAGGTGGTGGTAATGAGACGCCGAACGGTCGAACAGGACTTGAGCCGAATCAGGGAATTCGTCACCGCCAGACCAGTAGACCAACGCCAGCGGGATACGCGGGAGAGCCAGGTAACGAAACGCCAGGTCCCCGAGCGTTAACGGTTCGCCCCCCGCCGACTCGGCCGCTCGCTTCAGGTCGGCCGGGCGACCTCGGAAAGCTCGCGCCAGTACGTTGCCGGAGTAGCCCTGGTATGCCTGTTCGTAGAAGCTCCCATTAGGAAGCCCGCCGAGCGAGACCCAGGAATCGGCGAGAGGGGCCCCGTCCGCAATGAGCAGGTACTCGAGAAGGAAGGCCCGATCGAGGTTTGAACAGACTGCCCCATCGGGCTTGGAGACTTCGAGATCGGGCCAGGAGATAGTGTAAAGCTGGCCAAAGAAGGAAATTTCAAATCGGCAGGGGTCTCCGGCAAAGACGACTCCCGAATTGGAGGCAAGCGTAGCGGGATCCGATTGGCGAAGGTTCTCGCGTGCCTCGTTGATCTGTGGTTCCAGACTCTCGGTCCACTTCTGATTTGGTTTCATAAAGCAATAGCGCGGATAACGCGGTTCTTGTCAGGGACAAAAACCGCGTTATCCACACAAATCCACGGAACCTGTGTCAGCTTGTCCGCCTCCCAGTTTTCAGCCAAACCCGGCACCGCCGCTTTTTACTTGTCGTTCAAACCGACATCGCGAGCGGTTTGTTCATCACCGGCTTCAATTTTAACTCGGCCCGTTTCTGGTCGAGATGATTGATTATGGTGGCTGCCGCCTTCATCGGGTCCGGCTCGAAGAAAAACTTGCCGCCCAGGATCGATTCAACTTCGTCGGTAATGAACCTGGTCACGCCCGGGCTCCCGAGCACCGGCTGAGGCGTGCTGAAGTGCGTCAGCAGACCGCTGGCCACGCAATAGAAGCCGATCGTGACCGCTTTCTCGGACATCCACTCCGGGGCTGATCCCGCAATCGGTAGTTGTGAGAAGTCCTTACCCAGCCCGCCTTCGTCGACGATCGAGACGAGGGTGGTCAGGATGCGGGAATTGTCAACACAAGCGCCGACGTGGAGCACCGGCGGAATGCCGACGGTCTCGCAGATTTCGCGAAGACCGGCGCCCGCGTACTGGAACGCCGCTTCAGGCTGCAGCAGCCCCTGCTTCGCGTCCGCAATCGCCGAGCATCCGCTGGTCACGACTAGAACATCATTCCGCAACAGCTCCTTCGTCAAGGCCACGTGTCCGTAATCGTGCGTGATATTCGGATTGTTGCAGCCAACGACACCGACCGCACCGCGCAGCCTGCCGTCCATGACCGCATCGTTCAGCGGTCGGAAAGTGGCCCGGTAGCGGCCTCCCAGGAACTGGTAGACGGTCTCGGTGGTGAAACCCGCGATCAGGTCCGTTTCGTCTTCCGGAATATTCACCTTTTTCGGGTTCCGATTCGGGAAGTTCTCAATCGCGCGGGTCACAATGTCTTTCGCGATCCGGTAGGCCGACTCTTCCGAGAACTGGACGTGCTCAACGCCAGGCATCTTAGCCTTAGCGGAAGTCGTTACCAGCTTCGTGTGGAAACAGTTCGTGATGCTGGAGAGGGCCGGCATGACGCACTGGACATCAACCACCATCAGGTCGACAGCGCCGGTGATGACAGCGAGCTCCTGCTGGAGAAAGTTGCCCGCAACGGGAACCCCGTGACGCATCAGGATCTCATTCGCCGTGCAACAGATGCCTGCGATATTGACGCCTTTCGCGCCCTTCTCCGCAGCACGTTTAAGAACCTCCGGATCGCGGCTGGCAGCCACGATCATCTCCGAGAGAGTCGGCTCGTGCCCGTGAACGACGATATTCACCTGGTCTTTCTTCAAGACCCCCAGGTTAACTCGCGCCCTGATAGGCTGCGGCTGGCGGAAAAGAATATCTTGGAAATCGGTCGCGAGCATCGAGCCACCCCAGCCATCGGCCAATGAGGCCCGGAATCCCTGCATGAGGATATTGCGGTAATCACAGTCGACGCCCATGTTCGTGCGGTGCATGACTTCCACAATCTCACGGTCGATACCGCGGGGAACGATGCCGAGCTTCTGCCAGATGTTGCGCCTGCTCTCGGGGGCGCGCTTGATGTAATCGAGGGCGCCTTCCTGCCGGCCAAACATGGCCAATCCGCGCTCTCCCAGCTCGCGTGCCAGCTGCGCATCAGTGTGGCCGTTCGGGGCAATTCCAAAGTCTTTTGCTACGGCCCGCAGCTTCACCGGGTCCTTGATCTGGTAACCGCCCTTGCCCTCGGAGGCCAGTATCAAGGTGTGAGCCACATCGCGGCCATGATCGGAGTGAGCGGCAGCCCCGGCCGCGACCATCCTCACCAGGTTGCGTGCGACGATAGTGTCGGCATCAGCTCCACAGGTGCCCCGCTTGGGTTCTCTCCCGAACGGATCGATCCGGCAAGGCCCCATGTTGCAGATCCGGCAGCAGACACCCAGTTGCCCGAATCCGCACTGCGGCTGCTGTGCGTCCCAGCGATCCCAAGCCGTTTCAAGACGCTCTTTCTGGGCGTGTTGCAGCATCTGCAAGGAAGCTCGATCCACGCTCTTCTCGTTCATGACCGTTCCCTCCTGCGAGGAACTGACCGCCTGGGAGCGCAGGCATCCTGCCTGCTCATGCCGCTAGCACAATCGATGTTGCTAACGGCCTTGAGCAGGCAGGATGCCTGCGCTCCCAGGGTTACTCAGTTCCTCCAAATTCCAAACCCTATCGATATCCCTACGCCCCTGGTGCGAGGCCGATCACTTTCTGATACGCCTTCAGATAGCCGTCGCTGTAAATCTCTTTGTTCATCAACAACTCTGCCGTCAGGACTGAAGCCATGAGGTCCGCGTCCGACACATCGAGGATGGCGCAGTCCAAACCCATCGCCATGGCCATCACCATGAAGGTCCGGTTGATGAGCTTGCGTTCCTCGGTTTTGGAGGCGACGTTGCTGAGCCCGATCGAGATGTGCGGTGCGGGATCCGAGAGCATCGTCAGCTGCTGAATGGCCGCCAGCACGTTCTTCGGCTGGTCCTGCATGAACTTCACCGGCATGACAATCGGGTCGAGAATAATCCGATCCTGTGGAATGCCGGCTTCCAGGGCGGCGCCGAAGATCTTGGCGCCCAACTCGACGCGCCTGTCAACGTCCTGGGGGCTGCCTCGTTCGTCCATAACCACGCCGAGGATGCTGGCGTCGTACTGCACCGCCATCTCCAAAAGCGGGCCAAGCTTGCTGTCCTCGGCGGTGGTGCTGTTGATAAGCACCGGCCGATCGCCTGCGACTTCGCGATAGGCCTCCAAACCAACCTTGAAATGCTCGATCTTGTTGCAGTCCAGAGAGAGAGGCAGGTGAGTCGACTCCGCCACCGTTTTCACCAACCAGGCGTAATCCTGGACGTCGCGCGATGCGGCGCCCATGTTCACGTCTAGATAATGGGCTCCAGCCTTGGCCTGCTTGCAGGCCCGGTCGCGGATAACGTCCTTCGTCTTTTCCTGGATAGCACGGCCTACATCCTTGAACGACCCGTTGATTCGTTCACCAATTAAGATGATTCCCATAGTTTCCTTCCTTACGCCTGAGCTGGGGTTCCCATCAGGCTGGCGATCGTGGCCTTCACAGATCGGATGGCCTGGGGATGCCGCAGGATCACGAGATCGGCGCCACTCTGCAGGTACGCAGCTACGGTCGAGGCTTCCCACATTGGCGCACGACACGCCTGGCTTCCCCATTCAGGCACTTCTTCCTCGGATACCTTCGCTTCTTTGACCCCCCAAACCTCAATTCCGATATCGCAGAGGAAGGGCTGAGCCAGCATGCGATCGCCTTTGAGGCCAGCCAGCCGAGCGCGTTCCATGACCGAGTAGATGTACTCCAGGCCGTAGCCCAAGGCGCCGCTGGTCGGGTAGATGACCAGGTCTTCGGCGGGGAAACCCATGTCCGTTGCGAGGATATTCACCTGCTTCGCCATGTTCACGTCACAGGGCGACTCGGCAATCAGCTTGTGCTTGTAGGCGGTGCAGACGGCAACGAGGGTCTTGTAGTTGTCCTCGGTGATGGTGCCGAGCAAGCAGTTCTCGCCGGCCAGCGCTTCGGCAACCGCCGGAAAGATCTCATTATCTTTGTCGGCGTTTCCGGTTCCCCACACGACCAACGGCACTCCGACGGCCTGTAGAACGGCCTTCGCTGCAGCGACCGCATCGGCTGGCCCGCGGTTTCCCCGTTCCGGATGGCACCCGGCAAGCCGGAGGCAGACGAGGTCGGCACCGTAGTCCTGGCATCGGGCAGCCCACTTAGCCGGATCCCGCAGATCGGCGTCAGCCAAAGACTGCTTGAGCAATTCCGGCCATTCCTCGGGGTAGATGTCCCAGACTTCCAGTGCAACTTTGGGCTCCGAGACCGTCCCTTCAAAATGGAGGAAAGGCAGAGTCGACGCACCGCCGATCTTCACTAACGACGTCCGGCTGCCACCCTCCGCCGCGGTTGCCCCCAGTGTCACCGTGTGACACTTGCCGGCCCATGTTTTCTTAGTTTCCGGAATCATATAACCCCTTTCTTAATGACAAGGTGACAGGGTGACAAGGTGACTCGGAAAGGCATAGTTTTCAATAGGCGTCCCTTAACCACCCGGTCACCTTGTCACCTTGTCACCTTATGACCTTCCAAGATCTTGCCTAAAATTTCCTCAACCGCCGTCTTCCCGGGCGAACCGTTCGTCAGCTCGCTTACCGGGCGACCGGCCAAACCAAACTCGATCAACTGGCGGTCGTATGGGATTATTCCCCCGACTTCCAGCCCAACGCCTTCGCAATAACTCTTGAGCTGGCGGGGATCGCAATCCGTCGAATTATTCAGAATGAGGAATCGCTGTTCGATGCCGAGAGACAGCTGATGGGACAGCTTCAGAATGCGCTCCGCCCCCTTCAGGGCTGCAGGAGATGCGCTGCTGATGATCAGCAGGACATTCACATTCTGGGTGGTCGACCGGGACAGGTGCTCAAGCCCCGCCTCGTTGTCGATGACCATGTACGGATAAGAGCCACGCAGCCGGTCAATGCAACGTCGCAAGACATGGTTAACCGCGCAATAGCAGCGCGGACCTTCGCCGCAGCCCATCGCTAAAAGGTCAATTCCCTTCCCTTCGCTCAGGCACTCTTGAATCCCCATCTCCAGGTAATCGTCCTTGGTCATTCCTGGAGGCAGTTTTCGGATGGCATCGAGCAGATCCTCGCGCAATTCGCCGATGGTCTTGCCGATCCGGGCGCCCAGCGCAATGTCCAGGTTCGGATTTGGATCGGCGTCGACCGCGAGCACGGGCTGGCGTCCCTGCTTCACGAGCGAGGAAATGAGCAAAGCAGCAATGGTCGTCTTGCCCGTCCCGCCCTTGCCTGCCACTGCGACCGTGAAAGCCATCAAGCACGCTCCTTGGCCAGCCGCGCGGCAACCGACTCAAACCGATCCAACTCGGTATGTGGGATAAACCTGGCAGCCAGAAATTCATCGAAATACTGAGGACGACTGATCAAGTCGTAATAAGTCACGGACTGGGCGATGTGAAGCAACTCGTTCCAGGCGTCGACCGACAGCAAGGCCATTTCCGACCCGAGGATGGAGGTGTTGCCGACAAAGCGAATTCGCTCCAGCGGCAGATCCGGAATCAGGCCCAACGTGATTGCTTTTTCACGATCAATGTAACTGCCGAAACCGCCCGCAATCAGGATCGAGTCAATTTCCTTAAAATCCAGCCCGACGCTGGCCGCCAGTGCCTGAGCACCAGAGTAAATCGCCGCCTTCGCGCTAAGGACGTTCGTCAGGTCAGTCTGGCTGAGACAGATGTCGTTTCCCGTGTCGGACCGCGTTCCCGGCACAACAACGAATTCGAGCAGGCCGTCTTCTTCGCGGATGCGATCGGAGGTCCCGGGCAGCAGGCGTCCCGAGCGGTCAATAAGGCCCACGCGATAGAGCTCGGCCACGAGGTCTATCAGCCCGGAGCCGCAAATACCTCGCGCACGGGCGTTGCCGACCGTGCGATATTGCACGTGGCCCTCGGCGCTGATCGTCACTCGCTCGATCGCCCCTCGCATCGCCTTCATTCCGTGCCGGACACCCGATCCCTCAAAAGCCGGGCCGGCCGACGCCGAGCAGGCAATCATCCAGTCCTTGTTTCCGAGCGCGATCTCGCCATTGGTGCCGATATCGATCAACATCCGGATGCGCTCGGACCGATGCAGGCCGACCGACATGATCCCGGAGGTGATGTCGCCGCCCACCCAGCCGCCTATGCCGGGAACCACGTAGAGCAAGCCTCGAGGGTTGATCTGGATCCCGACTTCAACCGCACGGACCGGGGGAGGAATAGAAGAGGCCGAGACATAGGGAGACTTCCGAATCGTGCCCGGAGATATACCCAGCAGCAGATGGGACATGGTTGTGTTCCCTGAGCACACCACCGCTGTAATGTCGCTTAGCGAGAGATTATTTCGCTCCACCATCGCAGACAGCATCGAGTTGATGTCGGCAACGACCGCCTTCTGCAATTCATCAAGCCCGCCTGAATCCGAGTGGATGATGCGGCGGGTCACCTCTGCGCCCCATTTCCGCTGTGAGTTGTAGACTGCTTCGGCATCCACTCGCTCGGTCGTCCCGAGATTCAGCAGATGCGTGACCACGGTCGAAGTTCCCACGTCCACTGCCAGGCCGTAATTTCGACTTTCGGTGTTCCCCGGCTCGATCTGGACAATCTCCTGAACGCCGCCACGGGATCCCAAGGTTGCCGTCACACTCCAATTGGAACTCCGCAGGAGCCGAGGCAGCTTCTGAATGACCTTCAGACCCATTTGCATCACGGCTGCCGGGTGCCGGCGCTGGATCTCTCTGAATAGCCGGGACTGGTCAGACAGGCTGTCATCCAGGGTAGGAGGCGGCAGATTCAATGCCACCTTGCGTGCGAGCGGCGCCAGCGGAAAAGTCACCGCTTCAGCCGCAGGATGCAAGGCTCGGAACCTTTGCGCGTCGGCATCAATCAGGAACTGCGCCGCTTCGGTGCGGGATTCCGGCGGTATCTCTACTTCGAGATCGCCTTCGACTTTCGTCTGGCAGGCCAGTACATAGCCCTGGCGTATCTCCTCGCGGGTGAGCAGGCTGGTGGGTACCGAGAGAACCTCCCCTTTTTTGATGATCACCCGGCACTTGCCGCATAGCCCGTCACCCCCGCAAGGACTGCTCAGATCGAGTCCCGCACCGCGTGCCGCCTCCAGGACCGTGGTTCCCACCGACACACACCGGCGCTCCGCCTCAGGAGTGAAAACCACCTGGGCCGTCTTCGGCGTTGTGTCGGGGGAGCTACCGCTTTTCGTCATACAGCTGCCAGGCGTTTCCAATCGTTCTTCAGGAATCCTGGTAATCCGGCCGCTTCCTCAGGGCCGACGACCACATCACAACCTGACTCATCCTCGAGCTCACCCTTGAGCACGGCAACCAGCCCAGGGATAACCAGCTTTTTATGATTCACCTGGTCGAGAACGCCGCATTTCTTGACAGCGGCCGCGATCGTCTCGCCACTGAGCTTGTCGTCCGCGTAGGAATTCAACACTCCCAGCCCGTTCGTCTCGACGACGGCGATGAAAGCCGGTACCTTGGAGTTTTCTATTTCTCCCTCCACCGTAAAGTAGGTGAGAGCAAAGTTGGTGGTCACGATGACCGGCGCATCGCGTCCGGGATCGCCCACCTTGTACACCTTGGCCTCAACGGCATTGGGCACCTGCGGGTCGGTGAAAATGTTGAACCGGGCCGTGAGGACAGGCAGCACCTGCCACGGTTCGCGTCCCGACATCACAACGATCGAGGCATACTTGCACACCAGCGTTATCGCCTGGCTGGTTTCCTGGAAGGGGTCGCGAGGATCGGTGAAAGCAATGACCGGGAAGCCCAAGGCTCGGACGTTCTTCTCTAAGGCAAGTCGACGCAGCTGCGTGAGTTTGGTCAACGCGTCGCTCGGATTCTGAGTCTTCGGGGCGAGGACCAGATCGTTGACACCCAGCTTCTTGATTTCGGCAGTCAGATTAGCCAGGTCATCGAGAGTATCAGCAGAAACGGCCAGCGGGGCGTTGTTAGACTTCCCCAAAGCAGCCAATTCCGCAAAGTTCTGACGATTCGCGCCGCAGATCAAGGGGCGTTTGCCGGGCAGATTCTGCAGAGCGGCACTCAAAGCAGCGGCGTCGGACGAGACCAGGACCAGCGGAAGATCTGTAGCTTTCGCAATCTCTGCGGCCTTGGCTGCAAATGTCGCGGCATCCTGCGTCTGCTCAAGCGCGATCAAATCGACGCGCACCTCCTTGCCCGCCCGGATGAAATGCAGGCTGGTGGCCGTCTGCGCGGCCTTTGTCGCGTCTTCAGCGTCAGTTACACGGAGCGCGACGCCGGGCGGCCGGTGGAACTTCTCCTCATGGCGGAACAGGACTGTCTCACCGCCGAGCTGAAGGGCCCTGGATCCGGCCCCGATCGTTACGGTTCGCATCGGCGGCTCGGCGGACTCCGCCAAGGCCTGCTTGGCCTGATCAGAGACGTGCGGGCACTTCTCGAGGGGCATTTTCTTGGCCGCCACCTGCATTGCGAACGCCATGCAAGTCGGCACCTGGCAATCGCCGCAGTTCGTCTTCGGAAGAAGCTTGTAAATATCGATTCCAGTCAACTTAGCCATACGGCTACTCCTTTGTTTCCCGTTGCCGGTTACCCGTTGCCGGTTGCCAGTTGCCG
>Ga0105091_10000079_pt1 | contig 33216 bp, 28 predicted proteins | sample PPLLak1March2015_FD_87022 | JGI IMG/M metagenome (GOLD analysis project Ga0105091, IMG submission 87022) | Freshwater sediment microbial communities from Prairie Pothole Lake near Jamestown, North Dakota, USA - PPLs Lake P7 Core (1) Depth... | ecosystem: Environmental > Aquatic > Freshwater >... | reverse complement strand
TTGCCGATTGTCGATTTTTAATTTGGATATTCATTTTTGGTTTATTATTGTCCCTGTATATGGATTTATATAAACAGGTTTTATTTTAGATAAATAGCCGGTCCAAGGGGAATTAATAGAGCAGGCATCTTTATATTTTTTCGTTTCGTAAATATAAAAATAGTTTCGGCTGAATTCAGGCCCAATACCTAAATTTGTTACTGAAGAACCAGTATAATCAGCGTAATAATCATCCTGAAGGAACATTCCTATTCCTGCTTGAATCTGGGAAATCCTGTTAAAAATATCATCGTTACTATAGTTAGAAGAACTTGTTGCTGTATATCCATCACGATTTCTAATTCTAACTTCATGACTGATTAATTTGCCGGACGGTGAAAAAACAATAGAAAAGGTTGTAGCATCCGTAATTAATTGTGTATTTTTTATTTCTGTTTCCGAGTTCAGATACCCATCGCCACGAGGGGTCACGTTATTCGGCTCATAAAGCATATCGGTAACAGCTATCGAATCCGGCAGTTTAATCGGCTGAATTCCATCGGCAGCTCTAAATCCGTTTTCGAGACCAGTTTTGTCATAGTCATAGATGATAAAGACAATATATTGCGAAGAATGAATAGGATTATCCGGGTCATAGATTTTCTGAAAACGGATGCCGGCATATCGCTGTTCTTTGGCGGCGATGGCACGGGCACTGGCCAGAGCGGCATTTATTATGGATTTTGCGCCGCTTTCGGATTCGAAGGAATTAAGGAGCATATTGGTGGTAGGGACGGCCAGGGCAATCATCAACGCGGCAATACTGATGACGATTGTCATTTCAGTAAGCGTCACACCGGATTGTCTTTTTTCGTTTATCATTTTATATCATCAGAAGTATTTGGGTCGCCATCGGGACCATCTGAAATTATTACAGGGAAAGTTTTCTTTGTTGCCGGATCAGGATAAAACCCGGGGCCAAGAAGAATATAGCGATCATCATAATAATCATAACGAAGGGTCTTGCCGGGCAGTATTCCTGATTTCCAGGGGTCGATAAATCTAAACAGAGGATAAGTAACCCCATTTGCCACGAGTTTCATTTCATTGCCGGCATTATCTTTATTTGTAATCAGAGATTTATCAATTTTGTCGAGGGTAGTCCTGCATTCGGGCACCTGGCTGAGGAAGAAATAAAGGGCTTCACTGCCGGAGTATTCATCTAGATGATTTATGGCAGGCACAATTGTAACACTGCCAAGAGGTAAATTGAGGGCTATTCGAATTGTATATGTCAGGTCATTAACGGAAAAGCCATTGCAATCCAGAGGGAAAGTAAAACCTGTAAAGCCCGCATCCTGATATGTGTAGCCGAAATTATTAAACTGCTGGAGTGCGTTACCGATGAGGGCGATTGTTTCTCTTGTTAATTTTTCCTTTGCCTGGTCATTTAAGCGTTTGGTGATTTTGAAGATCATTGAGACCAGTATGGCGATAATCGCCACGACCATTATCATCTCGATGAGCGTGAAGCCGGATTTATAAGCGCGCGTTCTCATATAAATATCGCCCCAAAAAAATGCCGGCGTTTAGTAGTTATGTATGTCATCGGCCGTGCCGTAATAGCCATCGGCCCCCGCTGAAATTAAAATATATGAATCTGGATTATACGGCCAGACATTCTGTGTAATTCTCGGATCTCTTAAGCCGTATCCGGTACCTGTTCCCCCATACCCCGTAAGTAATGCATTATCTTTATAAGCTTCTCTATAGAAAACGAGATTGTCCGTAGGCGAAGTTGAAAAACCAAGAGGATGTTTTAAACCAGAATTTCCGTTTGCAGTAAGTTTACCTAACTGAATTAAAGGATCATTATCAGTATAATCATAAATTCTGTAGCTTGTATTAATTACAAATATATTAGGATCAAATATTTTGCTGGATGTGTTTGCTTTATAATAAAGAATAGGCGCACCGGCCATAATAACTTTTCCTGTGGCATCAATTGTTTTACGGACTTTAAAAACATCGCAAAGAACAAAGGTATTAGGAGCAAGCGGGTTGGTATTATTGAATAATTTGCTGATTTGGAAAACATTAGCTGTCGCAGCTTCTATATAAGCATTTTTTCTTTCATTAAGAGTAGTCTGCGGCCCTCTATTTCTAGCCGGGTCATAAGATAGGTCAGTTCCCGGCCCAGCAACAAAAGCTAGACCGCTTCCCGTATAGCCATCCGCACGCCATGCAGTGCTAGGGTGAAAGCCCATCAGGTCCCAGCCAAGCAGGGCCTCAGAAAGTTTCTGCGCACCACAATAGTTCGTTAGAGGAGGAAAAGGCGGAATTACACGCCAATTGGAAGGCGGGTAATCACCATAATCCTGTTTAAAGGCCTGCAAAGCTGTATCAATTGATGCAAACTGGGCCTTTTGGGCTGTTTCTTTTGCCTTTAAGCGAACGGCCGCAATTGAGGGGATGAGGATACCCAGCAATATGGCAATTATTGTTACGCTGGTAAGCAATTCAACGATTGTAAACCCCTTACGCTTATTCATTATGTTCATCCTTAAATTCTAAAATTTATTACCAAGCCTCAGCAAAGAGCGCAAAGTCATCAAAATTGACTAATCCATCCTCATTGAGATCGGCTCTGATGCAAGTGACTCCGCCTGCGAGCCAGTCTCCGGCAAATATGAAAATATCATAATAGTCAATGGATAAATCATTATTAAAATCGGCCGCTGGCGGGTCAATGAATGTAGGCCCAATGGGGGCCTGATAACAGCCGTGCATCCAATCTTTAGCAAAAACAGCATAGTCGTCGAAATCGAGAATATTATCGTTATTTAAATCCAGGCCGCCGGTGAGCCAGTTTTCCGCTATAGTCTTTAAGTCAAAGATATTTACAATGCAGTCATGATTAAAATCTCCAGGCCGGTAAACTGTAACAGTGCCCCGATTAACAAAATTGATAGAGTCCCATCTAGCAAGATAATAATAATAATATGGTTGAGTGACTGTTGTATTAGTTCTTATACCGAGACCTAACAAATGCTGACCATCCGGGACATTGATATTTATTTCAATGTGAAAGACACCATTTTGGTTCAGACCAGCAAGATTCGAATCCCAAATTGTATCGCCATCTATTGTAAGAACCGCCATAAATAATTTTGAATCCCAACCGACATATTCGGGGTATTCCGTGCCGAGCTGAAGGTCAAATGCGATTTTATTTACGTCACTGAAATAAATGCATTGTGCCACATAAGCAATATCATCTTTTTGGAATGTAGCATATGTTCCTGTCGAAATAGCTAAAGACAAGTTGCCGTCAACAGCCCAATAATTATTCACAGCACCGCTGAACTTCGAAGCAGGGATATTGACATCGAGCCAGTTGGCCGGAGGATAAACCGAAATGTCGCTAATCTGACCATCCATTTCAAAACTTCCGTTCCTTATCAAACTTACTTCTGCCGCCTGCCCTGTTAAAGCTGATAACAACAGACAAGCCAGCCAAATACTAAAAACCCTTTTCATCGCCTCTCCTGAGATAATTATTTAATTACTAAAATTACAAATATCGTCTTTTGTTCCGTATTCACCATCAAAACCTGCAGAAATCAGGATATAGGAATCAGCCCGATAAGGCCTGTCCCCGGAATCAATCTTTTTATCACGAATCATATCATAAAAGTATTTGGGATAAATTCCTGCAAGTGCCTCACCATCGGAAGTAGTACCCCCTGAAGCAAGCCGATGAGCTGGACCTGTATCCCATGGCATTCCCATATCAATGAGGTTTTGATTATCATCAAAATTGTATATATATTTATTGTTAGTCCGAGCATCTGTTATCATAGTTCCAGGAGCTGCATTACTATCAGGATATAACATTTTTGTTGTATCAGCCCTGTAATAAAGAATGGGCATACCCATTTTTTTGCCGGTTTTTTTATTAGTGGCGCGATTATAAGAATCACATAATATGTAAGATGATGAAATAAATTTGGCGTCAGTAGTTATTTTTGTAGCATCATAAATGTCACCTATCTGGTATGCGTTTGCGTTTTCCAAGTCTAAATACATCTTTCTGGATTTTAGGTTAGCAGCATAATCTATAGCAGTAGGAGTATCCTTAGGAGGATATAAATTTGTGGTTCCATCTGTGCCGTCGCGGCGAAATTTCGAATTCGGATTGAAGCCCTTTAGGTCCTGGCCGACCATTGCCTCAGCAAGTTTCATTGCACCGCAGTACTCCAATCCGGGAGCCGCGGATCCATCATAACGGCCGGATTCAGGATAACCTTCGAATTCGGCGTGAAACAAATCCAGTGCCACACCGATACTATGGAATTGGGCGCGCTGTTTGACATCCATGGCATACCGCCTGACGCGATTAAGCGCAGGAGTAAGCAGGCCGATGAGGATGATAATTATGCTCATTACCGTGAGCAGCTCGATAATAGTAAACCCTTCTTCGCTTACGCTTCGAAGGGCAGGCCCGCCTTTTCGGTCCTGAAGGTTCCATTTGTTTTTCATTTTGGTTTCTCCTTATATATCATTGCAATTTTGGTTTATCCGCCGACATTGAGCGTTGAAATAATCTTAATCATGGGCAGGAACACCGACAGCACGATGACAAGCACGATACCGCCGAGGCCGAGAATCATTATAGGCTCAAGCAAGTGCATCATCGATGCGACAAGGACATCGACCTGCTCGTCGTAATTATCCGCGATTTTCAAAAGCATTTTATCCAAGTCTCCCGTTTCTTCGCCGACGGCCACCATGTTCGAGACAATCAGGTCGACCGTTTTGGACTGCTTCAAAGGCATAGCGAACGTATCACCCTGCCGGATTGAATTTTGAACGTTAAGAAGCATCTTTGAAAAGACTTCGTTGCCGGCGGTTTCGCTTGTAACGTTAATGGCATCAAGGATGGGGACGCCTGCGCCGATGAGTGTGCCGAGCGTTCGGGTCCAGCGGGTGATAGCGACTTTTCTGGACAACTGGCCCAGAATAGGCATTCTGATTCGAATGGCATCGAGGATGTATCTTCCGACTTTGACCCGCCTGACAAGACGAGTGATGAAAACGAACCCAAAAGGTATGCCGATAATAACAGCCCAGCCGAAATCGTTGGCTATCCACCGCGAAATATTAAGCACGGCCTGTGTTATCGCCGGCAGGCCCTGGCCTTCGAGCATTTCTTTGAGCACGGTTTCAAATTTAGGTATGACAAATATCATTAACATGATAAGCATTGTCAAGGCGGCGCAAAGAACGACTATGGGGTAAATCATCGCGCCCTTGACGCGGGCTTTCAGCTTCTGGGATTTTTCCATGAAATCGGCGACACGGGACAAAATCAAATCGAGCACGCCGCCCGTTTCACCGGCAGCGACCATACCGACCATCAGGCGGTCGAAAGCCCGAGGGAAACGGCTCATGGCCTCGGATAAAGTTGCGCCTCCTTCGATATCATCTGCAACATATCCGATTATACGTTTGAATGTCCCTGCCTTTTGCTGCTCTTCGAGAATTCTAAGTGACCTCAAAATAGGCAGGCCCGCGTCCTGTAGAGTCGATAGCTGCCGCGCGAATTGAGTGATAAACTTGATTTTTACCTTGCCGCCTGCACCGCGCCTTTTCTTTGGTTTGGCAATGGCACCGGCTGCGGCGGCGCCCTTCTTGCCGGCTGAAGCGGCCAGCACCTTTGTGGGGAAATATCCCATGTTGCGTATCTTGCTGACGGCCTCTTTCTGGCTTAAGGCCTCGACTTCATTTTTTATCGCTACTCCCTGCGAATCCAAAGCTTCATATTTAAACAGCGGCATATGGACCTCCTGTTAATTTAATTTTTATTCAGCTTCCGCTATAGTTTCCTTAACGACCTCGTCAATTGTCGTGAGGCCGTCATAAATAGCCGATAAACCGGCGTCACGAAGCAGCTTCATACCGCTTTTCTGGGCGGCCGTTCTCAAAACGTTGGTCGACGCGTGATTCATAATCAGCTCACGAACTTCATCATTGAATGTCATTATTTCAAAAAGACCTGTTCTTCCCCTGTACCCTGTATTATTGCACCTGGGGCAGCCGGCACCATAAAAGAATTTTTTGCCTTTAATATCCTCAGGGGACAAGCCAAGCTCCATTAGCTGGCTTTCAGTTGGTTGAAATGCCATCTTGCAATGCTCGCATATTTTTCTTACTAATCGCTGTGCGACGATTCCTTCGATCGTCGCGGTGAGAAGGAATGGCTCAATGCCAAGGTCCAAAAGTCTTGCTATCGAGCTTGGAGCATCATTTGTGTGCAATGTTGTAAATACGATGTGACCGGTAAGCGACGCCTGCGCGGCAATTTCCGCCGTTTCAAGGTCACGAATTTCACCGACCATCACGACATCGGGGTCCTGACGCAAGATTGATCTTAGACATTTCGCGAATGTAACGCCGATATCGGGCTTCATCTGGACCTGAACGATTCCATCAATATCATATTCAATGGGGTCTTCTGTGGTAATTACTTTTGTTTCAATATCGTTAAGCTCATTTAACGCGGCATAAAGGGTTGTTGTTTTACCGCAGCCGGTCGGGCCGGTAACGATGATAATTCCGTTTGGCTTATGAATAAGCTGATGAACAACATCCAACTCCTGAGTTCTTATCCCAAGTTTTGCAAGGTCTAACTGCATTTGGCTTCTGTCAAGAATACGAAGCACAACGCTTTCACCATACATTGTGGGTAAAACACTGACACGCAGGTCAACCGGATTTCCCTGCACTGTAAGAGAAATACGGCCGTCCTGCGGGAGACGCCTTTCCGCAATATCAAGATTTGCCATAACTTTTATTCTTGAGCTAAGTGCGGCCGCGATATGCTTTGGGGGAGGAACCATTTCATAAAGGACACCATCGATACGATAGCGCATCTTGTATTCATTTTCAAATGGTTCGAAGTGTATATCCGAGGCCTTGTCCCTTATCGCCTGCATAAGGACAAGGTTGAGAAGTTTTTTAACGGGATTTGATTCGGAAAGCTCTTTTAACTCATCGAGGTCTATACTTTGGTTTCGCCCCTCAAATTCGGCAAGGAAACCATCTTCCTGGATCTCGCTGATAAGCTCATTGATTCCCTGACCTTCATCTTTTTGCTGATAATTTTTTGCAATCGAGTCTTCAAGGGCCTGGGTATCTACGATTTTGGCCGTCACCTTCATTCCAAGCAGTGTGCTGAGGTCATCTGTTGCCCTGAAACTATCTGCCTTGTCAACGGCAACCACCAATTCATTTGTATCTTCTTTAAATTCGATTGGCAAAACTTTATAAGTTTTAGCCATCTGAGGGGCAAGCTTTTTTATCGCTTCAGGTGATATTTTTATATCCCCAAGATTGACATATTCCATACCTCTTTGTGCTGCCAAGGCAATATGCAATTGCTTTTCATTAACCAGGCCAAGTTCTACAAAGATTTCACCAATATTGATAGTTTTGTGGTCTTTTTGCTGTCTTTGTTTTTGAATTTCTAAACAATGGTGGACTTTTTCGCGTGTCAGCAATCCCATCTTCATGAGGACTCTTCCGATAGGTCTGCCTCTTAACTGTTCTATTGGCGGCATTTTATCCATAACCTTATCCTTTATTTGCCTTGCCCTATGATTTACATTATATTCTCATAATACGTGATATGTCAAGTATTTAGCATTTAGACATATGGTATATGAGACTGCATATTATAAACTCAACGTAAATAACGTCCTACCTTTAAGCTGGTCAACCTCCGAAGCTTTATAATTTATCAGGCAAATATTAGCTATATTAACATAAAGCCAAAAATAAGTTATGTCCTGAGAACCGGCCCAAAATCTTCCTCTTCTTCATGGGGTCTTTCATGAGGTTTGAGTGTCTTTAATCTGCCCATAGCCTTATCGTGTAAAGCACCAGGAGACCTGGCTTTATCGAGCATTTCGGACATTGTTATTTTACCGGCCTCATATAATTGCCAAAGGTGGTCATCCAGCAATTGCATACCAAGTTTTCTTCCTGTCTGAATGCTTGAGTCGATACGATAAGTCTTATTTTCACGTATAAGGTTTGCAATAGCAGGTGTAACAACCATGAATTCGTAGGCCGCAACTCGTCCTTTGCCTGTTGACAAGGGGCAAAGTGCCTGACTAAGAACGGCTATTAAATTACTGCTCAACTGAATTCGAATCTGCTCCTGCTGGTCTACAGGGAACACGTCGATAATACGGTTTACGGTGCCGGATGCACTTGTTGTGTGCAGGGTGCTGAAAACCAAGTGTCCCGTTTCCGCAGCACGAATCGCCGCTTCGATTGTTTCGAGGTCTCGCAATTCACCGACCAAAATTACGTCAGGGTCTTGTCTAAGCACACGACGAAGCGCTTCGGAAAAGCTGGGGACATCAATTCCTACTTCACGCTGGTTAATAATAGATTTTTTATGGTTATGATAATATTCAATTGGCTCTTCAATTGTAACTATATGACGGTCAATATTTTCGTTAATGTAATTGACCATTGTAGCTAAAGTAGTTGTTTTACCGCTTCCAGTCGGACCGGTTACTACGAATAATCCTCTTGGCCTTCGGCAAAGGGCTGCGCAAATTTTGGGTAATCCGATTTCATCAAAACTTAAAATTTTATATGGAATGAGACGCAAAACCATTGCGACATTGCTTTTTTGCTTGAAAACAGATACACGGAAACGGCACTGCTCGCCATAAGCAAAACCGAAGTCTGTTCCGCCTTCTTCCTGGAATTCCTGCTGATTTCTCTCGGGTGTGATGCTTTTCATCAGGGCAAAGGTGTCATCGGGTTCAAGGACTTTTGTTTCGAGTGAACGCAGGCGCCCATCAATTCTCAAAACAGGCGGCCTGCCAACGGTGATGTGAATATCTGAGCCGCCCATGGTTACGCAGGCCTGAAGCAATCTATCAATATTTACTGTTGCCATTTAAATGATTCCTGAAAAAACTATTAAGTCACGACACCTTCCATCTGTGCAATAGCTGCAACTTCCGCTGGTGTTGTTACACCCTTGAAGATTTTAAGTTTGCCGTCTTCCATAAGCGTTCTCATGCCGCTGGCAATGCAGGCTTTGCGAAGCTCGCTTGTCGGAGCTTTTGTAAAGGCCAGTTCCCTTACTTCGTTATTAAGTTCAACCATCTCAAATATACCTTTACGGCCTTTATAGCCAATTCCATTACATTGACTGCAGCCTGCCCCTTTGTAAATAGAATTTGTTTTCAGGTCTTCGGGTGTTATATTCAAAAGTCTTAAATAACGCGGATCGGGGTCTTTATCTACAGTTTTGCAGTTTTTGCAAATAACTCTTAGAAGACGCTGGGCCATAATTGCCTGAATTGAGCTTGCAACAAGGAAAGGCTTAACACCCATATCAATTAGACGTGTTATTGCACTAGGCGCATCATTTGTGTGCAGCGTGCTGAAGACAAGGTGGCCGGTGAGTGCGGCCTGAATTGCAACATCAGCAACGATACCATCGCGGATTTCGCCGACAAGAATCACATTAGGAGCCTGACGCAGCATTGCACGGAGAATTTTATCAAATGAAAGGCCGATATCCTCTCGGACCTGCACCTGGTTCATGCCGGCAAAACTGTATTCAATGGGATCCTCGGCAGTAATGATTTTTTTGTCGGGCTTATTAAGCTCCTGCAGTGCGGCGTAAAGGGTAGTTGTTTTTCCGCTTCCTGTAGGGCCTGTTACAAGGAATATGCCATTAGGCCTGCGGATAATACGCTGAAAACGGTCGTAGTCATCCGATTCAAAGCCAAGTGCCTTAATACCGATATTTACGGCATCGGGACGCAAGATACGAAGCACAACGCTTTCACCGTGGTTGCCAGGCAAGGCCGATACACGGAAATCGACATCCTGCTGGCCAATTCTTCTTTTAATACGTCCATCCTGCGGAACACGCCTTTCGGCTATGTTCATGCCGGAAAGAATCTTAAGACGCGTCATTAAAGGGGCCTGCATATTCTTTGGAATGTTATCTTTTTCAAAGCAGACACCATCCAAACGATATCTTATGCGAACTCTATCGACCATAGGCTCTATATGAATATCGCTGACCCGCATATTTACGGCTGTATCGATGATAAGATTAACTAACCGAACAACTGGGCCGTCATCTGCGCCTGCAACTTGCCCAGCTTTAAGAACTTCTGCCTGAAATTCGTGCCCCGCCTCAGCGAGTTCGGCAGCAGTTGCGTCTATGCTATGCCTTAGCCGGTCTGATTCCTCTGCCCTGCTTTGCTCAAGACTATCAGTAACAAACCCGCGAATTTTTTTGGGATTGGCTACATAGCAATCAAGCTCTTTATTGGTTCGAAACCTGACTGAGTCCATTGCATCAAGGTCAACCGGGTCAGAGATAGCCAGCTTCAATCGGCCGTTTTCCGCCCCGATTGGCAAGACGCCATGCCTTTTAATCAGGTCTTCCGGAACAAGCTTCAGAATTTCAGGTGTAATAGTGATGGTATCCAGATTGACATATTTCATGTCATGCTGCTTTGCAATAGCTTTTGCGAGGGTTTCAGCATCTATAAGGCCTTTTTCTTCAAGAACTTCGCCGAGGCGTTTTTTTGTAGCCTGGCCTGTTTTAATAGCATCAATCAGGGCTTGTTTTTCTACAAGACCTGCCTTATATAATACTTCCCCCAAATGTCTGCGTGCTGTTTTGGCCATATATACCCGCTAATAGAGATTTGGTTATAATCCTATAATAGCACATTTTGCGCAATTTGTCAAGAAAATCGCAGTATGCCTTCTCCAGTTTGTATCGAGGATTACGAGCAGCACACCCTATAATAACTTTGTTTTTGTTCAACAGTAAAATCAACATTCAAAAACTTTTTTATTACTTCAATATTCGTAATCAGGTGTTTTGAAAGCTGATTTGTGGTAAAAAATCCTTTTTTCTGCATTGCCATATAAATTACTAACTGGTCTGCCAAATGATGGTCAATACCTGCACGGCTGTTTAGATAATCTTGTGCTTCGTTTGCAACCTCTCCGACAACCTTTTGGGAAGATTTACCCTTAGCACCGAAGCCGGTACATATAATAAAGCGATTATCGCCGGCAATATAAATTACAATACAATTGCCTGCACTATTGCTATCGACAACGTCAATATGTTCATAAATGTCTATATTCAGTCCTGAGTCTAAAAGCATTTTTTGCTGCTTTTGAGCAATTTGAATGGGTAATTTCGATGTGTAAATTTTTGCTGAAATCACGGGATTTAATATCGGTTCACATAAATTAATAATGTAATCACTGTTATGCCGGGGCCGGACAGTAAAATTTATTTGTCCCCCGCCACCCGGCGAAAAACCATATTTCAGCAATTTACAATCGGCTTTGAAATCCGCAGCCGCTATCGCGGGAAGGAAACTATTTTTTATAAAATCATGTGGGGGCGCCCAAAGATTATGTGTTCCGCCGGTAATTGTTACATTGCTTTTTTCATTGGCTGTGAAAAGAACAGGTAAAATTGTTTGCATTACAAGAAATACCGAACCTGCTGAACCAATATCGAAATTGTAATTTCCAGCCACGACTTTTTCCGGTTTAAACTCAAGGACACTGGAGCCAATTTGCACCTCTGAACATTTGGCATTACAAATTAGTTTGGCGGCTTCGACGCAAACCAGGTGCTGTTTACGTAAACCGGGTCTGGGCCTGTTGGCACGTATATTTTTCATATAAAGATGCTTGCCGGTTATGCAAGCCAGAGAAAGGCTGGTTCTTAAAATCTGTCCACCACCTTGGCCAAAACTGCCATCAATTTCCACTTTTTCCATATATTTAAACGGGCAAATCAATCGCCGTGTCACCGACTATAATACAACAAACGTCTTTGGGATTAATTACCGGGGATTTTAGAATAATTTTGTCGTCCTGGCGCCATTCTATAAGAGCGCCTATAGATATATCGTCTCCTTCGAAATTACGTAAACCTAAAAGTAAACCATTGGCTTTATCCATATTCAGTATTTTGGTGGTTTGAATCGCGATATTCTTAAGGTTTATTTTATAAACTTTACTCCGGGCAAAATATTCTTCAAACCTTTTTTGTCTATATGCCGTTCTTTGCTCTGCAGATTTTTGTTTGACTTTACTTGCAGATCTAATCATTTCTATATAGCAGCCGGGATTTTTCAATCCTTTTATTATTTCAAACAACTCATTTTCCCGATTAATAACGATAATTGCTTTAGGTTTTAATATTGTAACAATCTCCCACCAAAAAACACATGCTGCGGGGCCTGTAACAAAGCCGGGGGTATCGATTAAAACCGTTTCAGCTTTCTTCGATGCATTTTCAACACATTTGATGATAGCACGGGCTAATTGAAGCATATGCCCTATCGGATTCAAATATCCGGTAAAAGCAATTCCCTCAACAGGCAGTTTCGATAAATCATTTTCTCCCTGTCTTGCTATGGCCCATCCCACTGTTGTCGGCGGCCCGATATGCGACTGCCCTGTATCTGCATCAACGATGGCAATTGATTTTTTACCGCTTATTTTAGAAGCTATTGAAGAGATTAGTGTAGTTTTGCCTATATCAGTTGCCCCGAGAAAAAGGTAAATTCCGCTTTCATAATATTCGTAACTTAAAATATTCTTATGGACTTTCATACGAATTGTTATGGAAGCCAGAAAGAATCATACCTGGGTTCATCTTTTTCTTTTTGCAAAAAGCCATTTTTTAAATTTATCCAAGGGCAATGCGTTAATTACATCGTCTTTTGTCGCCCAGCCGCGGCCCGCGGTTGCCACACCATAGCTCATATGCGCAAACTCATATAATTTATGCGAATCTGTCCCTATCATTAATTTGACACCTGCATCAATCGCCATCTTAACATGAACGTCTTTCAAATCGAGCCTGTATGGACTTGAGTTGATTTCCAATGCAGTGTTTGTCTGCGAGGCATGCTTGATTACTGCTTCCATATCGATATCCATCGGCTCACGTTCATTTATGAGTCTTCCTGTAGGATGAGCTATGCAATGAACATAAGGATTATCCATTGCCTTTAATGTCCTCATTGTAACCTTCTCGCGGGGACTTGTCATTCCTGAATGAATTGAGCCAATTACAAAATCGAGCCTGGCCATTATCTCATTACTGTAATCCATGCTTCCATCAGCGAGTATATCTACTTCCGAGCCGACAAAAACCTCTATATCTTTAAATTTCTGTGCTGCCTTCCGTATGTTTTCTATGTGTTTAAATAAACGATCAGGCGATAATCCGTTTGCAATCCCTGCTGAGCCTGAATGGTCAGTTATACATATATATTTATACCCCCTGCCGCGTGCTGCTTCTAATACTTCGTTGATTTCGCAGCGGCCATCCGAGGCAGTTGTGTGCATATGGCAATCACCTTTTATATCCTCCAAACGGATTATCTTGGGCAGTTTATGTTTGATTGCTGCATCAATTTCCCCCCTGTCTTCGCGAAGCACCGGCTCAACATAATCAAGACCAAGCTTTTCGTAAATTTCATTTTCGGTCTTGCCGGCTATCATTTTTTCGCCGCGAAAAAGGCCATATTCATTTAATTTTAATTTTGCCTTGAGAGCTAAATCCCGTAAATGAACATTATGCGGCTTGGAACCCGTAAAGTAATTTAACGCTGCACCGAAACTATCTTTGGGGACAACACGGACATCGACTTGAACGGGGCAAATCTCAGTATTTATAATTGCGGAACCTTTTGTGTCCCCTGAAGACAAAATCTGCCGGACAAAGTTTGCTTTTACAAAGGAATCGATAATTCTTTTACCATCTTTTGCGGCGACAAGGATATCGACATCTCCTACTGTCTCGGCATACCGTCGAAGAGAACCGGCAAAAGCAATTTTTTCAATGCCATCTAAACCATTAAGAAAATCCATGGCAATATTTGCGGCAGTGAAGGCCTCATGAAGATGAATTCTGCCTGATGAATGCGTGAGAGAATCAATTCCTTTGGCAATAGCCGCTGTTTTCTTTTCACCGAACCCATGAAGCTGGGCTAATTTTCCTTCCTGAATAACTTTCTTTAAATCGTCAATGGTTTTTACATTAAGTTTTTCATAGACGGCCTTTATCCCTTTTGGCCCCATTGCCTGGACTTTCAGCAATTCCAAAAGAGTCACGGGAATTTTATTTAATAACTCCTGATGATGGATTATTTTTCCGGTTTTAATAAATTCTTCAATTTTGCTTAATGATGATTTGCCTATACCGGGAGTTTCGGCCAATTTACCGGATGCAAACATTTCATCGATATCGCCGGGCAAACCGCTTATTACCCGTGAGACTTTGAGATAGCTATTAATGCGAAAGACATCCTCGCCGAGAATCTCCATTATATCGGCCATTTCTTCAAATAATCGGCTTGCCTCAGAATTTTTCATATCGCAGATTATAACATTGAAATAATAAATTGAAAAATAAGATTATGGTTTCAGTAGACCACTCTGTTCACAAACTGATATTTACAAATTTATGTTTCAGATATAAAGCTGCTGCATATAAACCGGAAGTTAATGTAAGTGGATTTTGGGAAATTATATTATAAAGGAATTGAACGGTTTTTTGGGCTGTTTTTTCATATTTAAACTCGTCTGTTAACCGGTAAAGCTCTAAAAGGTCAACAGCGGCGGTGCCGCAGGCAGAGGGGACATTTCCTCCTTCTGAAAGGTTTTTAGAACGAACAATAAGATTTTTGACAGATTCAGCAGAAAAGAAGAAGCCGCCATTTTGTTTATCTTCAAATTCATTAAGCATAATATCTGCAAGTCTCTTTGATTCCTCAAGCCAGCGTTTTTCATCTGTTGATTCAAAAAGCTGCAATAGTCCTTCAATAAAATATGTATAATCATCAAGAAAAGCAGGGACATTGGCGACATTTGCCCGATATACTCTTAATAGGTGATTTTCTGAGTCATTTAGATTATTTAAAATGAAGTCCGCAGCTTTAGCTGCAGTGCGGGTATATTCAGGCACATTGAGCTGTTTTCCTGCATATACAAGCGATCCAATCATCAAGCCATTAAGACCGGTTACTATTTTATCATCTTTGTGAGGCGTTTTTCGGGTTTTGCGCTTTGTTAACAGTTTTGTCCTCAAATCAGCAATTTTGACTGCAAATTGCTGTGGGTCCTCATTCATCGATTTAGCTATTTCTTTAATCGTTTCTCGAAGATAAATAATATTATTGCCGGTTTTTTCGCCTGAACGTTCTTCTGTAAAATTGCCGTCGGGGGAAAGGTTATAAACTTTGGCAAAGATTTGAGCATCTTTATCGCCGAGGGCTTCAAAAATTTCCTTATATTGCCATAAATAAAATTCTCCTTCTTTGCCGAATTCTCCAGCATCGAGCGCAGTATAAAAAGCACCTTCGGGAGAAATCATTTCATCTTGAAGCCAATTGAAAATATCCTCAACTGCAAGCCTGTAATGATTTTGATTTGTAAGCAGAAAAGCATCAGTAAAAGACCTTATTAATTGTGCATTATCATAGAGCATCTTTTCGAAATGAGGGACAGGCCAGAACTCGTCTGTGCTGTAACGATGAAATCCGCCCCCGATATGGTCATGTATGCCGCCCATCCAGATACTATCCAATGTGCGGGTAATCATGTGCAAAAGTGCTTCATTATGAGTTTGCCGAAATTGTTCGATTAAAAACCTCAAGGCACCGTGCGGCGGAAATTTCGGGGCACCATCGAAACCGCCGTAATCTTCATCAAATATCCGGGTATATTGCTTTATCGCCTTGTTCAATGGTTCTGCATCGATAACCCTCTGCGAAACAAACGGGACGAAAGAGGCCTGTTTTATTAATCCAGTAAGGTTTTCTGCCAGCTGCTCGACTTTATGGCGCTGTTTATTCCAGTAATCTGAACTGATATTTAAGATGCTGGTAAACTGCTGTTTTGGAAAATATGAGCCGGCCAGCCAGGGCTTTAAATCAGTGTTCAGCCATGTTGAACTTGGCCAGCCGCCGCGGCCGTTGAGGATTTGACCTGCAAGCATATACAATTCATCGATATCGGGACGCTCTTCGCGATCAACCTTAATAGAAATGAAATTATCATTTAGGATTTTTGCTATATCTTCATCTTCAAACGATTCCTTCTCCATCGCATGGCACCAATAGCAGGTTGAATAACCGATTGATAAAAAGATGGGTTTATCTTCTTTTTTGGCTTTTTCAATCGCCTCATCGGTCCATGGATACCAATTAACAGGATTATGAGCATGCTGGAGGAGATAAGGGCTGGTCTGGCCAGCAAGCTTATTTGTATATTTTTCATTATTCATAATGTAATATGTTAGGAATTATTTTTATAAAATCGATAAGCTATTTGCTTAATGTAAGTAAAATTTATAGCAACAGAAATGTGAAATCAAAGAGTGCCAATTTTTAATACACCTGCGGCCTTAAGCTTTGATTGTTTTATCATGAATAAAACTTCATTAGCCCGTTCAAGCGGAAATTCTTCTATCGTGGGGATAATTGGAATTTCTGCGGCAAGCGTCATAAATTCCTGAGCATCCTTTCTTGTAACATTGGCAACGCTTTTAATTTCTCTTTCAAGCCATAGATATTCTGCGTAATCGAAAGCAGGTATCGGGGTTTCTTTTCTTATCGCATTTATGACGAGTCTTCCGCCTCTATTAAGAATCTTCAATGCATCCTTTACGCATTCGCCGGCGGGGGTAAAATCCATAATTTTATCGAGCTTCACAGGAGGAATATCCCCTGAAATGCCTGTCCATGCAGCACCAAGAGATTTTGCCAATTCAGCATGTCCGCCGCTTTTTGTAAAAGCAAAAACAGGATTATCAGGGAACTTGTGTTTTATAATTTGTATTACTATATGAGCTGAAGCACCGAAACCGTAGAGACCGATTGTTTCTCCTTTTTTTATCTCAGAAAGACGAAACGTTCGATAACCAATTACACCGGCACACAGCAAAGGGGCAGCTTGAGAATCTGTGAACTGCCTGGGAATTGGATATGCATATTCCTCATTGATAACCATGTATTCGGCGTAACCGCCATCTTCATCTTTGCCTGTCCATCTGGCATTTTCACAAAGGTTTTCCTGGCCTGTTTTACAGAAATTGCAGTTTCCACATGAACTATAAAGCCACGTGACTCCAACTCTGTCACTGATATTATGTTTGGTCACATTTTTGCCTAATTGAGAAACTATCCCGACCACCTGATGGCCGGGAATTACCGGCAGCTTTGTCGTAAGTCTGCCTTCTAACTCGTCGAGGTCTGTGTGGCATGCACCGCAAACTGAAATTTTAATCAGAATTTCTTTTTCTTTTGGCCAGGGTATGGGCACTTCCTGCAGAATGAGAGGCTCACCTGGTTTTTTTAAAATCATTGCTTTCATTTTGCTAATTCATGTTTGAGCTGATTTTCAAATATTTTATAATTTTCCATGCCGAACAAGCAGAATACAACTCTTTTCAAACCAGTTTTACTATTTAGGTATTCAATCACTGTATGAAGCATAATCTCGGCGCATCTTTGAATTGGAAATCCAAAAATTCCGGAACTAATCGCTGGAAAAGCGATACTGGTGAGATTATTTTTATCTGCCAATTTGAGGGAATTCAAAGTCGCATTTTTAAGCTTTTCATCTTCTTGTCCTTCTCCCATCATTGGGCCGACTGCATGAATGACAAATTTAGCCTTTAAGCTGCCGGCTTGAGTTATTACCGCCCCTCCTACAAAAGTGCCGCCGATTTCACTGCATTGCTGCTGTATAATTTGACCTCCTTTTTGCCTTATAGCTCCAGCAACGCCGCCACCGAGGATAAGCTGCTTATTTGCAGCATTGACAATAGCATCAGTATCCATTTCAGTAATATCGCCATTAAACAATTCCAGAACACTATCACCAATATCCGCTTTCATAATAAAATAGATTACAGAAGGTATTGCAAATTGAAAGGAAATTCTGGATGCGCAATAAAAAAGGCCTGCAGATCTCTGCAGGCCCTGTAAAAGATTATTTTATTACATAACTTGCTTACGTCTCATCCATCCTACGAGACCTACTCCAATAGCACCCAGCAGAACCGCGCCAGGAGCCGGAACTACCGATGAACTTCCCATTATTGCATGCCATTCTTCAAAACCATCATTAGCCGACTGATTTACCCCAAATTTTGAAGATAGATATACATACTGGTTAGGGCCTGTGAATAGGCTGTTCGGAATGTATGCATACATGTCACCAGAGCCGCTGCCATTATTAAGCTTTTCATTAAGAAGAATCCAGCTTCCTGTATCAAAGCTGTAAATCGGGGTTCCAAACGCAGCCGGGTCACCTGTCATGCCACCAGTGGGTAACAAATAAATATTGAGGACATCGAGTGAAACCAAACGGCCGGTTGTTTCGCCCTGCTGATTGATATCAAGCATAAATTTCCTATAATCTGTGCCGTTATAATTAACAACAGCCAAATCATTAATGAAAAGTGAATGATTCCAGTTGGTGCCCGCATTGTCATGCGTTTGTGCCCATTGTCCCCCATTTGAGTTATACCCGGATTCAATGCCATCGTCAGCCGGACCAATCCTTAAGAAAGGCTGAAGAACTCCGGTGCCCGTTGATTGAGGATTGATTTGCTCAAAATAAGCGCCATTAATGTACCCGCTTGTACCCGCAGTTGAAAGATCCAATGGTGATGTTGGACCAGCAATTGCTAATTGAGCAAGGGAAATTACGATGACAGATAGACATACACTTACACACTTCATTTTTTTCTCCCGACCATAAATTTAAGCTTAATTCTCTTCTCAAAAACTACTTATACATTATTTATGTAGTATTTTATCATTACATTGGTACCCAAGTCAATCAAAATAATTGGTTTTTTAAAAAATTTACCATATAGCTTCTTTTCAGAAGGTACATTAACCGATAGTCCTTTAAAAACTATTAAATTAGAGCCCAAACAGGGCTTTTTGGGTAGTGACAGAGGTTTTTTGGCTTTTATAAGCCAAAAACATCAATAAAAGTGAAAAATATCGCTTAAAAGTCACTATTTATTAATTATCTTCTGAACGGAGGAGTTTAGAGTTAATTAAGACCTTAACGAATCAGCCGTAAGTAAATTTTTAACAGCATATTTAGCAGGAAATGATTTTCTAATGAAGAAAAGGCGGCGGTGGGAATCGAACCCACGAATAACGGTTTTGCAAACCGTCCCCTTAGGCCGCTTGGGTACGCCGCCGGATTCCAAAGTAATCTACTATATTTTAATGATTTTACAACTAAAATCTTTACTTTTAAGCCCTTTTTGGAGGCTGATGAACACTTAAATCAAAGGCATCTTCCCATGCCTCCTTTAAAACCTCGGAAACAGTCGGATGGGCAAAACTGACATCGTGGAACTTTTCATTGGTGCCAATGAGAAATCTCGCAGAAGCAATAAGTTCGGTAACATGGGCACCCGCCATTGTTATACCAAGAATTTTGCCGCTTAATTTATCTCGAATAACCCTTATTTCACCGGTTGTTTCATTATGAGCCAAACTTCTGCCATTAGCCCTGAAAAAACCTCTTCCGACCGATATATCAATCCCATCTTTAGCACACATCAGCTCGTTTTTGCCTACTGAAGCGATTTCGGGAAATGTGTAAATGGTTCTTGGAATAAGTGAATAATCATACATTTTTGAGTTACCGCCTAAGATATTGTCAACGGCAATTTCCGCTTCAGCAAAGGCACCGTGCGCAAGATATGTAGTTCCCACGACATCGCCAATCGCATAAACACCTGGAACATTGGTCTGCATTTCATCATCAACTGTGATAACAGAACCTTTTGTATTTAAATTCATATTATCGATTGTTTGCTTATCACATACAGCCCTTCTTCCGACTGCAACAAGGACTTTTTTGGCTTCAATAATCTGACCAGACAACAAAATAACTTTTGCTAAACCATTGTTCTTGTCAACCGCTGTTACGGTCTGATTAGTTAAAACTGTAATACCAATTTTTTTAAGTTCCCTTTCGAGAAGCTGACTGACCCATTTATCCTCATTGTTAATGATACGTTCGAGCGCTTCTATGATTGTAACTTTTGTCCCTACAGCGGCATAAACACACGCGAGCTCGCAGCCTATGATACCACCTCCTACTATTACAAGAGATTCGGGAATTTCGGGCAATGCTAACGCCTCAGTGCTGCTGATTATAATATTTCTATCAAAAGGAAATGCGGGTATTTCATAAGGAACCGAACCTGTAGCTATAATTATTCCATTTTTAGCATTCAGCTCGAATTTCTCAGTTTGTGATTCGACAGAAACTATTTTCGGATCAGAAATAAGGCCCTTGCCTGAAAACACTTTAATTTTATTTGCTTTCAGGAGACCTGCCACTCCATTCCTGAATTGAGTAACTATTCCATCTTTTCGCTGATGCATTTTTATCCAATTGGGTATTACCGAAGGGATATCAATTCCCATTTCTGATGCTTTTTTTGCCTGAAATAAAACCTCTGCTGAGGCAAGCAGCGATTTTGATGGGATACAGCCGCAATTTAAGCAAACGCCGCCGATTTCGGCCTTTTCAATGATCGCAACAGATGCTTTTTTTTGAGCACACCTAATGGCCGCGTAATAACCACCGGGACCTGAACCAATTATAATTACATCAAATATATCTGTCATAATTAAAACCTAAAGAAAACAAATCAAAAGGCAGTGCAGCAAGATTATTAATAGTAAATGGTGAAAGGTGAATTGTTAATAAAAAAATAAGAAATGAAATAAGAAATGTTTAAACTTTGCCGAAAACCACACATGCATTATGGCCGCCGAAACCAAACGAATTACTCATAGCGACTCGAATTTCGCTTTCCCTGGCTTTTAAAGGAACAAAATCCATCTTTGTGTCGCATCTTTCATCAACATTATCCAGGTTAATTGTAGGCGGAACTATCGATTTTTTAATAGCTTGTGCACAAACAATTAATTCGACGGCCGCACTTGCACCCAGTAAATGGCCGTGAGCACCTTTAGTTGAGCTTACCATTATTTTGTATGCATGCTCTCCCAAAACAGTTCTTATTGCCGCGCTTTCAGCAATGTCATTGAGTTCGGTTCCTGTTCCATGTGCATTAACGTAATCAACCTTATCAGGGGCAATCTGAGCACTCTGCAAGGCAAATTCCATTGCTTTAGCTGCACCTGCGCCATCCGGCAGAGGAGCAGTAATATGATGGCCATCATCAGTCGCGGCATATCCAAGGACTTCCGCATATATATCTGCCCCACGTTTTTTTGCATGTTCATATTCTTCGAGAACAGCTATACCGGCTCCCTCAGAAAGAACGAATCCATCCCTATCTTTATCGAAAGGCCTGGAAGCCTGAGTGGGACTATCATTTCTTAAGCTAAGTGATCTGGCAGCACAGAAACTGGCCAAACCTATCGGTGTTAAGGCTGCTTCCGTTCCGCCAGTTATAACAACATCACTTCTGCCTGCGGCAATATTAAAAAATGCTTCCCCTATAGCGTGATTACTGCTTGCGCAAGCGCTTGAAACAGAGAAATTAGGGCCTTTAAGGCCGTATTGTATAGCAATATTGCCGGCTGCGGCGTTAGCCATAAGCCTGGGGACGGTAAATGGAGAAATTCTCATAGGTGCTTTGTTTAAAAGGATGAGGTGCTGTTCCTCTATTTCTTTTATTCCGCCTATACCTGTGCCGACAATAACACCTATTTTGTATGGATCTTCTTTGCTGAAATCCAGACCGCTTTCTTTGACCGCCTGAATTGCCGCGGAAACGGCGAATTGAGAGAATCTATCCATTCTCTTAGATTCACGGAAGTCAATGTATTTCGTTACATTGAAATCTTTTACTTCACCGCCAAAATGGACTGGATATGCAGAAGTATCGAATGATTCTATTTTGGTGATACCGCTTTTTCCATTGCAAAGCGATTCAAAGAATTCATTAGCGTTTTCGCCAAGAGCGGTTATACAGCCCAAGCCTGTTATGACTACACGTCTTTTTGCCATTTCGTTAGCTGCTATTTCTTTTTCGCTGCCTTAGCCGCATTAACGATGTAGTCAACAGCCGCCCCGACCGTCTGAATCTTTTCCGCTTCCTCATCGGGAATGCTCATACCGAACTCATCCTCAAATTCCATAACCAGCTCGACAGTATCGAGCGAGTCAGCATTCAGGTCGTTAATGAAGGATGTATCGCGGCTTATTTCCGATTTATCTACGCCCATTTGCTCGCTAATAATCTCAATAACCTTTTGCTCTATTTGCTGGACATCCACATCAGCACTCACTTGCTTGTCCTCCAAAAACAACGTTCGTTTTTTTTAAATATTATTTACAGCGGATATAAACGTCAACGCTGCGTCATCCAATGACGGTTAGGCAGGTATCTTAACCATAGAAAGCAATCTCGACAACCATTTTTTTTGAAAATTTTTTAAAAACTCTATTTTAAGCTGATAGTTCACAATAAAAATAACCATTAATGCTTGCCAATTACGCCAAAACTGCAAGAATAGCTAAACAATGTATGAATCGAGATATAAATAATCAACCAGTCAATCACTTTGCTGACTCGATAGACGTGCGAAAAAGAGGATGGTTGCATCGTCTATTCGCTTTTTTAGGACCTGCATATCTGGTCAGCGTCGGATATATGGACCCCGGAAACTGGGCAACAGATATCGAAGGAGGTTCAAGATTCGGCTATAAGCTTATATGGGTCCTTTTGATGTCAAATTTAATGGCCGTTTTGCTTCAAACTCTTGCGGCCAGGCTGGGTGTTGTTACAGGTTTTGACCTTGCACAGGGCTGCAGAAGGGAATATCCGAAATATTTTAATTTTTTGCTTTGGGTGCTTGCGGAAATTGCAATAGCCGCAACTGATTTGGCCGAGGCTTTAGGGACAATTATTGGATTGAACCTTCTTTTCAAATTGCCTTTATTATGGGGATGCTTAGTCACTGCATGTGACACTTTTCTTCTTTTATTATTATTCCGTCTGGGCATCCGCAAAATGGAAGCATTTATCATATCGCTTGTAGCATTGATTGGAGGATGTTTTATATTAGAAATATTTCTTGCCAAACCTGAATGGACGAGTATCGCCGCGGGATTTAAACCAAGCCTTAATTCTGAAAGTTTATACATTGCGATAGGTATGATAGGAGCAACGGTAATGCCTCACAATATTTACCTCCATTCATGCCTGGTTCAATCACGCCGCATATCTAAAACATTTATTGGAAGAGAACAGGCGTGCAGGTTTAATTTTTTGGATTCTATTTTCGCATTAAATCTGGCATTTTTTGTTAATGCCGCTATCTTGATTATGGCAGCAGCTCTTTTTTACAGCAGAGGCATAGAAGTCACCAGAATTCAGGATGCGCACAAGCTGCTTGAACCGATTCTGGGCTCTACCATTGCACCAGTAGCTTTTGCTATCGCCCTAATTGCCGCAGGTCAAAGCTCGACAGTGACAGGCACAATTTCAGGCCAGGTCGTAATGGAAGGTTTCCTCAATATAAAGATGCGGCCGTGGCTTCGCAGATTAATGACACGGGCCATTGCCCTTATTCCTGCAATAATAGTAATTGCCATAGCAGGCGATGAGGGGACATACAAATTATTGATTTTTTCTCAGGTTGTTTTGAGTCTTCAATTGCCTTTTACAATAATTCCATTGATTCATTTCACATCAGATAATAAGAAAATGGGTATATTCGCAAATAATTATTTAATCAAAATCATTGCCTGGATTATTGCAGCAATTATCGCGGCTTTGAATCTTAAGTTGGTTTACGATGAATTTATGCTTTGGACCAGCGAACAAAAATGGCTCTGGCTAATTCTGGCCCCTTTAGCAATTTTGCTGGTGAGCTCGCTTATTTATATCGTATTTAGACCATTGTTGCGCAGAGGCAAAGACTGGACTACGGAAGAGGGGCGAATGAGCGAGAGATTAGCAAAAGATATCAAACCATTGGAAATAAAACATATCGGTGTTGCGGTAGAACACTCACAAGGAGACGCAAAAATCGTATCTGCCGCTATTACTTTGGCGAAAACTTATAATTCAAGCATCACACTTGTGCATGTTGTAGACACACCCGGTGTGTCGGTTTATGGAAAAGAAAGTGAAAGCCTGCACAGTTCAAACGATCAGATATACCTTGAAAAATTGTCGGAAGAAATTAAAGAAAGAGATTTTCAGGTTAATACTGATTTACGTTTCGGCAAACCGGTAAATGAGCTTGTAAAATCGGTCAAAACGAACGGTTTTGACCTTTTGGTCCTGGGTTCTCACGGGCATCGCCTTTTAGGTGACATCGTTTACGGCCAGACAGTTGATAGCGTCCGCCATGCTATTGATATCCCAATTTTCGTCGTCCGGACAGCAGAAAAAGAACAGCCGCAATCCGAATCGAAATAAACTACATAGCCATGCCGCCATCGACGCCGAGGACCTGGCCTGTGATGTAGCCTGAATCATCGGAGGCGAGAAACGCCACCGCCCTTGCGACATCCTCAACATTCCCGAAACGCTTGACTGGAATGAAATTCAATGCACCTTCTTTTACCACATCGGGCAGTACGGCCGTCATATCTGTCTGAATAAAGCCGGGAGCAATGCAGTTCGCTGTTACATTCTTTTTGCCAATCTCTCTCGCTATTGATTTGGTCATTCCAATAAGCCCAGCCTTGCTTGATGCGTAATTGGCCGAACCCGCCTGACCTATAACGCCTGCAACTGAACTTATATTAACAATTCTGCCGAATTTATTGCGAACCATCGACCTGGCGGCCACACGGGTTGCGACAAATGCCGCGCGAAGATTTACTGCTATGACCTTATCGAAATCTTCATCATCCATCTGAATCATCAATTTGTCGCGGGTAATACCCGCATTATTAACTAGAACTCCAATGCCGCCAAACTGGTTTGCAAGCTCTTCGAGAAGAGCGGTCAGTTTCTCGGAATTAGTGATATCGATGCACTTGGTTATAACTTCATGTCCCTGCTGTTTGCATACATCTACAAGCTCTTCAAGCTGCACGGCATTTAGGTCTAAACCCGCGACGATGCGCCCCTGCTTTAGAAGTTCCAATACAATTGCCCTGCCGATTCCTCTGGCCGCTCCGGTGACTACTGCTAAACGTTTCTCTGACATCTCATTAACTCCTTTTATGATACACCAGAATTTTGTTTTATGATTTCTGATTTGTGATTGTAACCATGCCTATCAGAAATTGCACTTCTAAAAGACAAATTATAATTCGTTAATCGCCGCGGCTGAAGAAATGTTAATTATATTTGCCCTGCGGTGAATGCGTTTCATCAGGCCGGTGAGGACTTTGCCGGGGCCAATTTCATAAAAACAATCAAAACCATCAGCAATCAGACGTTCGATACATTTTTGCCAATAAATCGGCTGGACCAGCTGTTTTGCCAGGGATTGACGAATCTGATTTGCCCCGGTGTAATAATCTGCAGATATATTTGCGATTACTTTAGGCTGTGCTGGTTCTTTAATACTGGTCTTTGCAAGCGTCTGGCTAAGTGCCTCGGCAGCAGGAGACATCATACTTGTATGAAACGCACCAGCGACTTCCAGCCGGATTGCCTTCATAGCGCCGAACTTCTCTGCTAATCCTAATGCGCGTTGGCAAGCTGATATTGTACCGCTAATCGCAATTTGGCCGGGGCAATTGAAATTGACTCCCTCAAGCAATTCACCATTGGCTGCTTCTGCACACAATGCCTTTGTCTTTTCTTCGTCCAGACCTATTATTGCAGCCATACCGCCTTTGGTTTTTTCAGCGGCCTCCTGCATAGCCTGTCCGCGTTTTTGGACCAATGTTAATGCATCTTCGAAACTGATTAATCCGGCCGAATAAATGGCGGTGTATTCTCCCATACTCAAACCGGCGGTGACATCGGGGTTTATATTCTTTGTCTTATCATTTGCTTTTAAAATTTCGAGAATCGCGGCTGAAATTGTAAAAATTGCCGGTTGAGACATTATTGTCGTATTCAGTTTTTCGGCAGGTCCTTCGAAACAAATTTTTGTAATATCAAACCCTAAAACCTGATTGGCTTTATCAAATATATCTTTTGCCAGGGGAAATGACTCATAGAGGTCTTTACCCATTCCAACAAATTGCGCACCCTGCCCTGGAAATAAGAACGCTGTTTTCATTTTCAATCCTTTATCACCGATTTGCACGAATTTAATTTTTATTATTAATTAAAAACGTATAACGTTTGCTGCCCAGGTGAGACCGGCTCCGAAAGCTACAAGAATAACGATATCTCCCTTATTTATTTTTCCTTCCCGAATAGCCTGATCAAAGGCAAGAGGCACTGATGCCGCGGAAGTGTTGCCGTATTCATTTATGTTGATGAAAATTTTATCATCAGGCAATTCCAGCCTTTTTGCCGCAGATTCGATGATTCGAGCGTTCATTTGATGCGAGACAATCATTTTTACATCATCAATGGTAACATTGCATTTTTCAAGGCATTCTGTCACTGTCTCGACAATTCTGCGGACGGCCTGCTGATAAACCTCACGTCCCTTGATTTCCATAAACATCTTTTTTGGGTCATCCAAAGGCCTGCTGACAGGATTTCGCGAGCCGTATGCCTGACAATTAAGGGCCTCCCATGAGCTGCCGTCGGCATACATTGTGCTGTAAATAACGCCGCTTTGAATTTCGCCTTTCTTTTTTGGTCTGCCTTCAAGGACTATGGCTCCTGCACCGTCTCCGAAAAGTATGCAGCTTGTCCGGTCTTTGTAATTAGTGATTTTGGTCAGAGTTTCAGCCCCTATGATAAGGGCATTATGAATTCTGCCGCTTTCGATAAACTGCTGGGAAATAGAAATGCTGTAAAGGAATCCGCTGCATGCCGCAGACAAATCGAAGGCCCATGCATTCTTTGCGTTAAGATTTTTCTGAACAAAACACGCCGTTGAGGGGAAAACCATTTCAGGTGTAATTGTAGCTACAATAATAAGCTCAAGCTTTTCGGCAGCCAGTCCAGCTTTTGCAAGGGCTTTTTTTGCTGCCTCGGTAGCCAAAAGCGAAGTAGTTTCTTCCGGTTTGCTTATATGACGCCGCTCGATGCCTGTCCTGGTCTTTATCCATTCATTAGATGTATCAACCATTTTAGCGAGATCTTCGTTCGAGAGAATCCCGTCCGGCGTATACGAACCATGACCAGTGATTACCGCATTGAATTCCTCACGGTGCGACTCAATTGTCTTGTTCATCAGTTACCCTCAAAGATGCGTCAGCCATAACATCATCTTTTTCATCATCTTCGATGCTGCTGGCTTCCAGATATTCAGCAATTTTTTTGTTAATGGCCATACTGTGATATTTTTTTGCCGCCATTATGGCATTTTTTATCGTTCTTGATTCACTTGCACCATGACAAATCAAAGCTGTTCCATTGATTCCCAAAAGCAAAGCTCCGCCATACTCGTGATAGTCGTGCTTTTTGAAAAATCTTTTCATTAATCCTTTGAACATCGGCCCGATTACAAAACGAAGCTTATATGTCATAATATCCTGTTTTAATGCTTTAACCAGACCTTCAATAAGCCCTTCTGTCAATTTTAAAATTACATTACCTACAAATCCTTCGCATATTGCGACATCACAGGCACCTTTAAAGATATCACGGCCTTCTATATTGCCGATGAAATTAATCTTCTGGTCCTGCTTTATTAGTCCTCTGGCCTTTTTTACAACCTCATTGCCCTTGGCATCCTCTTCACCGATACTAATCAGGCCAATCCTTGGATTTTGTATTCCAAAGAGTTCCCTTTCATATATTGAAGCCATAACAGAGTATTGATAAAGATTAATCGGTTTGCAGGCGATATTAGCACCTACATCGCAAATAGTAACGGGCCCCTCGAATGTCGGAAAAACCACAGCAATTCCTGGACGATTGACGCCTTTAAGGTTACGCATCCGCATCTGGAATGCAGCAACACAGGCGCCTGTATTGCCGGCAGAGATTACGGCATCAGCGCGATCAAGCTTGCCTAATTTTGCAAGAATCGATATTGAACTTCGCGGTTTTTTCCGCAGAGAATCGATAGGCGCATCATCCATTCCGATAACATCAGGCGCATGAACAATGGTAAGTGCGGCAGGATAGGTGATTTGAGCAGGAACTTTAGACTCGATAACTTCTTTTGGCCCGACAAGAATGACCTCATCGCCTTTTTCGAGCAAAGACAGGGCCTCAACAGCGCCTGAAATAATCGCATCCGGTGCTTTATCTCCGCCCATTGCGTCGATAGCGATACGCATCCTGCGTTACCCCTTTTTTTCGGTTTTTTCCGCTATTTTCAAGGATATTTTAGAATTGAGATACCCGCATTTTTCACATGCGGCGTGTGGTAATTTGGCCTGTCCGCACTTCGGGCATAAAGAATAATTCACCGGCTTTAAAGCGTGGTGCGACCTGCGTGAATGTGTTCTGCTCTTACTAATCTTTTTAATTGGTAACATTTAACTTAGACTCCAAAAAACTGCTTTTGACTCAAAATCCTCGGTTAAAAACGAATATAAATAATTTATTACGGCCGGATTGTCAAGAATGATTTTAAGAGTTTTTTCTCAAGGTTATTGCATCCCGGCTTTGCCTTAAAGAGTACGCCGTGATCTCCAATGTGCTCCAAACGGACCCAGTTTGACCCCGTGTGAACCCATCTTGACAGAGGGCGGAGGACTGAAGACAGAAGGCGAAGAATTGATTGCGGATTTGGGGTTTCAGATTTGGTATTTGTTAAAATTCCTTGTCTTCTTTCCAGACCAATAATATACTGCATTCAAAGGACACCGTAATTTAAACGGCAATTTTTTCCTATTGAAAATGCTTTAAAAAATAATGGAAATTACTGGTGTTCCCGGATTTTCAAGTGAAATACCATAATGAGAAGTTAACGAGATATATATGATTTATCGACCTATTTATAATAGACGGCGTGCATTAATTATTGGCATTAATAAATATAAAAATGTAAGCCCTTTGTCTCATGCTGCGAATGATGCAAATTCCATAGCTGAAATACTTAAAAATAAGTTCAATTTCGTAAAAGAGGAAATTATTATTCTGAGCGATGAGACAGCAACAAAGGACAATATAGTTAAGCAATTTCATAGTTTTACACAAACTAATACAGATCCAGATGATAAATTACTGATTTTTTTTGCTGGTCATGGTCACACAATTACTGGAAATCGTGGTGAAATAGGATTTCTTGTTCCAGTTGATGGAACACCGGCTAATACCTCTACATTAATCCGATGGGATGATTTGACTCGAAATGCTGAATTAATAAGAGCTAAACACATTTTGTTCATTATGGATGCTTGTTATGGAGGATTAGCAGTCACTAGGGCTCCGACCGTAGGAAGTCGAAGATTTTTAAAAGATATGTGCCAACGTTTTTCACGCCAAGTTGTCACTGCAGGTAAAGCTGACGAAAGTGTGGCAGATGCTGGTGGTCCTTTAGCAGGTCATTCCATATTCACTGGGCATTTGCTCGAAGGTCTTAATGGCGCTGCAGCATCCGAAACTGGAATTATAACTGCAAATAGCATTATGGCATATGTTTACGAAAAAGTTGGCAATGATACTCATTCTCATCAAACGCCACATTATGGATATGTTGAAGGCGATGGCGATTTTATATTTACTGATGATGTCCTCAATGAAATAAAATCAAATCCTGAGCATGACACAGACGTTTTAATCGAAATCCCTTCGTATTTAAATTCAGATATCGCTCCAATTACTTCAAAAATAAAAGAGCTTATATCAGAGCCATCTAAGAAAATAGAATTACATGATTTTGCAATGGGCGAAATTAGGAAATTTTTGAATATTACCTCTAACCCCAAGATGCCTCTTCAAATTTCGTCTCTAACAAACGATATAATAATTGCACGTTGCAAAATATATGAGGATGCCATAAAGAATTTGTCTCATATCTTTTGTATAGTCTCACACTGGGGTAATAAAGAACAGATACTATTACTCGAAAAGATGATAAAACGTTTAACTGACAATAATTATATCGAATCTGGCAAAGCAATATTATTGGGAATGAGATGGTATCCCATATGTTTACTACAATATATCGCAGGTATATCTGCTTTAGCATCGCAGAGATATGACATTCTTTCGACAGTATTAAACACACGTGTAGATTATAATATGAACATTGGAGAAATAAGAAATGTTATTGTTCCTATGATCGATGCGATGGTCGACATCAATGATATATTTAGAATTTTTCCAGGGCATGAAGAACAACTTGTTCCTCGAAGTGAATATATTTTTAAATTTATCCAGCCTATATTAGAAGAGGAATTGTTCTTAGGTAATGCTTATGAGTTATTGTTTAATCGTTTTGAAATATTTTTATTTCTTTTATATGCTGATCTTACAAATGGAAATTGGGGCCCAATTGGAAGATTCAGATGGAAGATAAGACGTCGCGGGGAAAAATTGCATATAGATATGTTAAAAGAAATTGAGCGACAAGGTGACAATTGGCCTCCTTTTAAAGCAGGCTTATTTAAGTCTTCACCCGAGGATTTTAAACAAAAACTAGCGCTATTAGCATAATCTTTAGCTGATTCCTATTATTTTTTGGGCGAAACTGGGGAGCAACCGTTTTTTAAATCCAATTTAAAATCCCCAGTTGCCTTTTTATTTTTTTCTTCTTCTTCCTGCAATTATTGAACCAAAAATAATCAGTAAAAATGTTCCAGGCTCGGGCACTTGGGTCACGATAGAACCCGTGGTGTAATGCAGTCCCGTGGCAGCAAAAGTAGATCTGTTTCCAGCCATATCAAATTTGTAAATTCCATAATAATCTGCTGCATATAGATAACCACTGCTATCAAAGGCCAAACCGCCAGGATGATTGAAACCAGAAGCAAAGGTTGTGATATTTCCACTGGTATTTAATTTCAAAATCGTTCCGTTTTGACTGCTGGAAGCGAATAAATTACCATAACTATCAAAAGCAATGTGACTCGAAAATGTCAATTTCGAGCTAGAGGCAAAAGTAGTTCTTGTACCACTCGAAGAAATCTTCTCAATAATCCCATTTTCCGCTGTATAGAGATAATCACTGCTGTCAAAAGCAAGACCCCAGGATGTTATATTAGAGACAAAAACGCTTTTGCTTCCACTGGTATTTATTTTATAAATTGTGCCACTTGAGCCTTCGGCATAGTCGGATACATATAGATTCCCGCTGCTGTCAAAAGCCATTCCCGCTGCTTCGCCCAGGCCGGAGGCAAATGTGGTGCCATATCCGCTCGAATTATATTTCTTAATTGTCCCTGCCCACGCATCTGCCACATAAAGACTGCCGTTGCGGTCAAAAGCAATACCACTGGGAGAGTTCATACCTCCGGCGAAAGTTGTCCCTGTTCCGCTTGAATTGAATTTCTGCACTATTCCATAACCGAAACACGACACATAAAGATTGTCGGCGTAAGTAATAGAGTCGCCCAGCAGGATAATTGTAATAGAAGCAAGAATTGCAATATTGTATGCCTTACGTTTCATTTTCCTTCTCCTTCTTCAAAAAGCTATATTTTCATTTAGAAGGCAGAGAAATCAAATAAGGAATGAATTAAGCAGGAGTCTCTCTTCTCTCCTTTGCCCATTCACGCTTCTCCAGCCTTCGTTTGCCTTTTTGCCCCCAGATCAAAAAAGCTGTTTTTATTGTACTCTTTGGCCCTTATTAGTCAACCTCTTTTTCATCTTTTCGGACCCCTGCTGAGCTTTAGAGAAATCAGATATCATTCGGGATGAATCAAATAACCGTTTTGAGAAATCCTACCTACTTAATAGGATTCGCAATAAGCGCGCAAGTATAATCGAAAATCTGCTGTATACATTACTCTTTAACCCCTTGGCTTTTTTCTGAATACATTTACAATATATTTGCCTTTGTCTGGGGACAGAGGCAAAGAGGAAGGTTTGAACAGAAGGAGAAGAGTATGAGAATCATTCATGTAAAATCCGGCATAGTTATTTTTATCTATCTATTTGTCCAGGTTTGTGCATACCCGCAAACAATAAGTATTTCCTGGGAAGCTCCAATAAAGGTATTGCCCGGCATGAATAATGAATTACCTCAAGGAGTTGTAGACGGGATGTCCATAAGCGGCTCTTTCACTTATAACACAGCCAAAAGCCCCTCTGCCTGGAGAAATGACTTTTCGGCTTATGTTTATTATGTGGATTCATGGAATCTTAATCTTGGTAATTTTTCGTTTAGCAGAAATAGTCTCGATGGCTTAGGCATCATGGGTGGCGGAGATATATTGATTATGAACAATGATCCCACGAATCATGATTATATGGGTTTCACAGTAAGTATAGATCCGGGAAGTTTATCTTTTAATGTCAATGAATATCTTTTCAAGATGACTTTTCAAGATAATGACAATTCTGCCTGGAATTCCGCTAATCCGCTTCCATCGACCCTGAATTTCTCTCAATTCGAAAACATAAATCTTTCTATAAAGAGGATCAAAATAGGTACACCCAGTGGAGTCATATCCATTGCTGAAATGAGCGGCTTAACTGAAATTAATTTAACGGAAATTCCCGAACCAGCGTCAATTTTCCTTCTAGCCCTTGGAGCACTTTCATTAAAAACTAAAAAATTCAAAACTAAAAATTAAAATTAGTGTTAATCTGGATAATCTGTGGCTAAAATTTCGCAAAAAGCGCGCAAGCCGAAGCTGAGCGTAGGTCCTGAGCGAGGCCAAGCTTCTTGGCTGAGTCGAAGGATCTCACCCTTATTTTGGTAAAAAGCGCGCAGGTCTTTTTCTCCACAATCCGAAAAAAATAAAAAAATTTTTATTCCTTGTTCCCCAAAGACTTACAGCTTAATCCCCGAAAAATTCGGTGTTCCTAACTCCTTATCCAGCCCCATAAAATTCCCTTATATATAGAGCGGCTGTGTTTGAGCTCAACTGTTTTTTTAAGTATTTTCGGGACGCCATAAGGTTTGATTCCGAATCATAGTGTTAAGGATTGTGAGTAGTTTTCGCATACAGGCGGTGATA
>Ga0105091_10000078_pt1 | contig 33325 bp, 33 predicted proteins | sample PPLLak1March2015_FD_87022 | JGI IMG/M metagenome (GOLD analysis project Ga0105091, IMG submission 87022) | Freshwater sediment microbial communities from Prairie Pothole Lake near Jamestown, North Dakota, USA - PPLs Lake P7 Core (1) Depth... | ecosystem: Environmental > Aquatic > Freshwater >... | reverse complement strand
CGCTATAAACAGTTGATGGAAAAAGGAATGCATGCTAATCTTTCGCGGATTTTGCAGGATCTCCAGCAACGCGATGCGCGCGACAGCGCGCGCAGCGTTGCCCCTCTGCAGAAATGCGCGGACGCAAGTCTGCTCGATACCGACGCACTCACCATCGCCGCAGCGGTGAACGAGGTGCTGACGCGTTATCAGGCAAGCATCCGCCAGGCGTCTTGAATTAAGGTTTTGCGAAACCCTGAAGCGGCGCGTTTACCGGCATACTGGCCGGCACAAATGCGCCGTTTATCTTTTTCCGCAAATCGAAGATTCTGACATTTAACAACTTGCCCCGTGGCTCATTAACGGGTTAGTGGATTTTATTTTTTATGACTACTGCTGCTACCGCCCCCTCCGAAGGTTTTGCCGAAAGCTTTGCCGCCCTGTTTGAAGAAAGCCTGCAACGCCAGGAAATGCGCTCGGGTGAACTGATCACTGCCGAAGTCGTGTCTGTGGACAACGACGTAGTGATCGTCAACGCTGGACTCAAGTCCGAAAGCGTGATCGATGCCAACGAATTCAAGAACGACATGGGCGAAATCGAAGTCAAAGTTGGCGATTTCGTCAGCGTTTGCATCGAAGCCATGGAAGACGGCTACGGCTCGACCAAGTTGTCACGCGAAAAAGCCAAGCGCATGGCGGCCTGGAACGATCTCGACAAGGCCATGGAAGAAGGCACCTTGGTTTCCGGCGTGATCAGCGGCTCGGTCAAGGGTGGCCTCACCGTGACAGTGAACGGCATTCGTGCCTTCCTGCCCGGATCCCTCGTGGACATCCGCCCAGTCAAGGACACCACGCCTTACCAGGGCAAGCAGATGGAATTCAAGGTCATCAAGCTCGACCGCAAGCGCAACAACGTGGTGGTTTCGCGTCGCGCCGTGCTGGAGCAGAGCCAGGGCGCAGAGCGTCAGGCCCTGATGGAAACCCTGAGAGAAGGCGCAGTGGTCAAGGGTATCGTCAAGAACATCACCGACTACGGCGCATTCGTGGATCTGGGTGGCATCGACGGTCTGCTGCACATTACCGATCTGGCTTGGCGCCGTGTCAAGCACCCATCTGAAGTGCTGACCGTGGGCGATGAAGTGGAAGCCAAGATCCTCAAATTCGACCAGGAAAAGAACCGTGTTTCCCTGGGCATCAAACAGCTGGGCGACGATCCCTGGGTCAACCTGTCCCGCCGTTACCCGCAAGGCACCCGCATGTTCGGCAAGGTCACCAACCTCACCGACTACGGCGCATTCGTGGAAATCGAGCAGGGTATCGAAGGCTTGGTGCACGTATCCGAAATGGACTGGACCAACAAGAACGTTCACCCTGCCAAGGTTGTCAGCCTGGGCGACGAAGTCGAAGTCATGATCCTGGAAATCGATGAAGAGCGCCGCCGCATCTCCCTGGGCATGAAGCAGTGCAAGCCCAATCCATGGGACGAATTTGCCGCCGGTCACAAGAAGGGCGACAAGGTTCACGGCCAGATCAAGTCGATCACCGACTTCGGAATCTTCATCGGCTTGCCTGGTGCCATCGACGGCCTGGTGCATCTCTCCGACCTGTCTTGGAACATGCCAGGCGAAGAAGCCGTGCGCAACTACAAGAAGGGCGACGAAGTGGAAGCCGTGGTATTGGCCATTGATGCCGAGAAAGAGCGCATCTCCCTGGGTATCAAGCAGATGGATGGGGACCCTTTCTCCAACTACATCTCCACCCACGACAAGAATGACATCGTCAAAGGCATCGTCAAGGCCATTGATGCCAAGGGTGCAACCATCACTCTGGACGGCGAAGTAGAAGGCTACCTGCGCGCATCCGAAGTTTCCCGCGATCGCGTCGAAGATATTCGCAGCCACGTCAAGGAAGGCGACGAAGTCGAAGTCAAGATCATCAGCGTCGACCGCAAGAACCGCAATATCAGCCTGTCCATCAAGGCCAAGGATATGGCGGATGAGACCGACGCGATGCACAAGATGGCCAGCGAGCAAAGCGCTGCCAGCGCCGGCACAACCAACCTGGGCGCCCTGCTAAAAGCCAAGCTGGACAACAAGAACAGCGGCCAGTAACGTTCGAGACAGGCTAGCCGGAACGCACCCCGGCTAGCTGACTCAAGCAGGGAAAACTCATGACCAAGTCAGAACTGATTAACAAGTTGGCGGCACGCTATCCCCAGCTGGTAGCGAAGGATGCGGAGCTCGCGGTCAAGACTGTACTGGAAGCCATGGCGGACAGCCTGGCCCAAGGCGAGCGTATCGAGATTCGCGGCTTCGGCAGTTTCAGCTTGAACTATCGTCCGCCACGTGTCGGTCGTAATCCTAAAACCGGCGGCCAAGTGAGCGTACCGGAAAAATATGTCCCGCACTTCAAGGCGGGCAAGGAATTGCGGGAGCGCGTGGATTATCCGGATATAAATTAACCTGGCGCGGCTTGCCGGTAAGTTAATATGGCGGCATTATCGAAAGATTGTGCCGCTTTTTTATTTGAAAGAATCCAGGATGTGGACATGTTTTCAGGAATTACAGAAGCAGTCCATACCCAAACCAACCATGCTAATCCTGTCTAAATAAGAATATGCGCTACCTATCCTGGGTTTTCGGCATTACGCTTTTTCTGCTGGCTTTGGGCTTTGCCATCAAGAACAGCGAAATTGTAACCCTCCACTATTACCTAGGTTATCAGTGGCAGGCGCCTTTGGTGGTGATTGTCCTGAGCGTCTTTTGCATAGGTGCAGGTGCTGGCATTGCCGCATCGCTGGGATTCATATTCAAGCAACGACGTGAAATAGCCAAACTACGCCGCGAATTGCATAATCCGCTTCAGCCATTGAGAACACCCGTCGCCGAGCCGGGCGCAAATATCTCGGCAATCACCACACTGCGGACTGACGATGGAATTTGAATACTGGTGGTTGCTGGCCTTACCGCTGTTCTTCAGCCTTGGCTGGCTCGCTGCACGCATCGATATCAAGCACATCCAGTCCGAATCCCGCAGCCTGCCGGATTCCTATTTCAGAGGGCTGAATTTTCTGCTAAACGAACAACAAGATAAGGCAATCGAGTCGTTTATCGAAGTAGTACGCGCCGATCCTGAAACGGTAGAACTACATTTCGCCCTGGGCAGCCTATTCCGCCGCCGCGGTGAGGTGGAACGCGCCATCCGCATGCACCAGACACTGGTTGAACGCACCGACCTGGATGCAGAAAAGAAGCTCAAGGCCACGTTCGAACTGGGGCAGGACTATCTCAAGGCCGGGTTGCTGGATCGTGCGGAAGAGGTTTTTAGCGGCTTGTGCAAGACCGCTTACGGCGAGCAATCACTTAAATTTCTGCTCGATATTTATGAGCAGGAACGCGAATGGGAAAACGCTATCGCCATTGCACAACAGCTGAGTGCCACTTCGCCCACCTCGTTCCAGCGCGAAATCGCCCAGTTCTACTGTGAACTGGCGGCAAGTGAAATCGCACGTTCCGCCCTGGATGCAGCACGCAGCCATATTGAACAGGCCTTACAAACCTCACGTGCCTGCGCGCGCGCCAACCTGATGCTGGGAGACATGGAGGCACAAGCCAACCGACACGCCGCAGCCATCCAGTTCTGGAAACTCATTGAAACCCAGAATCCGGCCTATCTTCCCCTGACGGCGGGACGCCTGCTGAGCAGCTACCGCGCGCTGGAACAAAATGCCGAAGGCCTCGCCCTGTTGCGCACCTACCTTGTGCAGGCCCCTTCCATCGATCTGCTAAGCACCGCATTTCAGGCCGCACTGGAACAGGAAGGCCCGCGCGCTGCCTATGAACTGGTGCGCGACGAACTGCGGCGCAACCCCAGCCTGCTGGGACTGGACAAGTTACTCGAAGCAGCGCTGCTGGATGCGCCGGCTGAACGTCGGCAAGATATCGGCCTGGTGAAAAACCTCATCCACCAGCACAGCCAGCGTCTCGCACTCTACCGCTGCGAGAACTGCGGCTTCAAGGCACGGCAATTTCACTGGCACTGCCCCGCTTGTGGCGGCTGGGAAAGCTTCCCCCCCAAACGTACCGAAGATCAGGATCTCTCATGACAAGCGACCCTAAAATCATAGTGGCACTGGATTACGCCACTGCGGAAGCAGCGTCCGCACTGGTTGCCCGGCTCGACCCACAGTTGTGCAAACTAAAAGTCGGCAAGGAACTGTTCACCGCTGCCGGCCCGGCCTGGGTCAAGCAAATGGTCGCACAGGGCTACGGTGTGTTCCTTGACCTCAAATTTCACGACATCCCACACACCGTGGCCCAGGCATGCAAGGCAGCAGCAGGGCTCGGCGTGTGGATGGTCAATGTTCATGCCTTGGGGGGGCGCGCCATGATGAATGCTGCCCGCGAGGCATTGGAAGACCTCCCGCAACGGCCAAAATTGATTGCTGTCACCGTGCTTACCAGCATGGGGCCGAATGATCTGGCCGACCTCGGCATCACCGAAGCGCCACACCAACTTGTGCGACGCCTGGCCCGACTGGCGCGCAACTGCAAGCTTGACGGCGTGGTCTGCTCAGCCCAGGAAGCAGCCATGTTGAGGGAGGAGCAAGGAGCGGACTTCTGCCTGGTAACCCCAGGCATTCGTCCAGCCAGCGCCGCCAAGGACGACCAAAACCGCGTCATGACCCCGCTCGAAGCGCTAGGGGCGGGCGCAAATTATCTGGTGATTGGCCGACCCATCACCCAGGCCGCCGATCCTCTGCAGGCGCTGCAGGCGATCCGACAAGAAATTGAAACTATCGGAGAATCAAATTGAAAATCAGCATAATCGGCACCGGCTATGTTGGCCTGGTGACTGGCACCTGCCTGGCGGAAGTCGGCAATGACGTGGTTTGCCTGGACCTGGACGAACGCAAGATCAGCATGCTCAAGCAAGGCCAGATTCCCATTTACGAACCTGGTCTGGAAGACATGGTGCAACGCAACCAGGCCGCCGGCCGCCTGCGCTTCACCACCGATGTCGCGGAAAGCGCCGCCCACGGCGTGATCCAGTTTGTTGCGGTGGGTACGCCACCGGACGAAGACGGCTCGGCTGACCTGCAATACGTGGTCGCCGCGGCACGCGCCATTGGCCAGCACATGAATGAATACAAGGTCATTGTGGACAAATCCACGGTACCGGTCGGCACGGCAGACAGGGTGCGTGCCGCAGTGCAGGAAGAACTGCAAAAACGCGGCTCCCAGCTCAATTTCAGCGTGGTGTCCAACCCGGAATTCCTCAAGGAAGGTGCCGCCGTGGAAGACTTCATGCGCCCCGACCGTATTGTAGTGGGTGCCGACGACGCCAAGGCAACCGAACTGATGCGCGCACTCTACGCGCCGTTCCAGCGCAACCACGAACGTATTATCGTGATGGACATCAAATCCGCCGAACTCACCAAATACGCAGCCAACGCCATGCTGGCCACGCGCATCTCGTTCATGAATGAACTCGCCAACCTGGCTGAAATCCTCGGCGCCGACATTGAACACGTACGTCACGGCATCGGTTCCGACCCGCGCATCGGCTACCACTTCCTCTACCCGGGCTGTGGCTACGGTGGTTCCTGTTTCCCCAAGGACGTGCAGGCGCTGCAACGCACCGCACGCGCCAACGGCGTCGAGCTTCAGGTATTGAAGGCGGTGGAAGACGCCAACGACGAACAGAAGCATATCCTGCTGAAAAAGATCACTCAGAAATTTGGCCACGACCTGTCCGGCAAGCGCATCGCTTTGTGGGGCCTGGCGTTCAAACCCAACACCGACGACATGCGCGAAGCGCCCAGCCGCGTGCTGATCGAAGGCCTGTGGAAAATGGGCGCAACGGTGACGGCCTACGACCCCGCCGCCATGGAAGAAACGCACCGCATCTACGGCGACGACCCGCGCCTGAAAATGGTGGACTCCCCAGCCGCCGCGCTGGCCGGTGCGGATGCACTGGCTATCGTCACCGAGTGGAAGGAATTCCGGGCCCCTGATTTCGCAGTCATCAAGTCCAAGCTAAATAACCCGGTGATCTTCGACGGGCGCAACCTGTACGAGCCGAAAATGGTGCGCGAAGCAGGACTGGAATATTTCCCGATTGGCCGTTTGTAACAGCGTAATGGGGAATGAGTGATGGGGAATGACAACCATCGCGCACTCCCCATCACTCATTACCCATTACCTATAATCCATCCATGAAAATCCCAGATATTTCCAAAGCCCGTGTCCTGGTGGTCGGCGATGTCATGCTTGACCGCTACTGGTTCGGCGAGGTCAGCCGCATTTCCCCGGAAGCTCCGGTACCAGTAGTCCATGTGAGCAAAACCGAGGAACGCCCAGGCGGCGCGGCCAACGTGGCTCGCAATGCTGCGGCGCTGGGTGCGCGGGTGGCTCTGCTCTCGGTAGCCGGAGCCGACGAGGCAGGCGACAACCTAGCACGCCTGCTGGAACACGAAAACATCCAGGTGGTGCTACACCGCGATGCACAGCTCGACACCACCATCAAGCTGCGCGTCATCGGGCGCCAGCAGCAACTCCTGCGTATCGATTTCGAAACCTGGCCTGGCCATGAAGTGCTGCAAAACAAGCTGGCAGACTTTGAACGCATGCTGGCCGAAACAGATGTGGTGATTCTTTCCGATTACGGCAAGGGCGGCCTGACGCACATCCAGCGCATGATCGAACTGGCGCGCGCAGCAGGAAAACCCGTATTGGTGGACCCCAAGGGCGAGGATTATGAGCGCTACCGCCACGCCACCCTGCTCACCCCCAACCGGGGTGAATTCAAACAGGTCGCTGGAAGCTGGAAAAGCGATGATGAATTGACGCGCAAGGCACAACAATTGCGTACCCAACTTGATCTGCAGGCACTGCTAGTGACACGCAGCGAAGAAGGCATGACTCTTTATAGGGAAGGGGAAACCCTCACTGAACCGGCACTGGCGCGGGAGGTATTCGACGTCAGCGGCGCGGGCGATACCGTAATCGCCACCTTGGGCGTCATGCTCGCCGCCGGCGCCGACCTGCCCAAAGCCATGCGCATGGCCAACCGCGCGGCGGGCATCGTGGTCGGCAAGTTGGGTACAGCGGTGGTGAGTGCGGAAGAACTGTTCACCGCCAAATAAAATTGGCGGGATGGGATTTAAAGCCAAGCCCTTCTCCGGCCGGCTCATCTATTAAAAATCGGGTGATCACAAGGTTAATCCTTCTTGCTATCATGGTTAACCGATTTCGTTTTTTTACATTTGCAAATTCATGGCTACCAACACGATGAAGAATTTAAGCATTTCCTCAAAAGTAACTTTGTTACTCTTGATTCCCCTTCTCAGCGTGATCTTCTACATGGCGATGAATACAAGGGATAACTATCAGGAATGGCACAGTTCATCCACCACAGAATCGCTGATGGAACTGGCTGTTGATCTCGGAAACCTGACTCATCGTCTGCAAATCGAACGCGGGGCAACCGTGGGTTTCATGCAATCAAAGGGCGCGCGATTTGCCAATGATTTGCCCGGATACCGGGTTGAAACCGACAAGAGACTGGCTGAACTAAGAGCCCAATACGCCCAGCTCAATAATGCCGACCTGCTCCCCACCATCAAGAATGCCGTCGATACAGCCTTGGCTGCACTCAACAAACTAGAAGATTCACGCGTTACGGCATCCCAGTTTCGTGTCCCGGCCGCAGAAGTTGCCGGCTACTACACCCAGACCATTAGCACCATTCTTGGCGCAATACCCGCCATTGCCGAACAAAACAACGATATCAATGTTGCCAAGCGTATGTCGGCTTATCTGGCGCTGCTTCATGCCAAGGAACGTAACGGTCAGGAGCGTGCCCTGTTAGCTGGGGTATTCACGCTCGACCAAATTGAGCCCGCACAGTATCGCGCCTTGTTGAGCCATATTGCCGCTCAACAGGCTTATCTTGTCAGTTTCGACAACGCCGCGTCCAAGGAAGTGCGCGAGTTGTTTAAACAACAGATGGCAGGTGACTTTGTTAAAGAAGTCGACGCCATGCAAAAGGTGGTAATGGATAAAGTGGCAGAGGGGCAATTCGCGATCGAGCCGACAAAATGGTTTGGCGTCATGAGTGCCAAAATCGATGCCATGCATGCGGTGGAAGAATATTTTGCCGAACAGATCAAGGCCATGGCTGCCGGACATGCCCACAAAGCCCGCACCGCATTGACTCTACATACCGGAATTGATATTGCATTGCTCCTGGCGATACTAGGACTGGGTTACTCGGTAGCGCTTGGCATCACCCGCCCGATCAAATCACTGAAGGCTGGCATTATCGAGATTCAGAACGACAATGACCTTACCCGCAGGATTGAAATAAGTGGCAAGGATGAAATCGGACAAGTAGCGGAAGCATTTAATCAACTCGTCGGCAGCCTGCAGAGCATAATTATTCAAGTGAACACGAATGCGGGTGAAGTGCTGCATCTTTCCGAGCAACTCGCCGCCACCTCGTCCCAGGTGGCGAGCAGTTCAGAGCATCAGAGCGAGTCTGCTTCCTCCATGGCGGCTGCGGTTGAAGAAATGACCATGAGTATCGACCAGGTCGCTGAACACGCACGGGAGGCGCAAAACATTTCCCAGTCGAGCTGTGAACTATCTGCCCGTGGCAGCGATGTGATCCTGGGCGTGGTGAAGGACATGCGCGGCATCGCCGAGACCGTTCACAAATCCTCAGGAATTATCGAAGGGCTGGGGCAGCAGTCTGACCAGATATATTCGATTATTCAGGCGATCAAGGAAATTGCCGATCAAACCAACCTGCTGGCACTGAATGCCGCCATCGAAGCGGCACGTGCTGGCGAACAGGGGCGCGGTTTCGCCGTAGTGGCGGATGAGGTGAGAAAGCTGGCGGAACGGACCACGCGTTCCACCGAGGAAATCGCCACCATGATCGAGAAAATTCAGGATGGCACCAAACAGGCGGTAAACAGTATGGGCGTGGGGGTGGAACGGGTTAACCAGGGCGTATCCATGGCTGGCCAGGCCGGAGATGCCATTCGACAAATTCAGTCGGGCGCACAACGAGTCGGGGCAGCTGTCACTGATATTTCTTCAGCGCTCAGGGAACAAAGCATCGCCAGCGGTGAAATCGCACGCCATGTGGAACAGGTGGCGCAAATGTCGGATGAAAATCATCTGGCAATTGAGCATAATGCAACGTCGGCTCTGCACTTGAAAGAGTTGACGATGAGTCTGCAAGACGCAGTCAAGAAGTTTAAAGTCTGACCCAGTGCGCTGCTTCAGGGCAAGCACCGCTTTTATTGGGCGATAGATGTCTAACAAGGACAGACATCATGCTAACTGAATTCAAAACACGAATGGCCAGGAATATCCAAAAATCCTGTCCATTGAATTAAAAAAGGAAAGAATATGTACTACATCGTTACCGGCGCCATGGGTTTCATCGGCGCAAACATCGTCAAGGCTCTCAACGAGCGGGGCGAGACCAACATCATCGCGGTAGACAACCTGAAAAAGGCGGACAAGTTCAAGAACCTGGTGGACTGCGAAATCGCCGACTTCATGGACAAGGAAGACTTCCTCGACGCGGTGCTGGACGGGGCATTCGATGATTCCATGCAGGCCGTTTTCCATGAAGGCGCGTGTTCCGATACCATGGAAACCGACGGGCGTTACATGATGGAGAACAACTATCGCTATACCGTCTCCCTGCTCGAACACTGTCAGAACGAGGAAGTGCCCTTCCTCTATGCCTCATCCGCCAGTGTTTACGGCGCCGGCAGCATTTTCAAGGAATCGCGCGAGTACGAAGGCCCTCTCAACGTTTACGGCTATTCAAAATTCCTTTTCGACCAGTACGTGCGCCGCATGTGGGCAGAAAAAACCGGTCAGATCGTCGGCTTCCGCTACTTCAACGTGTACGGTCCGCGCGAGCAACACAAGGGGCGCATGGCCTCGGTGGCATTCCACTTTTTTAACCAGTATCAGGCTGAAGGCAAGGTCAAGCTGTTCGAAGGCTGCGAAGGCTATGGCAACGGCGAACAGCGACGCGATTTCGTGTCGGTGGAAGACGTGGTCAAGATCAACATGTGGTTCCTCGACCATCCCGACCAGTCCGGCATTTTCAACCTCGGCACCGGCCGCAGCCAGGCTTTCAACGATGTCGCCGTGGCTGCCGTCAACGCTTGCCGCAAGGCCAAGGGAGAAGCAGCGCTAACTCTGGAGCAACTGCAGCAGCAGGGCATTATCGAATATGTCGCCTTCCCGGAGGCATTGAAAGGCAAATACCAGAGTTTCACCCAGGCTGATGTCTCGGCGCTACGCAGCGCCGGCTACGATACGCCGCTCTACACCGTCGAACAGGGTGTGGAACGCTATGTCGATTACCTGCTGCAACAGAAATAGGCCAACGGGCGCTTGCCAAGCCCCGCCATTGGCGGGGCTTTTCTATTTTCGACACGGAAAAACGTGCATAATATCCGGTCTGCCACTTTCATCTTGAGGAATGCTCCCGCTTGAACACGGCCCGTTTTGCATTGATTCCACCCTGGCTTGACCCGCTGCGCGCCGTGGCTGTTGCCATGTTCGACAGCAATGGCGATTTGATCGAAGCCAACGAAGGGTTCCGCTTTACCCTGAATCCGGAGGCTAACGACAACGCGGCGCAACGCATAGCCGAACCGTCTTTTGCGGCGCTGGTGAATATGCAGCCGGACGAAATGGGCCTGCTTTACAACGGACTGATCAGCCTCAATGTCGGCCACGGCATCACGCGCGCTTTTGCCGGCACGATATACCGCCGCAACCAGTTGTTCCTGCTTGCGGCCGAACTGGACATCTCCGCCTTCGAATCGCTCAGCAGCGACAACGAGCGCCTCAATCAGGAACTGGACGAAACCCGGAAACAACTTTCAAAACGCAACCACACCCTGCAAAAATTGCAGGAGGAGATCGAGGCACTCAAGCGCAACGACGGGCTCACCGGCCTGGCCAACCTGAAACTGCTAGACGCCCGCGTCAGCGAGGAAATTCAGCGCTGGGAGCGTTACCGTCGCCCCCTCGCCCTGGTGCTGCTGGATCTGGATGACTTCGGCAAGATCAACGACGAATTCGGCCGCGAAGTGGGGGACGAGTTGCTGCAGCATGTCGCCACCATTCTTAACGGCGCAACGCGTACGCTCGATCTGGTGGCGCGCTACGGCGGTCAGGAATTCGCGGTACTGCTGCCAGAAACCAACGAAATGGGCGCCATGATCGTGGCCGAGCGTCTGCGCATGGATTTGGAGGGACAACTGATATTACCCCTGCTACGCCCGCTCACCGCCAGTTTCGGCGTCGCCTTGCTACAGCCGGATGAATTACGCGATGCCTATTACGCCCGTGCGGGGCGTGCGGTGAAATATGCAAAGTCCCATGGCAAGAACTGCATCGCCATGGCGGGTGTGATTGCCGAGTGCGACCATCTCTACCAGAGTTTCGTTCAGGAAGCCCATGTATAAAAGCATCGAAGACTTTGTCGGCAATACCCCGCTGGTCAAACTCAAGCGTATTCCCGGCAATACCTCCAACAGCGTACTGGTCAAGCTGGAAGGCAACAATCCCGCCGGCTCGGTGAAAGACCGACCGGCCCTGTCTATGATCATACATGCCGAGGCGCGCGGCGAAATCAAGCCCGGCGATACCCTGATCGAAGCCACCAGCGGCAACACCGGCATCGCGCTGGCCATGGCGGCGGCGATGCGCGGTTACAAGATGGTGCTGGTGATGCCGGAACACATGAGCATGGAGCGCCGCCAAGTGATGCGCGCCTTCGGTGCGGAAATCGTCCTCACGCCCCGCGCAGGCAGCATGGAAGCGGCTATCGACACGGCCAACCGGATGAGGGACGAAGGCCGTGGCATCATCCTCGACCAGTTCTCCAGCCCCGATAACCCGCTCGCTCATTATGAAGGAACAGGGCCGGAGATCTGGCGCGACACGCAAGGCAGCGTCACCCATTTCGTCAGCAGCATGGGTACCACCGGCACCATCATGGGCTGTTCCCGCTACCTCAAGGAACAGAACCCCGATATCCAGGTCATCGGCGCCCAGCCCTGTGATGGCGCGCAGATCCCCGGCATCCGAAAATGGCCGCAGGAATATCTGCCCAGGATTTGCGACTTCAGCCGCGTCGACCAGATTATCGAAGTATCACAGGGCGCGGCTGAAGAAATGACCCGCCGCCTGGCACGGGAAGAAGGCATCTTCGCCGGCATTTCCTCGGGCGGCGCACTGGTGGCAGCGCTCGAAGTTTCAGCTCAAGTGGAGCATGCCGTTATTGTCTCCATCGTATGCGACCGGGGTGACCGCTATCTCTCCACCGGTGTTTTCCCTGCGTGAACCTGTTAAAAGCTCTCGCCACTATCGGCAGCATGACGCTACTCTCGCGCATCCTGGGGTTCCTGCGCGACACCATCATTGCCAGGACTTTTGGTGCGGGCTTGTATACCGACGCATTCTTTGTCGCCTTCAAGCTGCCCAACCTGCTGCGTCGCCTGTTCGCCGAGGGGGCCTTCTCCCAGGCTTTTGTGCCCATCCTCGCCGAGTACAAGACACGCCGCGGCCACGACGCCACGCGCGACCTGATCGACCATGTTGCAACCCTGCTCGCGCTGGTGCTGGTGGGAGTCAGTTTGATCGGCATTCTCGCCGCGCCGCTGGTGATCTATCTCAGCGCGCCGGGCTTCTCCGCCGATACTGAAAAATTCGACCTCACGGTGCAACTGCTGCGCTACATCTTCCCCTACATTTTCTTCATATCACTGGTATCTCTGGCAGGCGGCGTGCTCAACACCTACAGCAAGTTCTCGGTGCCCGCCTTCACCCCGGTGCTGCTCAACCTGTCCTTCATCGCTTGCGCGCTGTGGCTGGCGCCCCACATGAACCCGCCGGTCATGGCGCTGGCGGTGGCGGTTTTGCTGGGCGGCGTGCTGCAACTCGGCATTCAGCTGCCCTACCTGGCTAAAATCGGCTTCCTCCCCAGATTTCGCCTTAATCTCCACGACGAAGGCGTGTGGCGCGTCCTGAAACTCATGGGGCCGGCGGTGTTCGGCGTGTCCATCGCCCAGATCAGCCTGCTGATCAACACCATCTTCGCCTCCTTCCTCGAAACCGGCAGCGTATCGTGGCTATACTATGCCGACCGCCTGATGGAGTTCCCCACCGGAATGCTGGGCGTGGCGCTGGGCACCATTCTCCTGCCCTCCCTCGCCAAGCACTACTCAGACGACTCACCCGAGAAATTTTCCAGTCTGCTCGACTGGGGCCTGCGCCTGACGCTGATGCTGGCCCTGCCCGCCGCACTGGCGCTGGCGATACTCGCCGTGCCGCTGATCGCCACCTTGTTCTTTTATGGCAAGTTCACCGCCCACGACCTGTGGATGACGCGCGAGGCCCTGATGGCCTACAGCGCCGGCCTGCTCGGCCTGATCATGGTCAAGGTGCTGGCGCCCGGCTTCTATGCGCGACAGAACATCCGCACGCCAGTGAAGATTGCCATTTTCACCCTGCTCGCCACCCAGGCCATGAACCTCGCCTTCGTGTGGAAACTTCAGCACGCCGGCCTCGCGCTGGCGATCGGCCTCGGCGCCTGCCTCAACGCCGGCCTGCTGTACTACCAGCTGCGCCGCCACAACATCTTCCAGCCCCAGCCTGGCTGGCTGAAGTTTCTGCTCAAGCTGGCCGCCGCCCTGGCAGTCATGGGGGCAACCCTGTGGTTCGCCATGGGGCCGCAGACGGCATGGCTGAGCGGCGGCATCCTGGAACGGGCGTTTCATCTGGGCTGGGTGGTAGTCGCCGGTGCTGCCGCCTATTTCGCCACCCTTGGCCTCCTTGGCTTTCGCCCCCGGGACTACATGCGGCGCGCAGCCTGAATAACCTGGCATTCACCCGTTGGGTGAGGATACAACAAACTGCCTTTCTCCGTAGACTCCGTACCCTCCGTGGTTATCGAACCAGGATTTTCTTCTTAAATCCGCCTTTTTACGCATATATCATATTGTTAGCTACCGACGAATAGGTGTAAATACCTATATCCGTATGTAACCAACCATATGGATTTCCATGGCCGTAAAACCATACTTGACAGAGGCAAAACAAGTGCCGTAGTTAATAATTATGGGCCGGGAGAATCATGCAAAAAAAAGTCCAACGCAACAAATCCCAATGCACCGACGTCACTTGGGCGGGCCGTGCCGATTGCGCTCAGTGTGCAATCCGCAGTCGTGTCCTCTTCGCCGACGTTTCGAATGAAGAACTGGAACATGTGCTGCTCACTATCGACGACATTGCTTACGCGCCACATTCCGTGCTTTACCAGGCAGGAGAGAAAGGCGACTCCATGTTCACCATAAGGCGCGGCCTGGTCAAACTGGTGCAATATCTTCCCAATGGTTCACAGCGCATCGTCCGCCTGTTGAAGACCGGTGATGTGGCAGGTTTGGAGCTTGCCGTGGGTCGCACCTACAAGCATGCCGCCATCGCGCTGAATGAAACACATGTTTGCCGCATTCCGAAGACGGCAATCGAACATATGGGCGTGGATCACCCGCACCTGTGCCACCAGTTCATGGTCCGCTGGCAAAGAAACATCGACGAGGCTGACCGCACCATCACCGAATTCTCTACCGGTCCGGCCGACGTGCGTATCGCGCGACTCCTGCACCACCTCGCTCTCCCGGGCGAAGATGGTCATTGCCAGGTAATGGGTCGTGAAGACATGGGGTCCATTCTGGGCATCACTACGGAAACAGCGAGCCGAGTCATGGCCGACTTCAAACGGCGCGGCATCATTCTGGAGTCATCCAATCAGCACGCCTGCCTATGCGATATAACCCTGCTACATCAGGTTGCCAATAGCTAGCACGCCCACAGGGGCAGGAATCACAGAACAAAACAGGCACACCATGATGGCGCACCTGTTTCTTTCCTGCCTGATCCACAGCCTATTGCTTGGTCTGTACTTCAGTCTGCTGCTGTGTTTGCTGCTCGGTTTGCTGTTTTACCTGGCTTTTATTCGTGCTCTTGGCCTTGTTCTGCGTCTGGATATTCTGCTGGGTCTGAACCTTGGCTCGCTCACGGGTCTGCTCCTGCGCCTTGGCGCCGACGCCTGTGCCATCTTTCAACCGATCGCGGTCACGGTCTCTGGTTTGATCACGATCCTGATCTCGCGTTTGATCGCGACTCTGTATTTGATCCTGTGCCTTATCCTGGATTTGAGTCGTGGCTCCCTGACCCAAGCCTCCCATGCTTCCGCCCGTCCCTCCGCCGTTACCACCACCACCGCCACCGCCACCACCAGCGGCGTAAGCCACATTACCTGCCGCCAGAGCAGCAGCAATCAAAGCTGAAATCAAACAAGAATTACGCATGACAATCTCCTTGACATTCATGGAAAAACCCATATAAAAAATAATAGTACTTTGCACGTCAGCAGGTAATGATAATCGTCAAATCAAGAAAACTTTCCTGTTCCTCCCCCTTCTCATGAGCGGATCTGCCCCAAAAAGTCCCGTGTTTACTTATTTCCTCCAGGAATGAGTATAATTCTCCCTTTTGTTTGCCCGACCATGCTGATTTTTCGAGGAATTCCCTCTCTCGCCGAAACACCCATCGCTCTGACGATCGGCAACTTCGATGGCGTCCATCTCGGCCACCAGGCCATGCTGCAGCGCATGGAAGCAGCGGCGAACAAGCGCAGCCTGCCTGCTTGCGTGATGACCTTCGAGCCCCACCCGCGCGAGTTTTTCACGCCCGACCAGGCACCCACCCGACTCACGAGTCTGCGCGAGAAACTGGAGTTGTTCGCCGCCTACGGGGTCGAGCAGGTCTATATCTGCCGCTTCAACCGCCAGTTCGCCAATATTGCCGCCGATGATTTCGCCGCCGACATCCTGCAGCGCAAACTGCAAACGAAATGGCTGCTGATTGGCGATGACTTCCGTTTCGGCGCCAAGCGCGCCGGTGATTTCAACCTGCTGAATGAGGCAGGTGCCAAACTGGGCGTAGAAGTTGAAGCCATGCACAGCGTCACCCTCGACGATCTGCGCGTTTCCAGCACCGCCGTGCGCCAAGCCCTGGCTGGCGGCGACCTGTCCTTGGCCAGCAGATTGCTCGGACGCCCCTACAGCATCAGCGGACGGGTGGAGCACGGCGAGAGTCTGGGCCACAAGATCGGCTTCCCCACTGCAAATATTCAACTCAAACACAATCGTCCACCGCTGTGGGGCATTTTCGCGGTCGAAGTTGCCGGCCTGGACGACCATCCGCTGCAGGGAGCTGCCAGCTTGGGCGTGCGCCCAACGGTAACGAGCAACGGCCTGCCAACACTGGAAGTGCACCTGTTCAATTTCGACCGGCAGATCTACAACCGCCACGTGCGCGTAGATTTCCTGCACAAACTGCGCGACGAAATGAAATTCCCCAACCTGGAAACGCTGACTGCACAAATTGCAGCAGACGTAAAAAACGCGAAGCAATTCTTTATTAACCGCTAAGGACGCAAAGGTACGCAAAGGTTTTGAATAATGGTTTGGTTCTCCTTTGCGTACCTTCGCGACCCTTACGGTGAGAGGTTTTTAAATGGCTGACTACAAAGACACCCTGAATTTGCCCGACACCCCCTTCCCGATGCGTGGCGATCTCGCCAAGCGCGAACCGGCCTGGGTCAAAGAGTGGCAGGAGAAGAAGCTCTATCAGCGCATCCGCGCAGCCAGCGCGGGTCGTCCCAAGTTCATCCTGCACGACGGCCCGCCCTATGCCAACGGTGACATCCACATTGGCCACGCGGTGAACAAGATCCTCAAGGACATCATCGTCCGCTCCAAGACCCTGGCCGGCTTCGACGCACCTTACGTGCCGGGCTGGGACTGCCACGGCCTGCCGATCGAGTTGCAGGTGGAGAAGCAGCATGGCAAGGAGATCCCCGCGGCCAAATTCCGCGAGCTGTGCCGCGACTACGCGAAAGGCCAGATCGAGCGCCAGAAGGCCGACTTCATCCGTCTTGGCGTGCTGGGCGAGTGGGATAATCCCTACCGCACCATGGACTTCAAGTTCGAAGCCGACATCATGCGCACACTAGGGCGCATCCACGCCAACGGCTACCTCTACCAAGGGCAAAAGCCGGTGCACTGGTGCGTCGATTGTGGCTCGGCACTGGCTGAAGCCGAGGTGGAGTATGAGGACAAGACCTCGCCCGCCATCGACGTGGCCTTTGCGGTCAAGGATGTTGCCGCCCTGGCCAAGGTTCTGGGTATAAAAACCCCTGCCCAGCCGATTTACGCGGTAATCTGGACCACCACGCCGTGGACCCTGCCTGCCAACCAGGCGGTTTCCGTCCATCCCGAATTCACCTACGACTTGGTCCAGACGCCGAAAGGCATCCTCATCCTGGCACACGACCTGGCCGAGGCCTGCATCCAGCGCTACGGCTTCGAGGCGGTGGAAGTGGTAGCGATGGTCAAGGGGTCGGCGCTGGAGCATGTGCAACTTCAGCACCCGTTTTACGAGCGCATCGTACCCATCATCTGCGGCGAGCATGTCACGCTCGATGCCGGCACCGGGCTGGTGCATACGGCCCCCGCGCACGGCCAGGACGACTATGTCATCGGCAGCAAGTACCAGTTGGCGGTGGACTGTCCGGTGGGAGACGACGGCAAGTTTTTCGAGCGCACTCCGCTGGTCGGTGGACAGTCGATCTGGGCGGCCAACAAGACTGTGCTGGAAATCCTCAACACCAACGGCCTGCTGCTCAAGGACGAGAAGCTGCTGCACAGCTACCCCCACTGCTGGCGCCACAAGACGCCGATCATTTTCCGTGCCACGCATCAGTGGTTCATCGGCATGGAAGCCACCGGGCAGCACAGCAGCCTGCGTACCGCCGCACTGAAAGCTGTCGAGAACACCGAGTTCTTCCCTGCCTGGGGACGCGCCCGGTTGGAGGCCATGATCAAGAACCGCCCCGACTGGTGCGTCTCGCGCCAGCGCAACTGGGGCGTTCCGATGCCGCTGTTCGTGCACAAGGAAAGCGGCGAACTACACCCGCGCACCCAGGAACTGCTGGAGCAGGTGGCCCAACGCGTGGAACAGCATGGCATCGAAGCCTGGTTCAGCCTCGACGCTGCCGAGCTATTGGGTGACGAGGCCGCCATTTACAAGAAGGTGAGCGACACTCTCGACGTGTGGTTCGATTCCGGCTCCAGTCACGCCTGCGTGCTGAAAAAGCGCGATTATCTGGCCCACCCCGCCGACCTGTATCTGGAAGGCTCCGACCAGCATCGCGGCTGGTTCCAGTCCTCGCTCCTCACCGGCTGCGCCACCGATGGCCATGCCCCCTACAAGGCGCTGCTCACCCACGGCTTCGTGGTCGATGGCCACGGCCACAAGATGAGCAAGTCCAAGGGCAACGTAGTCGCCCCGCAGAAGGTGATGGACAGCCTGGGCGCGGACATCCTGCGCCTGTGGGTAGCCTCCACCGACTATTCCGGCGAGTTGACCATTTCGGACGAGATTCTTAAGCGCGTGAGCGAAGGCTACCGCCGCATCCGCAACACCCTGCGCTTCCTGCTCGCCAACCTGGCGGACTTCGATCCTGCACAGCACGCCCTGCCCGTCAATGCTTGGCTGGAGATCGACCGCTACGCCCTGGCCATGGCCCAGTCGTTCCAGGAAGATGTGACGGCGGATTATGGCCGCTACGAATTCCACCTGGTGGCACAGAAGCTCACCTCCTTCTGTTCGGAAGATCTGGGCGGCTTTTACCTCGATATTCTGAAAGACCGCCTCTACACCGCGGGCAAGGATTCGAAGACGCGCCGCGCGGCGCAAAATGCCCTTTACCACATCACCCACAGCCTGCTGCGCCTGATGGCGCCGATTCTCAGCTTCACCACGGAAGAGGCCTGGAGCGCGTTTAGCGGAAATGCGGACGACAGCGTGTTCTTCCACACCTGGCATGATTTCCCGGCCCAGCCGCAGACTGCCGAACTGCTGGCGAAATGGCAGCAGATCCGCGATTTCCGCGGCCGCGTCACCAAGGAACTGGAGGCCGTACGGGTATCTGGCGCAATCGGTTCCTCGCTGCAGGCCGAGGTCGAAATCCAGGTGAGTGGCGAGTTGTTCGATTTGCTGCAAAGCCTGGATGACGATCTGCGCTTCGTGCTGATCACCTCCCAAGCGAAACTGGTCGAAGCCGCCGAGGAAAAAGTGCTGGTCACCGCCAGCCCGCACCAGAAATGTGAGCGCTGCTGGCACTATCGCGCCGATGTGGGGACTCATGCCGACCATCCCACCTTATGCGGACGCTGCCATTCCAACCTGTTCGGCTCGGGCGAGGCGCGTTCCCATGCGTGATTGGCGTCTGTGGCTAATACCCAGCGCACTGGTAATCGTGCTCGACCAGTTCACCAAGAACTGGGTCGTGCAGGTATTCAGTTTCGGCGAAGCCAGTCCGGTCACCGCGTTTTTCAACCTGGTGCTGGCCCACAACACCGGGGCGGCGTTCAGTTTCCTCGCCGGGGCGGGAGGATGGCAGCGCGTTTTCTTTATCGTCGTGGCATCGGTGGCTTCTGCCGTGATGCTGTATCTGCTGCGCAAGCATGGCCGTGAAGTTCTGTTCAGCCTGGCGCTCAGCCTGGTGCTGGGCGGCGCACTGGGCAATCTGGTCGACCGTATCCGCTGGGGCTACGTGGTGGACTTTCTCGATTTTTATTATGGCAACTACCACTGGCCGGCCTTCAACGTGGCCGACATGGCCATTACCGGCGGGGTGATCCTGCTGGTAATGGACAGCCTGCGCAAGCCCGTGGACAAAAAAACATGACGCGTACCGCACTCTGGGGCGACAAAATCGCCCTGCACTACCGCCTTTTCTCCAGCGAAGGCGCCGAAGCCATCAGCACTTTCGACGACGAGGAACCGGTCACGCTGACGCTGGGAAACGGTGAAATCGAAGCCAATCTTGAATCCTGCCTGATCGACCTTGAAGTGGGCAGGCGTTATGTGTTCAAGCTGGAAGCGGAACAGGCGTTTGGCCCCCATCATGCGGAACAGGTGATGGAACTGCCGCTGGACGCCTTTCCCGACGAGGAATTTGAAGTCGGCAGCCTGATCGAGTTCACCCTGCCCGAGGGCGACACACTGCCTGGTCAGATTGTCGGCAAGACCGCGACCCACGCCACCGTGGACTTCAATCACCCCCTGAGTGGCTGCGCGGTAAATTTCGAGGTCAAGATCATCGGGATTCTGGAGCCATAAATGGAAATCCTGCTCGCCAACCCCAGAGGATTTTGCGCCGGCGTGGACCGCGCCATTGCCATCGTCGAGCGCGCCCTGGAACGTTTCGGCGCGCCGATTTACGTGCGCCACGAAGTCGTGCACAACAAGTATGTAGTGGATAGCCTGCGTGCCAAGGGCGCCATTTTCATCGAAAATCTGGACGAGGTGCCGCCGGGCAGCACCCTGATTTTCAGCGCTCACGGCGTCTCCCAGGCGGTGCGCAGGGAAGCCGAGGCGCGCGGCCTGCGTGTCTTTGATGCCACCTGCCCCCTGGTCACCAAGGTGCATGTGGAAGTAGGAAAGATGCGGAAGCATGACAAGGAAATCGTCATGATCGGCCACAAGGGTCACCCCGAAGTGGAGGGCACCATGGGCCAGGCGGAGGGTGGCATGTATCTGGTGGAGACTCCCGAAGATGTGGCCTCGCTGGTGGTTCGGGAAGAAAACAACCTCTCCTATGTCACCCAGACCACACTCTCGGTGGACGACGCCAGCGCCATCATCAATGCCCTGAAACAACGCTTCCCCGCCATCACCGGCCCCAAAAAGGACGATATCTGCTATGCCACGCAGAATCGCCAGGATGCAGTGAAAAACCTGGCCGAGCAATGCGATGTGGTAATTGTGGTGGGTTCGCCCAACAGTTCCAACTCCAATCGCCTGCGCGAAGTAGCGCAGAATCATGGCGCCTCGGCCTATATGGTGGATAACGCCGGTCAGTTGCAAGCGGAATGGCTGCAGGGGAAAACGAGGATTGGTGTAACGGCTGGCGCTTCCGCCCCAGAAATCCTGGTGCGCGAGGTGATCGCGCGTCTGGAAGAACTGGGTGGAGCGAAAATCGTGGAACTGGCAGGGAAAGCGGAAAACATTTCGTTTCCGCTGCCCAAGGCATTGCAGGGCGATTAGGCCAGGTCAGGCAAATGCATCACACGCATGGAGGGCGCGGAGCCCAGTGCCTTCCATAGTAAAATACGTTTTTCACTCCTCGCGCATCATCTTCCAGTACTGGTACTTCATGGTCGCGGCACAACCGGCGACAATGGCCGCGAAGGTGATAAACGAACCGATCGCCAAGGTGGAAACACCCGTCACCGCCTGGCCAATGGTACAACCCATGGCCAGTACGCCACCAAAGCCCATCAGCATGGCACCGATGAAGTGGTTGAGAAAATCCTTGAATGAGGCAAACCACTCAATGCGGAAACTGCGGCTTATCACGGCCCACAGCATGGAGCCGAGAATCACCCCCGCCACGGCCATCAGGCCGAAGGTCATTGAGACCGCCTTGAACCCGCTGAGCGCGTAGCCAAAAGTCTGTCCCATGGGGTTAATGAAAGTAAATGATTGGGGCGACAGGGGGCGGCTATCCGCCGGTTTGGCATCTTCCGGGGCGGCAAACATGTCCCATTGTTCAGCCACGAAATTCTGTAGCGAGTAATTCTGCCCGTCCGCACTGACCATGACATTGCTGGTGACATACCAGGCAGCAAGCACCGCAAGGCCGACCACCAGGCCACCCATAATATTGTCGAGGCTGGTGCGGAAATCCCTGGACTTGAAAGCGAAGGCGATCAAGGCCAGCGCCAGGATGCCACCGATTATCAGTCGCGTGGAAGCTGCCTTTTCCGGGCCTGCCAGCACTGAACCCAGATCTTGCCTGGTCTGCAGGGTAAGCGCCAGGGGGCGCAGCCAATCATAGAACAATACCGTGAACAGGGTTTTATCGGAATCAGGAAAAGGATTGGTCATGTAATAGGCAATCACCGCGATGATGGCAAACACCATGATGGATTTAAGGTTACCGCCGCCAATACGGATCAGCGCCTTGTTGCCGCACCCCGAGGCCAGCGTCATGCCGATGCCGAACAGCAGGCCACCGAGCAGATTTTCAGCCCACACCAACTGATTCGCCCGGTAGGGTGGGAACGCAGCATCAGGATTAACCAGACCGTTGGCTTCCAGCACCACCACCCCCAGCATCGCGACCGCTATCGCCAGTAACCAGGCGCGCATGCGACCGGTATCGCCCATATTGACCCAGTCGGATATGGCACCCATGGTGCAGAAGTTGGTCTTGTTGACCAATGCGCCCATTACTACGGCAATAGCGAATGTAGTCCAGAGAAAAAAGGACTGTGCCGGCGCAAAACTTTCGAAAATCATCTCGTAAATCCCCTTTGGTTACTGAAGTGTCTCGTCAGGGCGGATTTTAATCGAATTACCGCAAAGCACAATCAAGTTTTACGAAAAAGTCTAATTTAATTCGATAGTTAGTACATTAGTACTAGGCAACAAAAGTCAACTATAGTGAGTTGGATCAGAAATACCGGCTTGCTCGAAACCGGCCTTGCGCAGACGACAAGAATCGCAACGACCGCAGGCGCGCCCTTGCGCGTCGGCCTGGTAGCAGGACACGGTAATACCGTAGTCCACCCCAAGCGCAATGCCCTGGCGGATGATTTCGGCTTTGGAAAGGTGGATCAGCGGCGCATGGATGGTCGTGGGGCTTCCCTCCAGTGCCGCCTTGGTGGCCAGGTTGGCCATGTTCTGGAAGGCTGCAATGTATTCCGGGCGACAATCGGGATAGCCCGAGTAATCCACCGCGTTGGCGCCAATGAAGATGTCGCGGCTTTGCAATACCTCTGCCCAGGCCAAGGCCAGGGAAAGCATGATGGTATTGCGCGCCGGCACATAGGTGACGGGGATACCTGCTGCGGGTACGCTGGGCACCTCGATGCTGGCATCGGTCAGGGCGGAACCGCCGAACAGGGTCAGGTCCAGTTTAATCGTGCGCTGAGCGGCTGCGCCCAGGGCATCTGCTACACGCACTGCCGCCTGCAATTCGGAGCGATGGCGCTGGCCGTAATCCAGGCTCAGGCAATAGCAGTCGAATCCCTGGCTGCGGGCCATTGCCAGGGTAGTGGCGGAATCCAGTCCGCCAGAGAGCAAAACCACCGCTTTTTTCATCGCCCGCGATCCTCGCGCCAGAGGATTTTGTGCAACTGCAGCTGGAATCTCACATCGAGCCGGTCGCGCAGAATCCAGTCCGCCAGGTCGGCTGGTTGCAAGGCGCCGGCCACCGGGGAAAACAGTACCGGGCATTTATCGTTCAAACGCCGTTCCAGCAACTGCTGCTTTGCCCATGCGTAATCCGCTGCATCGCAGATCACGAATTTAAGCTCATCGTGAGCGGTCAGCAGATCCAGATTGGCCCAGCGATTTTTATCGACCTCTCCGGATGCCGGCGTTTTAACGTCCACGATGCGCGACACGCGCGAATCCACTTTGCCGATATCCAGGGCGCCGCTGGTTTCAAGCGAAACGGAATAGCCCGCATCACAGAGGCGGGAAAGCAGCGCCGGGCATTCCTTCTGCGCCAGCGGCTCGCCACCGGTAACCGTCACATACTTGGGATGGAAGACCGCCACCTGTTCCATTATGGCGGGAATCTCCAGCGCAGCACCTTCGTTGAAGGCGTAGGCGGTATCGCAATAGCCGCAACGCAGGGGGCAGCCGGTGAGACGCACGAACACCGTCGGTAATCCTATGCGGCTAGTTTCCCCCTGCAGGGAATAGAAAATTTCATTGACCTTCAGCACGCTATTTCATTCAGCATGCTATTTCAAAGTAGCGAGGCGCTTCTTGGCTTTCTCCCCCGCATCACTGAGCGGGTATTTGGTCACCAGCTCCTCAAGAGACTTCTTTGCTGCTTCGCTGTCACCCATGTTTTGCTCGCAGGTCGCGATATTCAGCATCGCATCCGGCACCTTGGGGCTTTTCGGATACTGGCTGATCAGCGTCTGCTGGCTGGCAATGGCGGACTTGAAATCCTTGAGATTGAAGTGAGAATTGCCGATCCAGTACTGCGAACTGGCTGCCAGCGGGCTTTGCGGATAAGCCTGGATGAACTGCTGAAACGCCGCCAGCGCACCCTGATAATTACCCACCTTGAAGAGGTTAAAGGCTGCATCGTAGGCCTTGCCCTCCGCCACCGGATCATCCGCTGCCGTGGCTACTGGCGATATAGCTACCGGCGCTGTTTTACCCGCCTGTTTTTTGCCCTTGCCAGGTTTAATCTCTTCCTCTGCAGCCGGCGCCGGAACCGCACGCTGCTCGAGCAGACGCAAACGGCTGTCCAGATCCACATACAGATCACGCTGACGCTTCTGGGTGGTTTCGATCGCGTGCGCCTGCTCTTCGAGCTGGCCACGCAATTTGGCCAGCTCGCCCTTCACCGCTTCGATCTGGGAAAGCGTGTCCAACCCCAAACTGCGCTGGGTTTGCTCCTGACTGGCGACACGGGCGTCCAAGCCTTGCAGCTTGTCCTGCATGGCGACATTGTTCTTTTGCAGTTCGACTATTTTGGCCTGCGCCTCATCGTCGGTGAACAAGCCCGCATGACACACACCCGCCAGCAGCAGGGCCGGAATAAGAGCAAGCCTACGCACGATCACTCGCCCTGATAGACGACATCAGCGCGGCGGTTCTGCGCCCAGGCGGCTTCGTCGTGGCCTTCGGATTTGGGTTTTTCCTCGCCGAAACTGACCGTTTCCATCTGGCTATCGGACACACCCATCACGCTCATCATCTTCCGCAGGCTCTCGGCACGTTTCTGGCCCAGTGCGATGTTGTATTCACGGCTGCCGCGCTCGTCGCAATTGCCTTGCAGGAAGGCCTTGGCCTTGCTGTTCTGCTTGAGATACTGGGCGTGAGCTTCGATCATGGGCTTGTATTCGTCTTTCACGCTGAAGCTGTCAAGATCAAAGTAAACGCTGCGCTTGGAGAGAATATTGTTGGGATCGGTAAGAGGATTGGCTGCAACCCCGGATTTCTGCGCACCCGAAGCATCGGCACCGGATTTCTGGCCCATGCTCTTGTCTTCCACCGCTGCGCCGGACTGGTCTTTATCACCGGTACTGGCACATGCGGACAACAAACCCAACAGAATCGCGCTCAACAACAATTTATTCATTTTTCACTCCCGAGAATTACTGGTTTTTTAACAAAGGTCCCCAAGCAGGCTCTCGCACATCGCCTGCCTGGACTGAAAGCCGCTGTTTCACGCGCCCATCGCTGGACACTGCAGCCAATACGCCACGGCGGTTGATCTCCGTGGCATAAATAATCATCTTGCCGTTAGGCGCAAAGCTGGGCGACTCGTCGAGCGGCGTATCGGTCAGCACCTGCACCTGGCTGGTAGCCAGATCCTGCACGGCAACATGGAATTTTCCGCCCTGGCGCTGGATGAAGGCAAAGCTTTTGCCATCCGGGCTAAAATGCGGCGAAACATTATAGCTGCCATCGAAGGTCAACCGCTGCGCCGCACCGCCCACCGCCGGCATGCGATAAATCTGCGCACTGCCGCCACGGTCTGACGTAAATAAGATCCATTTTCCGTCAGGAGAAAAGTCCGGCTCGGTATCGATAATGGAATTGGCACTCCAGCGCTGCAAATTGCTGCCATCCGCATTGACCATGTATAACTGCGAGTTCCCATCCCGCGTCAGGGCGATTGCCAGCTTGCGCCCATCCGGCGACCAGGCCGGCGCGCTGGCGCTGCCCTTGACGCTGACCAGAGCCTTGCGTCCGCCGCTAATGAGATTCTGCACGTAGACTATCGGCTTTTTCTGTTCGAACGACACATAGGCTAGGCGCGATCCGTCCGGCGACCAGACCGGTGACAGAATCGGCTCCTGCGAAGCCAGGATGGTCTGCGCACCATAGCCATCGGCGTCCGCCACCTGCAATTCAAAACGCTTGCCGTTCTTGACCACATAGGCGATCTGGGTGCTGAACACGCCAACGTCGCCGGTCAGTTTTTCATAAATCACGTCAGCGATCTTGTGGGCGGTGGAGCGTAACTGGGCCGGAGTGATGGTGTAGCTGAAACCCGCCAATTGGCTCTGCTTGACCACGTCCATCAAGCGAAAACGCACATCGAGCTTGCCATCCGGGCGCGCGGAAACGCTGCCGATCACCAGGTCCTCGGCGCCCTTGGCCATCCAGTCCGCATAGCGGACATCGGCCGGCTCATGCGGCGCTTGCGCGCCGGCCGGGTCCACCAACCTGAACAGGCCGCTGCGCGCCAGGTCGGAGCCAACAATGGCGGTAATGCTCTGCGGAAGAGCGTTTTCCGCGCCAAATGGCACGATCGCCAGCGGAATCTGGTTCCCGGCCCCGCCGGTGATTTCGATGGTCAATGCCGCGTGCAGCGGCGTAGCGAATGCCAGCAACAGAATCAACCACCATTTCTGATAAAGCTTTTTCATTTCAACTCCTGCGCAGCGCGGATTATAACCGCAATGCAATCAATCTTCATTCAATCTGAATTTCAGGTGCAACTCGCGAAACTCGCTGAACAACGTTGGGTCGGGCGGTAACGGCAAGGGCTGCGCCTTGTAAATAGCCCGTTCCACTGCGCTATCGTAAGCGCTGGACCCACTGCTGCGCGTCAACTTCAAATTCAGTACTTCTCCTGTCGGCATCAGGGTTACATCAAATTCCGCCGCAGGATTACCAGCCAGGTCTGGCGGCAAAATAATTTTGCTCTTGATCTTGGCCTGGATACGGCTCTTGAAGTCGCCGACCATTTTCTGAGTCGCCGTATTCCGCGCTGCTGCCTGAGCCTTGAGCGCATTTGCCGCATCAGCCTGGGCCTGCTGCTCGCGCAGTTTTTCGGCCTTATCCTGCTGAAGCTTCTTATCCTGCTCGCGTTTTTCAAGTTCCTGCTTGAGTTTTTCTTTTTGTTTAAGTTCTGCCTCCTTGAACTTTTTCTGTTCTTCTTCCTTTTCCTTGCGTTTGGCCTCTTTGGCCTTGAGTTCAATTTCCGCCCTGTTGTCAGGCTTGGCCTCTGGTTGCGGTTCGTGCTTTGTCACCTTGGGCTTGGGCTCCGGTTTTGGCTCGATCTTGGGCTCCGGTTCCGGGCGTGGCGGCACAGGCTTGGAAACCGGACTTGGTAACGCACTCCACAATTCCACCTCGACGGCGGCCGGTTCGTTGTTGTGCCAGCTTACGCCGAATATCATCAAGCCCAGAAACAGGGCATGCACCAGCAGCGCCAACACGCCAGCCTTCCATTGGCTCGGCTCTTGCCGTTCAAAAACCATTTACTGGCCCTTCGGTTTCGCCAGCAGGCCGATTTTCTTGACGTTGTTCTGCTGCAAAATATCCATGACCTTCAACACTTCATCGTAACGAACATTTTTGTGCGCGCTGATCACCACCGACTGCTCGGGATTGTTGGCCTGTTTTTCCTTCACTGCCCGAACCAGCTCCTCGCGGTCCACTTCCTCGGCCTTCTTGTTACCGCTTAAGTCGCGCAACATCAGATCGCCCTTTTCCTTGATGGATATTTCCAGCGGCGCCATCGGCGGTTTGAGAGACTGCCCCACCGACGGCAACTCGATCTGGCCGGGGTTAACCAGCGGCGCAGTAATCATGAAAATGATCAGCAGCACCAGCATCACGTCGATATAAGGCACGACGTTAATCTGGTTCATCAACTTGCGTTGGCGACGGAGACTCATTACTTGGCTTGCCGCTGCAAAATATTGGAAAACTCTTCCATGAAACTGTCGAAGCGTGTTGCCAGACGGTCGATTTCGGAGCTGTAACGGTTGTAGGCGATCACGGCCGGAATCGCCGCGAACAGGCCCATGGCCGTGGCGATCAGCGCCTCCGCGATGCCCGGCGCGACATGGGCCAGGGTCGCCTGTCCTACACTGGAGAGGCTGCGGAACGCGTTCATGATGCCCCATACGGTACCGAACAGACCAACATAGGGGCTGACCGAACCGACCGTGGCGAGAAACGGCAGATGCGACTCAAGCAGATCAAGTTCACGGTGGTAGGCCGCCCGCATGGCGCGGCGCGTGCTTTCCATCACCACGCTGACATCCATGCCGGTCTGCTTGCGCAGCTTGAGGAATTCCTTGAAGCCGCCCTCGAAAATCGTTTCCATGCCGCTTGCCTCGCGGCTGGATGTTTTCTGGAACAGGGTGTTGAGGTCCAGTCCGCTCCAGAAGTCGCGCTCGAATTTGTCCGTCATCTGCTTCGCGACGTTGATGGTGAACATCTTGCGGAAGATGTACCACCAAGACATCATGGAAGCCAGCAGCAGGCCCAGCATCACCAGTTGCACCACCACGCTGGCGTTGGTGATGAGGCTCAGAAAAGATAGATCCTGTGTAACGTTCACGTTCTGTTTTCCATTTTTTCCCGAATGATGTCAGGAATCTCGACTGGTTTGAATGACAATTGGTTCACACATACTATTTTAACCCGCGCCTGTGACAGAATTTCATCCCGTTCCACAGTCTGGACAAATTCAATCCAGCTACGACCCGTGGCGTGGATTTTTACTGTCACCTGCAACAAGTCGTCGAACACGGCGGGGCGGAGATAACTGATATGCACGTCGCGCACCACGAAAATGACGCCATGTTCACGCACCAGCACACTTTGTTCGAAGCCATGAGCGCGCAACCATTCGGTGCGGGCACGCTCCATGAATTTGAGATAGTTGGCGTAATACACCACCCCGCCAGAGTCGGTATCCTCATAATAGACGCGCACCGGCCAACTAAATTCACTCATTCCATAACTCGCCGTTACGGCCGCCTTCCGGACGCTTCAGGCCGAAATGCTGATAAGCGCTCGGCGTCGCCACCCGGCCGCGCGGCGTGCGCATCAGGTAGCCCTGCTGGATCAGATACGGTTCCAGTACGTCCTCGATGGTGTCGCGCTCCTCGCCGATGGCTGCTGCCAGGTTGTCCACTCCCACCGGGCCACCGCCGAATTTCTCCAGCACCGCCAGCAGCAGCACGCGGTCCATCATGTCCAATCCCAGCGAATCTACGTCCAGCATGGTCAGGGCGGCGTCCGCTACTTCCCGGGTAACATGACCTTGCGCCTTCACTTCAGCAAAATCACGCACCCGGCGTAGCAGGCGGTTGGCGATACGCGGCGTACCGCGCGAGCGGCGTGCGATCTCGAACGCCCCTTCCTCGGATAATTCCACGCTCACCAGCCGCGCCGAACGGGTGACGATACGGCGCAATTCCTCGTGGGTATAAAACTCCAGCCGCGCCACGATACCAAAACGGTCGCGCAGCGGGTTGGTCAGCATGCCGGCGCGGGTGGTGGCGCCGACCAGGGTAAAAGGCGGCAACTCCAGCTTCACCGAGCGCGCAGCGGGGCCTTCGCCAATCATGATATCGAGCTGGTAATCCTCCAGCGCGGGGTAAAGGATTTCCTCCACCACGGGTGACAGGCGATGAATCTCGTCGATGAACAACACATCGTTGGGCTCGAGATTGGTCAGCAGCGCCGCCAGGTCGCCCGGACGCTCCAGCACCGGCCCGGAAGTCGAGCGCAGGTTGACGCCCATCTCGCGCGCGATGATGTGCGCCAGCGTGGTCTTGCCCAGTCCCGGTGGGCCGAACAGCAGCACATGGTCGAGCGCCTCGGCGCGCATTCTTGCCGCCTGAATAAAAATTTCCAGTTGGCCGCGCGCCTTTTCCTGGCCCACGTACTCGTCCAGCAGCTTTGGGCGTAGCGCGCGTTCCAGAGCCTCTTCCTGGGGGGAAGCATGAGAGGGGGAAATGAGACGGGTAGCCGCCTTGAGGTTATCGGTTTCTATCATGCCTTGGACAATAATTTCAACGCCTGACGGATACCATCGGTCACGCTGGTTTCAGCAGCAAGTTGCTTCACCGCCCAACTCGCTTCCTTGTCGTTGTAGCCCAGTGCCAGCAGGGCATTGAGGATGTCGCTGCTGGCGGAAGCTGGCTTGACCACGGCACCCAGCAAGGCCGAACCAGCTTCTCCTGGCGCGAACTTGTCTTTCAGCTCCAGCAACAGGCGCTCGGCGGTTTTTTTTCCGATGCCGGGAATCTTGATCAAGCGCCCGGCATCCTGTGCCATTACGGCATGGGACAACTCGTCCACGGAAAGTCCGCTAAGGATGGTCAGGGCAAGCTTGGGACCAACGCCAGTGATCCTGATCAACTGGCGGAAAGCCTGACGCTCGTGGTCACTGCCGAAACCATACAGCAAATGCGCGTCCTCGCGCACGATCAACTGGGTATGCAGCGTAACGCTCTCGCCCAGCGCGGGGAGGTTGTAGAACGTGCTCATGGGCACGTCCACCTCGTAGCCCACGCCCTGCACATCCAGCAAAATCTGGGGGGGGTGCTTTTCCAGCAGCCTGCCGCTCAACCGTCCGATCATATCAACCTTCCATTTCTCACCCGATAACCTGCGGTTGCCAGATTTCCCAGCCCCTGTCCGCCATGCGCATGGCAGATGGCGCAGGCCAGGGCGTCCGCCGCGTCGGCCTGGGGCATGCCTTCCAGATTGAGCAGACGGCGCACCATTTCTTGCACCTGTTCCTTTTTGGCATGGCCATTGCCGACCACTGCCTGTTTCACCTGCAGCGCAGTGTACTCCGCCACGGGCAAATCCTGCGCCACCAAGGCACATATCGCGGCGCCCCGCGCCTGCCCCAGCAGCAGGGTGGATTGCGGATTGACGTTGACGAACACTTTTTCGATGGCCGCCTGATCCGGCTGGTAAGTGGCGATGACCTCGCCAATGGAGTCGAGTATGGTCTTGAGGCGTTGCGGCAACTCGCCAGTCGCAGTCTTGATGCAGCCGCTGGCGACATAGTGCAGGCGACTGCCCTCCTTGGCGATGACTCCAAAGCCGGTGATGCGCAAGCCCGGATCAATGCCAAGGATGAGGATTACGTGCTCCGTTATTCTTCAATGACGGCCGAGGTATACACTTCCTGCACGTCGTCCAGCGCATCGAATGCATCGAGCAGCTTCTGCATTTTGACCGCCTCGTCGCCTTCGAAAACGATTTCATTATCCGGTTTCATGGTCACTTCCGCGACCTCCGCCTTGAGCCCGGCCTTTTCCAGCGCATCCTTGACCGCCATGAAATCGCCGGGGGAAGTGATCACCTCCACGCTGCCATCGTCATTGCTCAACACGTCCTCGGCGCCGGCTTCCAGCGCCGCTTCCATCACTTTGTCCTCGCTGGTGCCGGGGGCAAAAATGATCTGGCCGCAATGCTTGAACATGAACGCCACCGAGCCATCGGTACCGAGATTGCCGCCGAACTTGGAAAAGGCATGGCGCACGTCGGCTACGGTGCGGGTGCGGTTGTCGGTCAAACAATCGACAATAATGGCCGCACCGTTAATCCCATACCCCTCATAACGGATTTCTACATAATCCACGCCTTCCAGTTCGCCTGTGCCCTTCTTGACGGCGCGGTCGATGTTGTCGGCCGGCATGTTCACTTCCTTGGCCTTGTCGATAGCCAGTCTCAGGCGCGGGTTGAAGTTGAGATCGCCGCCGCCCATTTTGGCGGCAACGGTAATTTCCTTGGAGAGACGGGAAAAGATCTTGCCGCGCTTCTCGTCCTGACGCCCTTTTCTGTGCTGGATATTTGCCCATTTGCTGTGACCGGCCATGACTTCCTCAATCTCGATGTTCTGTTTTTTAACAGGCGTAATGTTACCATTTCGCCTGCCCTTTAATCAAAGCCGGAGCAACCAATGACGCCTCCCCTGCTGATCGCCAAAAACGACGCCCACGAACTTTCCCTGCTTACGCAGCTTGCCAACCGTCACGGCCTGATCGCGGGTGCCACCGGCAGTGGAAAAACCGTTTCGCTGCAAGTGATGGCGGAACATTTCAGCCGCATCGGGGTGCCGGTATTCATGTCAGACGTCAAGGGCGACCTCTCCGGCATCAGCCAGCCCGGCACGGAAAAGACCAAGATCATGGAACGCATAGCCAAGTTAGGGCTTACTGACTTTGCCTTTGAAGGATTTCCGGTCGCATTCTGGGATGTATTCGGCGAACAGGGCCACCCAGTACGCACCACCATCTCCGAAATGGGTCCGCTGCTGCTGGCACGCATGCTGAACTTGAACGACACCCAGGGCGGGGTGCTGAATCTGGTTTTCAAGATTGCCGACGATAACGGCCTGCTGCTGCTCGATCTCAAGGACCTGCGGGCGATGCTGCAGTACGTGGGCGACAACGCCAAAACCTTCACCACCGAGTACGGCAACGTCTCCGCTGCCAGTATCGGCGCCATCCAGCGCGGACTGGTCGGACTCGAGACGGAAGGCGGCGAACAACTGTTCGGCGAACCGGCGCTGAATCTCGACGACCTTCTGCAAACCGGTGACGGGGGACGCGGCATCATCAACATCCTCGCTGCCGACAAGCTGATGAACTCGCCCAAGATCTATGCCACATTCCTGCTGTGGCTGCTGTCCGAGTTGTTTGAGCAGTTGCCCGAGGTAGGTGATCTGGACAAACCCAAGCTGGTATTCTTTTTCGACGAAGCCCACCTGCTGTTCAACGATGCGCCCCAGGCATTGCAGGACAAGATCGAACAGGTGGTGCGCCTGATCCGCTCCAAGGGAGTAGGCGTTTACTTCGTCAGCCAGAACCCGCTCGACATCCCCGACAAGGTGCTGGGCCAACTCGGCAACCGCATCCAGCACGCCTTGCGCGCCTTCACGCCACGCGACCAGAAAGCGGTGCGCGCCGCAGCGGAAACTTTCCGCGCCAACCCCGGCCTGGATGTGGCAGCCGCCATCACCGAACTGGGCGTAGGCGAGGCGCTGGTTTCGCTGCTCGACGAAAAAGGCCGCCCACACCCGGTGGAGCGCGCACTGATTGCCCCACCTCACAGCCAGCTTGGCCCCATCACCCCGGAACAGCGTCAGTCCATCGTCAGCCAGTCGGTGCTTTACGGTCACTACGAGCAGTTAGTCGACCGGGAATCGGCCTACGAAAAACTCAAGCAAAGGGCAGAACAAACGGAACTGAGCGCCACATCAACCACGCGCGCAGCTGAACAAGCTAAAAGCCCGGCCAGCGAAGGTGGTGGCTGGCTAGGTGGCCTCGGCGACATGCTGGGGGGCGGCGGAGGGCGGAGCAATCGTCAGGGCGTCGCCGAGGCCGCCATCAAGAGTGCCGCTCGCGCCATCGGTT
>Ga0105091_10000077_pt1 | contig 33490 bp, 28 predicted proteins | sample PPLLak1March2015_FD_87022 | JGI IMG/M metagenome (GOLD analysis project Ga0105091, IMG submission 87022) | Freshwater sediment microbial communities from Prairie Pothole Lake near Jamestown, North Dakota, USA - PPLs Lake P7 Core (1) Depth... | ecosystem: Environmental > Aquatic > Freshwater >... | reverse complement strand
CCACTCAATAATTCATTCAGACTTCGGCAAAATCCGGGGCGTCAAATATGGAAATTCGGGTTTGATCGGGCAGACAGTGCCGGTTATATGTCTCAAATCGACCCTGAACAGCCGGTCACGCCCATCTCGCCGACAGTCAGCTAAACACCCAAAAAGAGCCACACGGCTCCATGTTGAAGGCTAATTTCCAGCAAACCACTTGGCCAATGATTTGACGTATTATTACATCATATGCGGACACGTAAATTTACGGAGTCGCCATGAATCAACAACTTATCAAAAATCACCGCGCCTTATTAATAATAATACTGACCGCTGGATCCGTTGATTAACTGTTAGACGCCTATGAGCCCAAACATGGATAGAGCCTTTCCCGTCCGTAGCGAATCACACCAGCTCGAAGAGCTCTCTGATCGGTTCTTTCGAGACTGCCTGCCAAGAAACTGGACAGCCGAAAAGCCTGGAAACGATTACGGCGTTGATCTACGCGTAGATATGTTTGAGGGAAACCAAGCAACTGGGCTTGAGCTCCTCGTTCAATTAAAATCGTCTGCCGAGCCAACCGCCGTTGACACCGAGACAGTGCGGCTTAAGACGACAACCTATAACCTCCTCTGGGAGAAGCTTCAGGTAGCCATGCTTGTTAAGTACGTGGCAAGTGAGAAAGAAGCCTATTGGTTGTTGTTCCGCGACATTCCGACGCCGTCTCAAGATCAAGAAACATTTACCATTCACATACCAAAGGAAAATCGAATTTCCACGATCCAATGGCAGGATATTCAAGCATACGTGCGTAGTGTCACTGACACGAAATTGGCGTCTATGCGTCGACACAAGATGGCTGCACAAAATGAAGGCATCTAACCCATCCATCAACGCGGACTGGCTTACAGCGGTCTTCGCCCGCCTCCAGCCAGCCGGTTATGTCACACGTTGACGCTGTAGAAAACCTCCATCCATCGCATTACTGAATGGCCGCTGCGTGCCCATTTTTTGACTGTCATTTCAAGTTCTTGTCTGACCGCAATTGGCACATTTCAGCCTTCAGATTCAGACAATTTTGTCGCCGAATGCACGACCAAATCTGTACTTCTACAAGCTCTTGAGCAGCACCAGCATCGCGCCGCCGCCCCCGTCTGCTGCCCGGGCCTGGCAAAAGGCGAGCGTTTCTTCTCGTTGCATCAGCCAGTGGGCGACCTTGTTTTTCAGCACCGGCTCGCGGTTCTTGGAGCGCAAGCCCTTGCCGTGAATGATGCGCACACAGCGCAAGCCTCTCTTCAAACAGTGCTGGAGAAACTGGATCAGTTCCATTTTTGCTTCGGCAACGGTCAGTCCGTGCAAATCGAGTTCGCCCTGTGACACCCAGTGGCCGCGACGCAGCTTGCGCAATACCGTGGTTTGCAATCCGGGACGCAGGAAAACCAGCTCCTCGCCGCTTTCCAGGCTATCCGCCCAGTAAACATGATCGCTGAGGGAGTCGAGCAGCACCTCGCGCTGGTCGCGCAGGCTCTGCAGGGGGATGGGTTTGGGTTTGCGCGGGGGATGAAGGAATCTAGGCCCATGCCGCAACGGTCTGGCATCGCCGACCGCTGTGCGGAACAGGATCAGATCATCTTCATCCACCAGTCAACAAGCCGGATTACTTGTGCAGGTTGTCGAGGAAGCGCTCGGCATCGAGCGCGGCCTGGCAGCCTGTGCCGGCGCTGGTGATGGCCTGGCGGTAGATGTGGTCCTGCACGTCGCCGGCAGCAAATACGCCGGGAATGCTGGTCTGGGTGGCGAAACCCTTGTTGCCGCCCTGAGTCACGATGTAGCCGCCTTCCAGTTCCAGTTGGCCTTCGAACAGGTCGGTGTTCGGCTTGTGGCCGATGGCAATGAAGATGCCCTGCAGCGTGATCTCCTTGGTGGAGCCGTCCTGGACATTCTTGAGGCGCATGCCGGTGACGCCGGACTTGTCGCCCAGCACTTCATCCAGTTCGCAGAAGGCTTCCAGCGTGATGTTGCCGTTCTTGATGCGATCCATCAGCTTGTCCACCATGATCTTTTCCGCCTTGAAGGTGTCGCGGCGATGCACCAGGGTGACGTGCTTGGCGATGTTGGAAAGATACAGGGCTTCCTCGATGGCGGAGTTGCCGCCGCCGACCACGGCCACCTCCTGGTTCTTGTAGAAGAACCCGTCGCAGGTGGCGCAACCGGATACGCCGCGGCCCATGAATGCCTGTTCCGAGGGCAGTCCGAGGTATTTGGCGGAAGCGCCGGTGGCAATGACCAGGGCGTCGCAGGTATAGGTGCCGGAATCGCCGATCAGGGTGAAGGGCTTTTCGCTCAGTTTGGCGGTGTGAATCTGGTCGAAGATGATTTCGGTATTGAAGCGTTCGGCGTGTTTCTGGAAGCGTTCCATCAGTACCGGGCCCATCACGCCATCGACGTCGGCCGGCCAGTTGTCCACTTCGGTGGTGGTGGTGAGCTGTCCGCCCTGCTGCATGCCGGTGATGATGACGGGCTTGAGGTTGGCGCGGGCGGCGTAGATGGCGGCGGTGTAACCGGCCGGGCCGGAGCCGAGAATGAGAAGCTGGCTGTGTTTGGTGGTCATGTTGTTTTTCTCCGGATTCGTGGGTGTTTGGGATAATAGTCAATGGTAAACAATTGGGCTGGTATTCATTTTATCAAGAAAGCTGCCGTTTATTCGTCCGCAGTCTGAGTATCTCGCGGCAGCGCCCTTGTTTGACGAGCAAAGGCACGAAAAGCATCATCGACAGCTTTGCCTGACTGTTTCCATGTCTTGACACGCAGCGCGGCAAAACCCGCAAAACCGGTGCCTGCCATCAGCGCAAGCCAGGGAGTGGCAAGGAAAAATAGCGTCATCAGGATAGCGGCTCCCAGGAGCAGGCGGTAGGGCTGGAAGAAAATGGCGTTGTATTCCTCTACGGTATCAAGCTGGTTGAGGGCGGAAATCAGGTCGTCGGCGCGATCGACCTGCCTGGCGATAAACTCCAGCAGCTTGCGGTAGCTTTCCTCGCTATAAGCAAGGCTTGTTGCCCAGCGGCTGGTTTCCTGGAAGCGGGTTAGTCCCTCATGTAATTCAAGGCGTACGGACTGGGCGTTCAGGGATTCCTTGCCGGCATCGAGAATCTGCCGCAGGTCTGTCTCAATCTTGTTGCGTATCGTGGCGACATTCTGTTCCCGGTTGTCGTGATAGCCGCCAAGACGTTTCTTTTCGTCTGCAACATCGTTGCGGGCCAAAGGAAGCATTTGCCGGGCGGCGAGCACGCCGACCGGGTCAAGCTGCGCTATCTCTCCGATGGATGCAAACCAGGGGCAGTATTCGGATATTTCGGCCAGGGATGTCAATACTTCGACACGCATCATTTCCACATAAGACGGATCGTGCAGGGCCAGCAGAAGTTTGGCGTTCAGGCTGCGCCGCGAGGGCAGGGCGAGGCGCAGCGGTCGAGAATACATGACGTCGTCCATATTCACATAAGCGCTCGACATCCTGCCATCAATGGGCTTGGGGACGGCGCGCCAGGCCGCTTCCGCGTGGTGGGCGATTTCCCACAGTGCGCTGAAGCGTTCCCATGCATCCCGCCAGAGTTGCTCGAGCGCCTGATATTCCGTCGCGCCGGCCTCCCGGCATGCTTCCAGCACCGATTCGGCGGCGATGCTATCGAGCCAGGCTTGCGCTTCCTTGTCGCCGCCAAACGCCTGCCTGGCCTCAGCCAGAATGGCTTCCGGCGCAAGCGGTTTGCCCCGCCACACGCCGGGCATGCCGGGTGCTGCAGCCAGCAGGAAACGCAGCAGGCGGTAATCGTCGCTCACGCCGCGCAGGTCGAGAATGTCCTGCAGGCGGCGGGCCAGATTTTGGTCATTGAGCTGTTGTACCAGCCACTCGCCGATGTCGCCGCGTCTGAGATCCTTGCTGCCGTCTTCCCAGTTCAGGGCCAGGGCCGTGGCCAGCTCTGCCGCAGTCGTGCATTTTGTGCTGCCGAGGTGATAGGGGCGCACCGCCAGCATGGGGCCTTCGCTGTCTTCGGGCGCCTGAAGCGTGACGTCTCCGGCCAGCCAGCGCGCCACCTCGCCTGCGCTCCAGCGCCGTTTCGGGTCGCGCAGCAGCAAGCCCCGGCACAGCGTACGCAGCTGCTCATCGTAAATCTGTCGCACATCGAGCGGGCGGGTGGCCAGATGATGGCTGATCACCGGATCGGACAAGTCGGCGAATGGGTGGCGTCCGGTCGCCGCTTCCAGCAGGATCATGCCCATCGACCACCAGTCGGATTTTTCGTCGATTACGCCCGTCAAGGCTTCCGGGGCGGCGTACTTCACCGTGCCGGCCATGGTGGTGAAGTGCTGCGTCGCCTGTTGCAGCGAGGAAATGCCGAAATCGGTCAACGCCAGGTGCAGCGGAACGATGGAGCGCAGCAGGATGTTTTCCGGTTTGAGATCGCGGTGGAGAATGTGCTGGGCATGAATTTCACCAATCGCCGCTGCGAGTTCCATCACCAGTTGGCGCAGCGGCTCTCCTCCCAGGGCGCCCATGTCGAGCTGGCTGCGCAAGCTGCCGTGGGCGCAATACTCCATCAGTTCATAGGCGTAGCCATCCGACTGCCCATGTTTGTATAGTTTTACCACGTGGCTGGTGGGATTCTGGCTGAGACGGGCGAGCAGTTCGCTGTCAGGCGCTATCCCCTTGCGGTAGAGCTTGGCGACCAGGCGTTCGCCGCCTGACAGCGATTCGACCAGCATCAGGTCGGCCTCGCTGCCGGTGGCGGGGAATTCCTCGAGCACGCGGTAATCCGCGCGCAACGCCTCGGGCAGTGCGTGGCGCATCCCCGCAGTTTGCTTCGGCTGGCTGGCCGCATGCTCTTGCAGCGGCCGGTTGCAGTACAGGCAGCGCTCCAGGCCGGGCGGATTGGGCTGCGCGCAGTCCGCATGCGGGCAGATGGCCATTCCTGCTGGCGGCGCCTCGATAACGACCGCGATGTCCCGGGGCGCAATGATTTCCGGCGCTTCGGAAGGGCTGCTCGCCAGCGTAAAATCGATGCTGGCGAGAGAGGCGCCGCAACTGCATGATGAGCTTTCGGGCGTATTGTGCGCAGCACAGACCGGGCAGATTCGGATGTAAGCCTGGTTCATGAAAATACTTCTAACTGGCATGGCAAGTAGACACCAGTGATGGTGAAATGCTTCACAAGATTGCTCCATGTTGCACCCCAAACCCCCTCCAACTCCCCCTTGTCAGGGGGAGAGCCTGCCTCCTCCCCTGACAAGGGGAGGCCGGGAGGGGTTTGGGGTTCCGATTTGTGCGGTTTCACGCTATCGCCGCCAGGAAACCTGGTCAAGCGTCAGCCCACGCTCAAGGCACAGCGCCTCCACCTGAGCCATATCGCCGCGCTCGGGAATACCGATCATCCAGATGCGCCCGTTTTCCACTGCAACCTGCATGTGCTTGCCCTGATTTTCTGCCAAGTCATCGACAAAGGGAGCATAACGCGTCAACCCCAGTTCCGTCAGAGGAACCAGGGACTGGTTGGACGAACCGCGCCAGCGCTTGCCCAGCGGCAGGCCATTGGCATAGGGTTCGGGAATGACAGCATCGAGCAGGGCGAGCAGGGGCTTGTGTTTCTGCTGCAGGGTTTTCATTGGGTAACCGCTGTAGCAGAGCAGGTCGAAATCCAGCCCGCTCTGCCTGCGCCAGGCATGGAATGCCTGCAGCAACGCCCGCAAGGGCCCGGGCTGGTCGAAAGGCTCGCCACCGCTGATGGTAATGCCGTCAAGATTATTCCCGCATGTACTGCGGCACCACGCAAGCAGTGCCTGAATCGGCATGGCGCGACGCGGGTCCGGTTCCCAGGTATCCATCGAAACGCAGCCCTTGCAGCGGATGCGGCATCCCTGTAGCCAGATGCCGATGCGTCGCCCGGGGCCGAGCACGGTGACCGGGAAATGGGCCTTGTTGACCTGGATAAGGGTTGGCGCAGCCAATTATTCGAGCGTCACGCTGACTATGCGGTTTTCGTCTTCCGCGATGCGGCTGACGATGACGCTGGCACGGTTTTCCAGCGGGAGGCGGAAGAGGGCGCGGCCGAGCGGGTTGATGAAGGCCGATTCGATCATGTTGCCGATGCCGCGCCCGCCGTTCGACATGTCGCGGGTGCACAGGTCGAGCAGGTGGGTGCGTACGTTTTCGGCGATGAGCAGTTCGATCTTGTGTTCCTCGTGCACCCGGTTGCATACGTTCTGCATCATGCCGTTGAAAATCTGTGCGGCGATGGCGGGGGTGATGAAATTGAACACCACGATGTTGTCGCCGATACGGTTGAGGATTTCCGGCCGCGACAGGTGGAATTTGAAGTAATCCTGAATCGCGCCGCGCACCCGGCTTTCCACCTTGTCGTAGGCATCGCCCGTATGGACATTCTGGATGCGTCGGCCATGTTCGTCCTCGACGTATATGCCGAGATTGGAAGTAAAAATGATGATGGCTTCAGAAAAATAGGCGGTATCGCCGCGTCCGTCCGTCAAACGTCCGTCTTCCAGGATTTGCAGGAACTTGTCGAGAATGCGCGGGTGCGCCTTTTCGATTTCGTCGAACAGGATGACGCTGAAGGGTTTGTCGCGCACTGCATTGGTCAGCTCGCCTCCGGCGTCGTAGCCGATATAGCCGGGCGGCGCGCCCAGCAGCCGGGCGCTGGTGTGCTCCTCGGCGAATTCGCTCATGTCGAAGCGGATATAGGCACGCTCATCGCCAAAAATAAGCTGGGTCAGGGTTTTTGCCAGTTCGGTCTTGCCTACCCCGGTGGGGCCGGCAAAAAACAGCACGCCGCGCGGCCGGTTGCCCACGCTGCGCGATTGGGCGCCGGTAAGACCCATCACCGAGCGCATCAGGATATCGATGGTCTTGGTCACGGCCTGCTGTTGGCCGCGCACACGATTTTCGATGAAAGGTTGGGCATCGGCGATTTTCTCGCGCAGGTAAGTCTTTTTCCAGGGGTTTTCCAGCACACCCACCTTGAAGCACTGAACGGCATCGTCGACGTCGACAAAAGCAATTTCCTGCCGGTTTGCGATCTGGGCGATGTCGCTTAGCGCTGTCAGGGGCAATCCTTCCGTGGAAGCGGCAAAAACGTCGGCATATTTCTCCCGTTCAGGTTCGCTCCCCGAGTCATATCCCTGAAACCGGCCGCCCAGGATAAGCGCCGCTTCGTGCCGGGATTCGCGGTCGGGAAGGGAGACGTTAAGCGAACTGACTCGCGCGCTGTCGAGCGTAAACCAGGATGGCAGGTCCTGCGGGCGATTGACCAGCCAGATAACCGGGTTGAAGCGTGCCTTGCCGCTACTGGTCTGAATGTCCGCGCCACGCGGAATGATCGGGTTGGCGCTCAGGGAAAGGCGTTCCGCCGCGACAAAGAAGCGATGTTCGCCGGCATCCAGATGGTCGGCCTGGCGCACCAGGCGTGAGGCGAAATCGATGACCAGGCCGCAGCGTGCCTCGCGCATGGCCGCGACCTTTTCCATCATGCCGATCAGGCTTTCCAGGCTGAGCGGCATCGCCCCGTCCTGCAGCTTGAGTTCGAATAGGCGGGTTGCCAGTTCCACGACGGCCGGCTCGTTGGGGTAGGGGCGCAAGCCATCAACCGGATCGTAAACCAGCAAACAGCGGTAGTCCTGTCGGCTCAGGTCGGTCCACAGGCAGCGCAACAGGGGCGCGATGGTCAGGCCATTGGGCAATGGGGTCAGGAAGTGGTCGCGGATATTGCCCGATATGACGAATTGCGAGCGGATCGGCAGCAGGCGCTCCAGATCCCTTATCCAGCGCGGTGTCAGTTCCATGTTGTGGCCGTCCTTTGTTTGCGCCTGCGCATTATTTTAGCGTTCGCAGGGGCGCCGTGTTGGCGCTGCTGCGCTGTTCTTCCACCTGCTGTTGCGGCAGGGTTGCCGGGTCCACCACCTGCACCGGCAATTCGCCCGCTCCCAACTGGCGCGTGACCTTGAGATGGAGGCCGCGCGCTTCAAGGGTTTTCAGCAGCTGAGGAAACTCGGCGCACCAGCGATCCTCGGCCAGGATATCGAGCCGCTTGCGTGCCTCGCTTTCCTCTGCGCCGCGCGGACGTACCACGTTGAAATTGATGGTGGCGTCACGCGGATCGAGGCGCAGCCGGACATGATAATTTTCCCAGCCCTGGCGCTGGAAGTGAACCACGCCGCCTTCCACAAAGAGCGTATTTTCCACCCCCTCAACCTCGTATCCCAGATCACGCAGCGACTGCTCAAGGACGATGGCTGCTGCTTCCTGCTCCAGCAGCCGTTGCCGGGCTGCCTGTTCTTCACGGTAGCGCTGTACGCCAAGGCGCAATTCGGCCGCCAGCTCCTCCGCTCTTTCCAGGGAAGGGGCGAGCACGATTTTCCCGGCAAGACTTTCCAGTTCCTGCGGCAGAATGGCGTCTTTGGCGAGTTCCAGCCGCTGCAGCACGCGCGCTGCGGTTAGCCTGAAAGTTTCTGTCTGTTCGGGGGAAAGGCCGGGTTGCAGGCTGCGTTGTAATGCGTAGGCGTTCAGCGCCTCATCAAGACCGGCTGCTTTCTCGCCGCTGGCTATTCTGGTCAATTCTTCCTGCAGGCTTGCACCGAGAGACTCGCTGGTTTGGCTCAACAATGCTTCCACGCGCAGGATTTCCTTGCGCACAGCTTCGGCGTATTGCATCAGTGCGCCCTGGTCGTTGCCGGGCGGGGGCTGAAGTGCAGCAAGCTGCAAGGTGTCGGCAGCTTGCGGAAAACGTTCCCCGATTGTCCGGCATATGGCCTGCAAATGCTCAAGACGGCGCTCGCTGCGCTCCGTTTCCTGGCGAAGGGCGGTGCTTTGCTGCGCCAGCGCCACTTGCTGCTGGTAACGCGCATCGGCGAGGGAAGCTTCGCGTACTCGGGCATTGTCCTGCGACTCGGCATATTCCTGTTGCATCGCCCGTGCTTCACGTAGCGCCTCGGCTGCCAGAATTACTGCGCCCAAGGGAGTGAAGGAGAATGATGCTGTAATTGGACCGCTCATATTGAACCTATTGAACCTAAAAGGCTATGCCACCGGGACCGAGGCAATATATCAAGCCACAGGCAGCCATGCAAACGGCGAGGCAATCGAGCAGGGCCTTCTGTTATAATCGCACAACTTTTTCGCCGTGGCGCTTTATGGCATCGTCAAAAAATATTTCTTCCACTAACCAGGCTGGCAGACACCCTTTCCCCCCCAAAATTTCCGGGCTGATGCGGGAGTCGTGGTGGCTGGCGCTGGTGGGCGTGGCGTTGTATTTCATCATGATTCTTGGCACCTACGACCGCGCCGATCCGGGCTGGTCTCACAGTGTCACGGTGGCTTCTGTCCATAATGCGGGTGGGGAAATAGGCGCCTGGCTGGCGGACATTTTTCTCTATCTGTATGGCGTTTCTGCTTATTGGTGGGCAGCATTCTTCCTTTTCGCCATCTCCTGGGGCTATCGACGCATTGACAGTGTCGGTGAAGGCGATCGGCGTTCCCTGTTCATCGCTTTTGTCGGTTTTGTCATCATTATCCTCGCCAGCAGCGGCCTGGAGGCGTTGCGCCTGTACAGCCTGAAGGTGGCCCTGCCACTGGCACCGGGAGGTATGCTGGGCGCGGTTATCAGTGGCTTTTTATGGAAATCCGTCGGTTTCACCGGGGCCACGCTGTTGTTGTTGTTTCTGATGGCCATCGGCCTGAGCTTTTTCATCGGACTTTCCTGGCTCGAACTGATCGAGCGCGTCGGTGGATGGGTGGAAGACGCCTATTATTTCGTCATTCATGCACGCGAGGCGCGCCAGGATCGGCAGGCAGGAAAGGAAGCCGAGGCGGAGCGGGAACAGGTGGTCACAGAAGAGAAGAGGCGCTTCGAGGAGCACGAACCCATCCATATTCAGGCGCCGGTCGTCGAAATTCCCAAGTCGGAGCGTATCCAGCGCGAAAAGCAGGTGCCGCTGTTCGAAAACATGCCGGATTCTCCCTTGCCGCCCCTGCATCTGCTGGATGAGGCCGATCAGAACAACGAGTTCATCAGTCCCGAGACCCTGGAATACACTTCGCGCCTGATCGAGCGCAAGCTGGCCGACTTCGGCGTCGAGGTGAAGGTCATCGCGGCCTATCCCGGCCCGGTGATCACGCGCTATGAGATCGAGCCGGCGGTGGGGGTGAAGGGCAGCCAGATCATGAACCTCATCAAGGATCTTGCGCGTGCGCTATCGGTGGTGAGCATCCGCGTGGTGGAAACCATCCCCGGCAAACACTACATGGGCCTGGAGCTACCCAACCCGAAACGCCAGATCGTGCGCCTGTCCGAGATTCTCGGATCGCAGGCTTATGCCGGCATGAATTCCCCGCTTACCATCGCCATGGGTAAGGACATCAGCGGCCAGCCGGTGGTCGCTGATCTGGCCAAGATGCCCCACGTGCTGGTGGCGGGCACCACGGGTTCGGGCAAGTCGGTGGCGGTGAACGCCATGATCCTGTCCCTGCTCTACAAGGCCGAACCTTCGCAGGTGCGCCTCATCATGGTGGACCCGAAGATGCTCGAGTTGTCGATTTATGAGGGCATCCCTCACTTGCTCGCGCCGGTGGTAACCGACATGAAGCATGCCGCCAACGCGCTCAACTGGTGCGTGGCGGAAATGGAGCGGCGCTACAAGCTGATGTCGGCGCTGGGCGTGCGCAACCTGGCTGGTGCCAACCAGAAGATTCGCGATGCCAAAAAGGCCGGCACGCCAGTCACCAACCCATTCAGCCTGACCCCGGATGCCCCCGAGCCGGTCGAGGAAATGCCTTTCATCGTGGTGCTGATCGACGAACTGGCCGACCTCATGATGGTGGTGGGCAAGAAGGTGGAAGAGCTGATCGCCCGCCTTGCGCAAAAGGCGCGTGCGTCCGGTATTCACCTGGTGCTGGCCACCCAGCGCCCATCGGTGGATGTCATCACCGGCCTGATCAAGGCCAACATCCCGACCCGCATCGCATTCCAGGTGTCGAGCAAAATCGATTCGCGCACCATTCTCGACCAGCAGGGCGCCGAAGCGCTGCTTGGCCAGGGCGACATGCTCTACTTGCCGCCCGGCACCGGCTATCCGCAGCGGGTGCATGGCGCCTATGTGGCCGACAACGAAGTACACAAGGTGGTGGATTACCTTAAATCGATGGGCGAGCCGCAATACGTCGAAGGCATCCTCGATGGCGCCATCAGCGATAGCGAAGGTGAAGCGGGCGAGGGCGGTGGGGATGTCGAGGCCGACCCGATGTACGACGAAGCGGTATCCATCGTGATCAAGTCGCGCCGCGCCTCGATCTCGGCGGTGCAACGCCAGCTCAGGATCGGCTACAACCGGGCGGCGCGCCTGATCGAGCAGATGGAAAAGGCCGGGCTGGTATCGCCGATGCAGAGCAACGGCAACCGCGAGGTGCTGGTTCCGCACCATGAGTAAGCTGGAAATCATCGACCAGACGCGGCTTCAGCATGCAGCCGAAGCCGCTGCAGCTTCACCGCGCCGCCGCAAGAATTACAACTTCCACGATGACAACGAAGAGGCCTGCCACCGCCTGCTCAATGCCATGGAGACGGACTCCTACATCCCGCCGCATTGTCATCTTGATTCGAGCAAGGATGAGACAATATTCGTCCTGCGCGGCAAGTTCGGCATGGTGCTTTTTGACCAATCAGGCGAAGTTTCCAGTAGCGTAGTGTTGCAAGCCGGCGGAGAGTCCATAGGTATCAATATCCCGCACGGCCAGTTTCATACGCTGGTGGCGCTTGAGCCGGGCAGCATATTCTTCGAAGCCAAGGCAGGGCCGTTTGTGCCGCTTTCCGCGCAAGAGAAAGCCGCCTGGGCGCCGGTGGAAGGCACACCTGAGGCAACTTGCTATTTAACGCAACTTAAAGAACTGTTCGTAACAACATGAAAATATTAGTCTTATTGTTTCTCCTGCCAGGCATGGCGCTGGCCTCCGGCGTGGATGGCCTGCAAAATTTTCTGCGGCACAGCAAAACTCTCAAGGCACAGTTCACCCAGACGGTGCAGGATCGCAACGGCAAGCAGGTGCAAAGCGCCAGTGGCGTGATGCAGTTCTCCCGTCCCGGAAAATTCCGCTGGGTTTACGAAAAGCCCTATGCCCAACTGATCGTCGGTGACGGCGTCAAGGTGTGGATGCATGACGCCGACCTGAACCAGGTCACGGTCAGAAAGCTCGATCAGGCGCTCGGAAGCACACCGGCTGCCCTATTGGCGGGAAATAACGAGATCGAGCGTAATTTCGACCTGATTGACGGGGGGCGTCGCGATGGCCTGGAATGGGTCGAAGCTTCACCCAAAACCCAGGGCGGAAGTTTCGAGAAAATCCGCCTTGCCTTCAGGGACGGCTCACTGGCGGTTATGGAATTGCGCGACCATTTCGGTCAGACCACGACGATCCGTTTCCTTCAACTTGAACTGAACCCCAAGCTGGCGGCCAGTTTGTTCTCCTTTGTGCCGCCTGCGGGCGCGGATGTCGTCGGTGACTGACCTGTTCTCGCAGGTGCCGCAAAAGCCGCTGGCCGAGAAGCTGCGTCCGAGCACGCTGGATCAGGTGGTGGGGCAGTCACACCTGCTCGGCCCTGGCAAGCCGCTGCGCATGGCGTTCGAATCGAGAAAACTCCATTCCATGATCCTGTGGGGGCCGCCGGGCGTGGGCAAGACCACCCTGGCACGGCTCATGGCGGAAGCCTTCGACGCAGAATTTCTCGCACTGTCGGCGGTGTTTTCCGGGGTCAAGGACATCCGCGAAGCCATCCAGAAAGCCGAGTTGGCGCTGCAGCAGTACGGCAGGCATACCATCCTGTTCGTGGACGAGGTGCACCGCTTCAACAAGGCGCAGCAGGACGCCTTCCTGCCCTACGTGGAGCAGGGGCTGGTGACTTTCATTGGCGCCACCACGGAAAACCCTTCCTTCGAGGTCAACAGCGCGCTGTTGAGCCGGGCGCAGGTCTACGTGCTGCTGCCGCTCTCTGACGAGGAACTGGGTGTTCTCTTTGATCGCGCCTGTCGCGAAGCCTTGCCTGGCATGAAGTTCAATTCGGCGGCCAAGGCATTGCTGACCGGTTATGCCGACGGTGATGCGCGCCGCCTGCTGAACCTCATGGAACAGATTAACAACGCGGCAATAAGCAAGAATATTCATGATATTGACGAAGAGTTCGTCCAGAATACTTTAAGCCAGAGTGCACGCCGTTTCGACAAGGGCGGCGACCAGTTCTACGACCAGATTTCGGCCTTGCACAAGTCGGTGCGCGGCTCCAGTCCCGATGCCGCGCTTTACTGGCTTTGCCGCATGCTCGATGGCGGCGCCGACCCGCTGTATCTGGGACGCCGCATTGTTCGTATGGCGAGTGAGGACATCGGCCTGGCAGACCCGCGTGCCCTGCGCCTGACGCTCGATGCCTGTGAGGTGTACGAAAGGCTAGGCAGCCCCGAGGGCGAGTTGGCCCTGGCCCAGGCTGTGTTGTATCTCGCCGCAGCGCCCAAAAGCAATGCCGCCTATGTGGCGTATAATGATGCCCGCGCCTTTATCCGCAACGACAAGTCCAGAGCCGTGCCGGAGCATCTGCGCAATGCCCCGACCAAGCTGATGAAAGAACTGGGGTTTGGCCGGGAATACCGCTACGCCCACGACGAGCCGGATGCCTATGCCGCAGGGGAAAGCTATTTCCCGGATGAGGTAAAAGCAGTGAGTTTCTATCGTCCTACGCCTCGTGGCATGGAAGGCAAGATCGGTGAACGACTGGCCTATTTGCGCGAACTGGATGAAAAGGCGCGCAGAACAAGATGATTATTAAGGATTAATTAGATGCTGGATATTCAACTGTTACGTACGGACCTGGAAGGCGTGGCAACGCGCCTCGAAAGCCGTGGTTTTAGCCTCGATACGGCTCATTTCCAGGAACTGGAGCAGGACCGCAAAGTTACCCAGACTCGCACGCAGGAGTTGCAAGCCAAGCGCAATGCCAGTTCCAAGCAGATTGGCCAGGCCAAGGCCAAGGGCGAAGATGTTTCCGCAATCATGGCGGAAGTGGCGAACCTGGGAGATGAACTGAAGGCCGCAGAAGAAAAACTCGGCTTTATCCAGATCAAGATGCAGGAGCTGCTTTCCGGCATTCCCAATCTGCCGCACGAGAACGTGCCGGTGGGCAAGTCCGAGGCCGACAACGTCGAAGTGCGCCAGGTTGGTGTGCCACGCAGCTTCGATTTTGAGCCCAAGGACCACGTCGACGTGGGCGAAGGGCTGAAACAACTGGATTTCGCCACTGCGGGAAAAATCAGCGGCGCGCGCTTTACCCTGCTCAAGGGGCAAATGGCCCGCATGCACCGCGCGCTGGCGCAATTCATGCTCGACGTTCACACTCAGGAGCATGGATACACCGAAGTCTACGTGCCCTATCTGGTCAATGCAGATTCCATGCGCGGCACCGGGCAATTGCCCAAGTTCGAGGCGGACCTGTTTGCGGTGCAGAAAAACGAACACGAGAAGCTGTATCTTATCCCCACTGCCGAAGTGCCGGTGACCAACATGGTGCGAGACGAAATCGTGGCAGCGGAGGACTTGCCGCTTAAATTTGTTTCCCATACTCCATGCTTCCGCTCCGAAGCCGGCTCTTACGGCCGGGACACCCGCGGGATGATTCGACAGCATCAATTCGACAAGGTGGAGCTGGTGCAGATGGTGCGGCCGGAGAACTCATACCAGGCGCTGGAGGAGTTGACCGGCCATGCCGAGGCGATTCTGAAAAAGCTCGACCTGCCATACCGGGTGATGGCGCTGTGCAGCGGCGATATGGGCTTCTCCGCTGCCAAGACCTACGATCTGGAAGTCTGGCTGCCGGCGCAGAACACTTACCGCGAAATTTCCTCCTGCAGCAATTTCGAGGCTTTCCAGGCGCGTCGCATGCAGGCGCGCTTTCGTGGCGACAAGGGTAAGCCGGAGCTGCTGCATACGCTGAACGGCTCCGGCCTGGCGGTGGGGCGTGCCTTGGTGGCGATCCTGGAGAACTACCAGAATGCCGATGGCAGCGTCAGCGTGCCGGCTGTGTTGCAGCCTTATCTGGGCGGAATGCAGAAGTTGGAGGCTTGAGACCCAGCCCGGTCTTGCTCGTACCCAGGCTATAACGCGCTGAACTGGCTGTGTCCGCCGGAGCATTTCTGGCTGGCGTGGTGGCAGCAGCGGAAAATACGCGCTGGTAGGGCTTCTCGAACCTGGCCAGGATGTCATAGTAGGTGCGTACGTTTTCGACGAAAATTACTGTCTCGCCGCCGCGTGCATAACCATGTTTGACCTCTTCGTGGTATTCGGATTTGGCCAGTAGTGGCAGGGTTACCTTGAGGTCAGTCCAAGAATCCGGATTGAGTTTCTTTTTCTTTGCCAGGATGCGCGCGTCTTCCAGATGGCCATAGCCAATATTGTAGGCCGCCAGCGCAAGCCAGGTACGATCCGGCTCCGCAATCCTGTCTGGCACAGTATCCTTGAGGTAGTTCACATAGCGCGCCCCAGCCAGAATGCTCTGCTTCGGATCCAGGCGGTCGGTAACGCCGAGGCGGTCGGCAGTATCACCGGTCAGCATCATCAACCCGCGCACGCCGGTGGGGGAGGTGGCAAGAGGATCCCAGTGTGATTCCTGATAGCCAACAGCCGCAACCAGTCGCCAATCAAGTTCGGTCAGTTCCTGTGCGCGGTGAAAATGGCGGCGGAGCTTCGGCAGCAAGGCATTGCTCGCTACCAGAAAGCCTTCTACGTCGGCTCGTTCGAGCCGTTTGACGTGGCCGTAATAACGGTCCAGCAAACGTTTTAACGTGCCGTCCTTTTGAATCCGTGAAAAGAAATCCTGGGCCTTGTCATATACAAAGGGGTCCACATCCTTGGGGAAAGCCCAAGCCAATTGCTGCTTCCCGGGTAAAGTGAAAGCAACGGCGAGTTCCGGATGAAAATTGTTGGCGATGGCAACGATGTTGGCATCGGCAATGACCGCATCCACTGAGCCAAGGGCAACCCTATCCAGCAGGTCCTCGCTTTCTTGTGTGGAAATTTCTGTCCAGGTTAAAGCCGGGTATTGTTTTTTCGCTTCTTTCAGGCGCTCGGCGTAGCTCGATCCAGCGACTACTTCGATGCGCTTGCCTATCAAATTCTTGAAGCCGGCAGGTTTGTTGCTGGAAGTGTTGTAAACCACCTGTTGTTGCACTGTCTGGTATGACGTGGAAAATTTGAAGCGTTTCTGGCGTTCTGGCGTAATGCTCAGGCCGGCAGCGGCCATATGGGCTTGGTGGCTTTCCAGCGCGGGGAGGATTTTGTTGAATTGGTCCGCCACGATGAAACGAACCTGAACCCCCATGTCCTGGGCTAACATTTCCACCAAGTCATGTTCCAGGCCGGCCTGTTTGCCTTCGGCATCTTCGTAATAAGTCGTTGGGCTATTGCGCGTAATTACCACCAACTCGCCGCTTTGCTGTACCGGTGGCACAGGCTTGGGAGGTGGTTGGCTGTCGCAGCCGACAATAGCTACACACATTAGAAGAACGGTCAAAAACCGGATTCGCATGCCTGAAGTGTGGCCGAAATTACGAATTTTGTCCATGCGGCAGCTTTGAGAAGTGGCATAAGCATTGTAGAATGGCGACCACCGGAGAGGTGGCAGAGTGGTCGAATGTACCTGACTCGAAATCAGGCGTAGGTTTATGCCTACCGTGGGTTCGAATCCCACCCTCTCCGCCATTTTCCTGGCCAGTGCGACAGAAAGACCAATTTCAATGGCATTTCCATATTCCTCGCTGGTCAGCGCTTCATTTACCCTCGCTATCCTGCTAGCGGCTTTCGTCGTGCTCAAGCCGTTCCTGCTGGCCGTTGTATGGGCCGCTGTAATTGCACTGGCTTCCTGGCCGTTGCATCGCAGGATATGCATGACATTGGGCAACAGGCCCAATCTTTCTGCGGCCTGCACGACTTTCGTGATTGCTTTCACCCTGGTCATGCCGATGGTGCTGCTGGCGGTGTTCATGATCAACGACCTCTTTGCGGTGGGGGCCTATCTGATTGAGGCGGACGAGGGTGGCAAGCAGCCCCCGCAATGGCTTGGTCATTTGCCCTGGCTGGGCGGTTTTCTGATGAGGAAATGGGAGGTGGTGATGGCGCATCCCCATCAACTCAGCAAATTATCCCAGGAATGGCTGTTTTCCCAACTCGACCTGGCGCCGCAACTGGCGCAGTACGTCCTGGTGGATTTCACCTCGCGCCTGGCGACTTTGGCGTTTGCACTCTGGGTGCTGTTTTTCTTCTATCGCGAAGGGGATAGGCTGACCGCGAAAATCAACGTCATGGGTTACAAATGGCTGCAGCGCCGCTGGCCATCCTATGCGCACAGTATTCCCAGCGCAGTGCGCGGTTCGGTAAACGGGCTGGTGATCGTTGGTTTTGGTGAGGCCGTGGTCTTCAGCGCCCTGTTTGCCGTGGTAGGGCTTCCTTCGGCAGTGCTGTTGGGCGCGTTAACCGCAATTCTGGCGCTGATCCCGCTGGCGGCGCCGGCATTGCTTGCCCTGATTGGGGTGGTATTGGCTGCCCAGGGGGTTACCATGACAGGTATGTATGTTTTCTTTTTTGGAACAGCTGTGGTCATGATTGCGGACTATATCGTTCGACCCTGGCTGATTCAGGGGGAAACCGAGTTGCCTTTCCTGGCAGTGTTATTCGGTTTTCTTGGCGGCATCGCTACCATGGGTATCGTCGGACTGATTGTTGGTCCGGTGATTCTGGCCCTGCTGCTCGTCTTGCTGCGCGAAGCGACGCTGGATGAAAAGGCCGATTTAGGCTTTTAGTTTCGCCGACACCTGCTGCGCTGCCTTGACCCCCCAGTAGTTCGCTTCCTCGAAAATCGAGAATCCGCTCAGGTCGGCATGCGCGAAATGAACTCGCCCATGCGGCAGGGTAAGACGCTCGCGCGCGGCACTCCATATCCATCCCGGCACAGGTCTGGACATGGCGTGTCCCCAGCGGAAGATATCGAGTTGCGTTACCTTGGTGCGAATGTCTGGATGCGGGTGCGACAAATCGCGCAGGATACTTTCCGCCCAGTGCTTCCATGGCGCGTCATGCAGCTTCTGGCGCACATTTTTTTCCGGCTCGCCAGTCAGCGCCCAGTAGTAGGTCAGCACGGTCGGCCCCTCATGGCTGCGCAGGCTTTGGTGGGTGGCGTTGACGTAACCCAGCGCCGGGCTGTCGAAAATGACATTGTCCCATGACAGCGGGGCGCCATGGCCGGCTGTGGGTGGGCTGCTCAGGGTCAGGTTTGCCACCAGCCAGGGAGCGTACTGAATCTGCCGGCAGGCCTGTTTGGTACCCTCGTCCAGCCCTTCAAATAGATACGGCAGGACGAACATCGGGGCGGCGTAAATGACGCGCTCTGCCTGCCAGCGCACGGTGCGGTTTTCCTGCTGCAGGTAAACATCCAGCTCAACATGGCTTTTTGTTTCCGCCATGCGCTGCACCAGGGCGCCGCTCACGATGCGCTCGCTGAATCCTTTCTGCATCTGTTTCACCAGCCAGTCGTTGCCTTCCGGCCAGGTCAGCACCTGGTCGCTTTCTGCGTTTTCCGCCTGCCCGTTGCGGCCAGCGAAATAGTGCAGCCCGGCCCAGGCGGACACCATCGCATAATCGCTGCCGTAATCGTCATGGCAGCCATAGTTCACATACCAGTGTAATAGTGGCGAATCGAGTTTTTGTTGCTGCATGAAATGGCGCATAGAGATGCCATCCAGCGCCATCAGGTCAGCATCACGCGCCGAACGCGCTGCCGGGATGGCGAATGCCCGCAATCCGGCAGTTCCCTGGCGTTGACGAAACTGTGCCAGCAGCATGAAGAAGCGCTGGTATTGTTCCTGGTCTCGCCGCGTGGCGCCGATTTGCGGCAATAGGCCTTCCTGCCACAAGCCATGGCGGTAAAGCCGTTCCTGCGGGGCAAAGCACAGAAAGCGCTCATCGTAGCTTGGGTTTTTCGCGTAGGGGTCACCCTGCAATACGCCCAGGTCGGCCAGCAGTTCGCGCGTTTCACGCGCTTCCATGCCCGGCAGGGGGAGGTAGTGGGCGCCCCAGGGGTAAGCCGAAACCACGTTTTTTCCCGAGCGCGCATTGCCGCCTGCCACGCCTTCCATCTCGAATAGATGGAAATCGCCATATCCGGATTTGTTCAGCTTCCACGCCGCGGAAAGGCCGGCAATCCCGCCCCCGACAATCGCCACGCCGGTTTTCCGGGTTTCGGAAGGGGCAGGGAAATCCCGTCCGCGCAAGCGATGGCCGCGCTCCATGGATGGGCCCAGCATGGCGCCGGCCGGCAGGCGCGGATTGGCAGCGGGCTGGCAGCCGGGCAAACAGGTGGAAGCAGCGAGGGAGAGCAGGAAGTCGCGGCGGTTCATTATCTTAGCTTTTTAGCCTGGAAGCGATCCGTAGGGGCGAATTCATTCGCCCATGCTATTTTGCCAAGGCGCCCATGGGCGAATGAATTCGCCCCTACAGGATGTTGTTTTGGAAGGGTCAGGCTAATAATCCAGGTTCATGGCGCCTGATGCTTCCACTCGGACTCGTAGTAGTGCACCAGCGCCTGGTTGTTGAGGCGGTTGACTTCGGTTTCCACGGGCGCCATGTCGAGGGGAAACTGGAACAGCGCCGGATTCAGTTCGGCGCTGACAAAGCGCAGGCCGTCACTGTAGCGTGCCGGCGGTGTGTAGGGCTGGTGGCTGGCGATGATGAAGCCCCACTCGCCAAAGGAAGGCACCAGGGCGTGGTATGGCGCCGTCTTGAGGCCCACGCTGCGCAGCGTATGATCGATGCACCAGAATGATTGCCGGGCGTAAAGCGGCGAAGTTGCCTGGATCACAGCCAGGCCATGCTGCGACAGGTGCTTTTCCAGCAGACGGTAGAAGGTGTTGGTGTAGAGCTTGCCCAGCATGTAGTTGGTGGGGTCGGGAAAGTCCACCACGATGAAGTCGTAGAAATCGTGGTTCTTGTCCAGCCACTGGAAGCCATCGTCATTGACGATGCTGAGCTTGGGGGAATGCAATGCATCCTGGTTCAGTGCGCGCAGCATGGGCAGGCGCTTGAACAAGGCCGTCATCTGAGGGTCAAGGTCCACCAGGGTGATGTGCTCGATGTCAGGATACTTGAGGATTTCGCGCACTGCCAGGCCATCGCCGCCGCCCAGAACCAGCACGCGGCGCGGCCGCTTGATGGCCTGCAGGGCAGGGTGGATCAGTGCTTCGTGGTAACGATATTCGTCGCGCGAGGAAAATTGCAGATTGCCATTGAGGAACAGGCGGATATCGTCTTTCCAGCGCGTCAGGACAATGCGCTGGTAGGGCGTGGTTTCGGTGTAGATGATCTCGTCGGCGTAGAGATTTTCTTCCGCCATGCCGGTCAGCCAGTCGGCCCCGAGCAAGCCGCTGAACAACAGCGCGGTCACCAGGAAACATTGCGCGGCCAGGGCCTTCAGGCCTGCCAGCTGAGCCCGGAACAGCCAGATGGCCCAGGCCGCCACCAGCGCATTCATCAGCCCGAACAGCAGACTGGTGCGGATAAGCCCAAGCTGAGGTGCCAGCAGTAGTGGAAAAGCCAGCGAAACGGCCAGCGCGCCAAGATAATCGAAGGTGAGCACCTGGGACACCAGATCCTTGAGTCCGTAGTGCTGCTTGAGGATGCGCATCACCAGAGGGATCTCCAGCCCCACCAGTATGCCGGTCAGCAGCACCAGGCCATACAGCACCAGCTTGAATGGCCCACCGATCCAGGCAAAGACCACAAACAGCAGGGCGGCGGAGAAGCCGCCGATCAGTCCCACCAGCAATTCCACCTGGATGAAGCGCGCCACCAGTCCTTTTACGATGAAGCGCGAAAGATAGGAGCCGATCCCCATGGCAAAGAGATAGGTGCCGATGATGGTGGAAAACTGGGTGACGGAATCGCCCAGCAGATAGCTCGAAAGCGCGCCAGCGACCAGTTCATAGGCCAGTCCGCAGGAAGCGACGACGAAGACGGAAGCAAGAAGGGCGATACTCATGCGGGATGCGAAGGGAGATCCTTTGGCGGGGCAAACTCAGGCTGCGATTGCCTCATAGGAAAACTGCGGAATATCCGCCCGTTCGTGTGCGTGCTCAACAGTAATGCCGCAAACATTCCCATGCGCATCCAGATCGAGCAATGTGTTTTCATCGAGATCTTTGGTTTCAGCTACTTCCGTTGCTCTAAACTCGATATAGAGAGTATCTGTATCCTGAAAGTATTTGATCTTCATAGTGATAATCTCCGATCAAAAAAGGTGTTATGAACTGTTTCCCTATCAGTCAGCAGGATAACACGCAAGTGTCTTCCATCTGCTTCCGCAATCGGCGCCCATCTTCGGATTCGACCATCTTGCTGAATGACCTCCTTGATCGGGCTATCGATTACGTATTGTATCCACTCCAATTTGATATCGGCACGGTCCGTGCGGTTCTTCATGGAAAGAAAATACTGTGTGAATTTCATGCCCTAACCATGAATTGCCGAAGCTACGATCACGGCGATTCCCAAGCACATGGCAGCTACCACGATGGCCAGTGACATGTTCTTTTCCTCGACGATTTCCTTCCACAGGTTATAGGGCGTGAGCTTGTCGATGATGATGAAGCACAGCCAGAACACGAACACGCCAAGGAAAGAGTAGAGCAGGGAGTTGACGAGATAAGCGGGATTGAAGATTTCCATGGTTGAAGACTCCTTTATTTGTGATAGGCGCTACGAGCCACGCCTGGCTGGGGTTTGCTTTCGCTGACGCTCCATACGCTCCAGCCCTGATACTGGGCGTAGCTGAACAGGCTGACCGCCAGAAGTCCTGCCGCAACGTAGGTTTTGAACATAATTGATCCTGAAAAAAGCGGTTAACCACGGAGTTCACGGAGAACACGGAGTAAAAACAATGGATTGAACACAGTTTGGTATTCGTCCGTTGGGTGATGCCATAAAAGAACCAAGTGCCTTTCTCCGTGCCCTCCGTGCCCTCCGTGTTCTCCGTGGTTTCGAACTAAGATTTTTAATCATCGCTGGAATCCGAGTCTGAATCCGATGTGGAAGCGTAATCGCTTTCCGCCCAGCGCCGACTCTCGAAGGAATGACTGCGCCACCAGGCAATCACTGGAAAAAAAACCAGCCCCAGCACAGTGAGGAAGAAATTGCTCCATTGCGGCACGTCCCGCACCACCACCAGTCGGTCTGAAATCTGCGCGCCGCCGCCCGATGGCGTCTCCGCCTGAATTTGCAGGAAGTATTCGCCCGCCGGCACTTCGGACAGGACGACTTCATCGCGCGCGTTGCCCTCGGACCAGGATTCTCCGCCATCCACACCATGGTAGTAGCTGATGTCGCGCCCGAAGGCGTAGCTGCGTCCGCTGTTGCGCTCGATCAGTTCCATGTCGAGATAGAGCCAGTCGTTGTTGAGGCTTGTCTGGTTGCGCACCACTAGATTACCGGTGCTGCCGCTGACCGGGAATACTTCGGTGGTGAGCGAACTTGCCGCGCCAATGCGCTCGAATTCGAGACTGTTCTGGTACACCGTCCTGTTCTGCGCGCCGATCATGAAAGCGACCTGGATCAGCAGCGCGCCCATGGCAAAGGCCGCAAAAGCCTTCCAGTAAGGCAAAACTTTGCCGTGGTAGGGCGAGGGCTGGTTGGGGGCAACTCCTATCGGCCTGAGCAGAGGCTGCTCCAGTTTGAACGCGGCGTCGATTTCTTCCGGCAAGATATATTCCGCCACGGACCAGCTGAATTCCTGCCCGGTTTTTTCCTCGCTCAACATCAGCGGCGGGGCAACATAGTCCGATACCAGCGCCTCCTCGCCGACCGACACGCGCCAGTTGAACTCGCCCAGCACATAGGTGACCTTGGCGGTGGAGGTCTGGAAATGCCGGTACGTCGTGCCGAGAAAACTGGCTATGGGTTTTTCCAGGTTGCGCCACACCTTGGGCGTGCGCGTGGTGGTCTTGATGAAATTCCAGTGCCCGTCGGCCTCTGACAGCCAGCGGAAACCTTCCTTTTCGCTGTAGAGCAGGTATTCGCTCCACAGGTAATCGACGTTTTCCACCGTTGCCTGGCGGCGCAGATAGCCCACCACGTCGTAATCCGCGCCGCGCAGATGGCCACGGCTGCCGAGCGGGAGCTTGGGCGCATGTCCATTCTGGATGCGAAAACGCGACAGTATCTGGTGGTTTTCATTAGCCGCATCCACCACCGAACCGCAATTGCCGCAGGCGATGCTTTCCGTGCCGCTGGCGCGAATCAGCAGCGGTGCGGCGCAACTGGGGCAGTTGAACGATTTGACTTTGGCCTTGCCTGCCGTGGCCTCGCGCTCGCGCAGCCCGGTCATTTTCAGATCAGCGAGTTCCACCTGTTCGCCGATGTACAGCAAGGGCGGCGTTTCGCTGTAATCGAGGGTGGCGAAATTTTGCTCACTGGCAAGGTCGATGACCGGCGCGTCATAGCCCGCGCCGACCTTGAACGGCAGCTCGCCTTCGCCGGCGATGCAGGTGGCGGTCTCCTTGTTGCTGATCTGGAAAGCCTGGCCGTGCAGTTGCAGCGAATCGCCTATCCTGGCCTCATCGAAGGTGGGAATGTTGTCCGGCGCGGGGGAAGGGAAGGTGAGGACAAAATTGCCGTTGGCTTCGGACAGCCAGCCGCTTTGCTGGTTGTCAAAGAGCAAATACCACTCGTTCCACATGCCTTGAGGGTAGCGCAACTGAATACGGCCTATCACCCCAAAGTGGCCGTTTTTGTAACGGCCTTCCGCGCCCAGTTGCAGCGGCGAGGCGTCCTCCAGCAAATCCGCCATGCGCCCCAGGTTTTCCAGGTCCAGGTCGTGGCGGATCAGGGTACTTTTGCAATAACCGCACACCGCCAGCAGCGAGGCCGATGAACGGAAGGTGACTGGAGCGCCGCAGGAAGGGCAGTTGGCGGTTTTCATGAATAATCAGTTTATTGCCACAGCAGTCACTGTAGGGGCGACTTTAGTCGCCCATGGGCGAATGAATTCGCCCCTACCCGCTGTGGTGTGGTTTCAAACCAGTTTCTTCAGCAATTCAGCCTTCTTGGCCTCGAATTCTTCCTGGCTCAGAATGCCCTTGGCCACCAGGCCGTGGAGTTTTTCCAGCAGGGCAGGGATGTCTTCTGGCGCCTGGGCCGGTTGCGTCGCAGCGCCGGGCTGCATCATGGACGCGGCCATCGCTTGCCCCATGGCCATGCCGGCCCCCAAACCCGCACCGGCTCCCGCCAAGCCGCCCTCGTTGGCGGCGGCGACGGGGATGGCATTGGCCACCTGGTACTGGGTGTATTTGCCGAGGTCGCCGACCATGTTCATGCCGATGCGCTGGTCCAGCACTTTCTGCAGTTCTTCCGGCAGGGAGACGTTCTGTACAACCAGATTGTCGAGCGCCAGGCCGTAGCGCTCAAACAGCGGCAGCATCTTGTCCTTGAGTCGGGCGCCGAATTCGTCCTGATTCGCCGCCATGTCGAGAAAGGGCACGCCGGATTCGGCGAACAGGTCGGTCATGGCGCCGATCATGGTGTTGCGCAACTGGCCGTCGAGATCTTCCACGGTATAGGTTTCGCGCGTGCCGCTGACCTCGGTATAGAACTTCTGCGGATCGGTCACGCGGTAGGAATAGATGCCGAATGCGCGCAGCCGCACGATGCCGAATTCCTTGTCGCGGATGGTGATCGGATTGGGCGTGCCCCACTTGCGGTCGAGCTGCAGCCGGGTGCTAAAGAAATACACGTCCGACTTGAAGGGAGACTCGAACAGCTTGTCCCAGTTCTTCAGGTAGGTCAGGACCGGCAGGGTCTGGGTCGTGAGGGTATGGCGACCAGGATTAAAAACGTCGGCTACCTTGCCCTCATCGACAAACAGGGCAAGCTGGGATTCGCGCACCGTGAGCGAGGCACCATTCTGGATTTCCATCCCGGACATGGGGAAACGGTAGGCCAGAATGCCATCTTCCGGCTCGGTCCAGTGGATGACATCGATAAACTGCTTGGCAACGAAATCGAACAGGCCCATGGTGCGCTCCCCTTTGTGATTTTTGCTCATTCTACCCACAAAGCGGGGATATAATCCAACCATCATGAGACCAATTGACGGCATCGACGGCCTGCACCTGATGGGCAATCTTTATGGCTGTGGCGGCAAAGACCAGCTGCTGCGCGAAGTGGACGCATTGCGCAGCCATTGTGTTGCGCTGGTCGAAGAGTCAGGTTTGACGGCCGTAGGGGATCATTTCCACCAGTTCGGCTCCTCCGGTGGCGTGACCGGGGTGGTCATCCTGGCCGAATCCCATCTTGCCGTCCACACCTGGCCGGAAAAGCGTTTCGTCACCCTCGACGTGTTCGTCTGCAACATGCACTGCGACAACCGGGCCAAGGCGCATCAGCTGTTCGAGTCGCTGGTGGCGGCCTTCGAACCGGAAGAAAAGCGCTACTACGCGGTGGAAAGATTTTAGACCAGTTGTTCGCGCCTGAGCAGGAACACAAACTCATCCCCGGCGCTGGTTTCCAGCCAGGTAAACGGCAGATCGGGATATGCGGCTTCCAGCACATCCCGGTTATGGCCGATTTCCACCACTAAAATTCCACCCGGATTCAGATGTTTTGGCGCATCGCGCAGAATGACGCGGGTGGCATCCAGGCCATCTTCCCCGCTACCGAGCGCCAGCTCGGGTTCATGCAGGTATTCCTGCGGCAGCGCCTGCACCGATGGGGCGTTGACGTATGGCGGGTTGCTGACGATCACGTCGTAGCTTTGCCCTTCCAGCGCGGCAAAAAGATCGGACTGCACCAGTCGAATTTGCTCCTCCAGCGCGTAATCAGCAACGTTGCGCCTGGCCACCTCGAGTGCGTCCGGGGACAGGTCGGCAGCATCTATTTCTGCGTTGGGGAAGGCATGCGCCATGAGAATCGCCAGACAACCGGAACCAGTGCACATATCCAATGCGGAAGTAACGGTTTCCGGATCTTCCACCCAGGGTGACAGTTGCTCCCTTAACAGCTCCGCGATGAATGAACGCGGCACGATCACGCGCTCGTCTACGTAAAAGCGGAAATCGCCCAGCCAGGCTTCGTGGGTGAGGTACGCTGCGGGAATGCGTTCGGTGACGCGCCGTTCCAGGATATGCAGCAGACTTTCCAGTTCGCTGCTGGTCAGCCTGGCATCGAGAAAAGGCTCCAGGGTGTCGAGCGGCAGATGCAGGCTGTGCAAGATGAGATAAGCCGCTTCGTCATAGGCGTTCTGTGTGCCGTGGCCGAAGAACAGGTTGGCCTCGTTGAAGCGGCTGACCGCGAAACGCAGCAGATCGCGTACCGTGGAAAGCTGGGTTTTTGCCTGGGTGAACATTTTTGATTCCTTGCTTGTTCGTTAAGGTAAACCTAACCCCTCCCGGCCTCCCCTTATCAGGGGAGGAGCAGTAGCTTCCCCCTGACAAGGGGGGACTGATGGGGGTTGAAGCGCCGTGATAAAGGACAATCATGACGAGTTTTCAGGCTAATCTCCGCCACCGCCGCCATCTCCGCCGCAGTCGCCCGAGCTGGAGTTGCCGCAATGGCTGCCAGAATCAGAACTGAAACTGTCACCGCCCCCGCCACCCCCGTCCGAGTGCTTGCCACGTCGTTTTCCCGTGCGCATGAACAGGAAGACGAACAGGCCGGCGAGGGCTGCGACGAATAGTATGAATGAAAGCGACATGGCTCAGGTCAGCAACTTAACCAGCGTGAGGCGGTAGATTTCCATGAGCGGCTCGATGTCCGCCACCGCCACGCACTCGTTGAGCTTGTGGATGGTGGCGTTATTGGGGCCAAACTCGACCACTTGCGGGCAGAGGTCGGCGATGAAGCGCCCGTCCGACGTGCCGCCGGAAGTGGATAGCTCGGTCTCCAGGCCAGTGACCTGACCGATGGCGGCGGCGAGCGCATCCACCAGGCTGCCCTTGGGCGTCAGGAACGGCTTGCCGGAAAGCTCCCACAGCAGTTCATATTCCAGCCCGTGCTTATCGAGAATGGCGTGAACGCTGGCTTTCAGGCCATCCACCGTGCTGGCGGTGGAAAAACGGAAATTGAAGAGTATTTCCACCGTGCCGGGAATGACGTTGGTCGCGCCGGTGCCGCCGTGGATATTGGAAATCTGCCAGGTGGTGGGCGGGAAATATTCGTTGCCGGGGTCCCACTGCGTTGCCGCCAGTTCGGCGATGGCCGGGGCAGCTAGGTGAATGGGGTTCTTTGCCAGATGCGGATAGGCGATGTGGCCCTGCACGCCCTTGACTGTCAGCTTGCCGGAAAGGGAACCGCGCCGGCCATTTTTCAGCGTGTCGCCGAGTTGGGTGACACAGGTGGGCTCGCCGACGATGCAGTAGTCCATCTTTTCGCCGCGCGCTTGCAACGCTTCTACCACTTTCACCGTGCCGTCCACCGCCACGCCTTCCTCGTCAGACGTAATCAGCAGGGCGATGGAGCCGGCATGATCGGGATGCACCGCCACGAAGGCTTCGATAGCGGTTATGAAGGCGGCCAGCGAGGTCTTCATGTCCGCCGCGCCGCGCCCGAACAGCATGCCATCGCGGATGGTGGGGATGAACGGGTCGCTGTGCCACTTTTCCACCGGGCCGGTGGAAACGACATCGGTGTGGCCGGCAAAACAAACCAGCGGCGCAGTCGTGCCGCGCCGAGCCCAGAAGTTTTCTACATTGCCGAAGCGCATTTTCTCTATTTTGAAGCCGAGTTTTTCCAGGCGCTCGATCAGAATTTCCTGGCAGCCGGCATCATCAGGCGTGAGCGAGCGCCGGGCGATGAGCTCCTGGGCCAGTTCCAGTGTGCTGTTGTGCATTATTTCGTCCCAAATAAGGTGTGGTAGACGGCTTCATCGAAACCGAGGGTGATCTGGCCGTCTTTTTCCAGTACCGGACGCTTGATCACGCTGGGCTTTTCCATCATCAGCCGGATTGCGCTGTCTTCGTCACAGATGGCGGCCTTGGCTTCGTCAGGAAGCTGGCGCCATGTGGTGCCCTGGCGGTTGAGCAGCTTTTCCCAGCTGACTTGCTCTAACCAGGGTTTGAGCAGTTCTTCGCTGACCCCCTGTTTCTTGAAGTCGTGGAAGGGCAGGGCTATGCCTTGTTCGGAAAGCCAGGTACGGGCTTTCTTGACGGTGTTGCAGTTGGGGATGCCGTAGATTTTCATGCGCGTATTTTAGCAGTGGCGATGCTGTTGTAGGACACTCACTGAGTATCTGGCCAGGGTTTTTCCTGAAAGGAGTTCGATTTGTGCAATTTCAAAATAAAGACCCATTCGGTTGTCTACTTAATTGGCATAAATAAGTAATACTACCTATTGAACGTTGGTTGAATTATGTTGAGTATGTCGTTGTCAATAATAATAATTTATAAGAGGCAATATGTTTTGGCACTTTATCGGCCTGCGCTGGCGCTTGATGTTGCTGATTCTGGCGGCTGTGCTGCCGGCTTTTCTGTTGGTGTTCTATTCTACCTTTGAGCAGCGGCGAGAGGCGTCGGAATCCGCGCAGAGAGAGGCATTGAAGATAGCCCAGACCGTTGCTGAAGGGCACCGAGTCACATCTTCATCGGTGCGCCAAATGCTGACTGGGCTTTCGACCCTGGCGGAAATTCCCGACGCCCAATCGGCTGGAGCCTGCAACAAGATGATGGCGAACATCCTGCGTTTCAGCTCGGATTACGCCAATGCCGGTGTCGCGCTCAGCAACGGCGACGTGGTGTGCAGTGCGCTGCCGCTGCCCGGACCGGTCAACGTGGCGGATCGTGCCTATTTCCAGCGCGCGGTCGCGACCCGGGAGTTCTCCATTGGTGACTATCAAGTCGGCCGTATTGTTGCCAAACGTGGCATTCACTTTGGCTATCCACTCCTCAATGCCGACAAGCAGATCTGGGGGGTGGTTTTCGTCCTTCTCGACCTCGCCCGATTAAACTAACGCCTGGCTGAAATGCCACACCTTGAAACGGGGGATATTGCCATCCTGCTCGATGGTAGCGGGAACGTTCTGGCTCGCCTTCCCGATCCTGCAAATTATGTCGGCAAGTCGATGGCTACCCTGCCGCTATACAAGCAAATTCAGCAGTCGCAGGGTGAGGGAACTTATGACGGTGTCGGCCTCGATGGCGTCCGGCGGATATTCGCGTTTGCCCCCTTGTTCAGCCGGCCCAGCTGTTGCGCCTACGCGGTGGTGGGCATTCCCGTGGCGGTGGTGTATGCGAAGGCTAATCGTGCTTTTGTCCGCAATGTTTCTCTGATGGCGGTGATGGGACTGCTGGTGCTTGCGTTGGCCTGGGTGGGAAGCGACATACTGGTGCTGAAGCGTGTGCGGGCGCTGTCCAATGCTACCAGGAGAATGGGTCAGCGCGATCTTACTGTTCGCTCCGGGCTGCCGCATGATGATGAGGAACTAGGCCAGCTGGCGCGTTCGTTCGACGAGATGGCGGGTAACCTGGAAGCTTGGCAAAAGCAGGTATTGCAGTCCGGTCAGGAACTCGAGAAGCTAGGCTACCGCAACCAGCTGATTCTGGATTCGGCCGGGGAGGGGATTTTCGGGGTAGACCGGGAAGGCATGATTACCTTCGTCAATCCGGCTGCGGCATCCATGCTGGGTTACCAGGCGGATGAGTTGCTCGGTCTGCCCCTGCATCAAGCCGTGCATCACAGCAAGGCTGACGGCACGCTGTTCCCGCTCGACGAATGCCATATGCATGCCGCGGTTGAGGAAGGCATCAGCCATCAGGGCAGCGATGAAATGCTCTGGCGCAAGGATGGGAGCGGTTTTTATGCGGATTATACGGCCATCCCCATGGTTGAAGGCGGGAAGGTGACAGGTGCCGTGGTGACCTTCAGGGATATCACCGAGCGCAAACGCTACATGGAGCAACTGGCGCATCAGGCCACGCACGACACGCTGACCGGCCTGGCCAATCGCACTATTCTCAATGACCGCATCGGCTTGCTGATCGAGCGTGCGGTGCGGGAAAAAACCGTGGTGGCACTGATGCTGCTCGATCTTGACCGCTTCAAGGAAATCAACGATAGCCTCGGCCATGGCGCAGGCGATGAACTGCTGCGTGGCATGGCGGTGCGTCTGACCGATCTGATGCGCGACAGCGACACCGTGGCTCGTCTGGGGGGGGATGAATTTGTCATGCTGGTGGAAATGGAAGTGGCCGATGGCGCGATCCCCATCGCCAAGAAGATTCTCGATGCCCTGGCCAAGCCTTTCAGTGTCTCCGGCCGCGAGGTATTCATTGGTGCCAGCATCGGCATCAGCCTGTACCCCAAGGACGGCGAGAGTGGTGAAGACTTGCTGAAGAATGCCGATGTGGCCATGTACCGGGCCAAGAAGCGCGGTCGCAACACTTTCCGCTTTTACGACGAAAACATGAATGCCAGTTCCATCGAAAGGCTGAGTCTGGAAACCAGCCTGCGCCACGCGGTGGATAACGGCGAACTGCTGCTTTATTACCAGCCGCAGGTTAATCTGCGCAGCGGCGAGATTATTGGCGCCGAGGCATTGATCCGCTGGCAGCATCCGGAAATGGGGCTGGTTTCGCCGGCGAAGTTTATTCCGCTGGCGGAGGAAAGCGGGCTGATATTTCCGATCGGCGAATGGGTGATGCGGACTGCCTGCGCCCAAATCAAGACCTGGCAGACTGCTGGGGTGGTGACGCCGCCCGTGGCGGTAAATCTGTCGGCGCATCAGTTCAGGCAGCGTCATCTGGTCAAGATGACGACCGGGGTCCTGCTGGATTCGGGTATCGAGGGGTGCTATCTGGAACTGGAGATGACTGAAAGCGCGGTGATGGAGGACGCCGATCGGGTGATCAAGGTGTTGCGGGAACTGAAAGATGCGGGGACGATGATTTCAATTGACGATTTCGGCACCGGCTATTCCTCGCTCAGTTACCTGAAGCAATTCGCCATCGACAAGCTGAAAGTGGATCAGTCCTTCGTTCGGGAGATCACCCGGGATCCCAGTGATGCCGCTATCGTTGTCGCTGTCATTACCATGGCGCACAGCCTGGGGTTGAAGGTCATTGCCGAGGGGGTGGAGACGGAAGGGCAACTGGAGTACCTGCGTAGCCACGGTTGCGATGAAATGCAGGGTTATTTCTTCAGTCGCCCAGTTCCGGTCGCTGATTTCGAGCAGATGTTGCGGAGCGGTCGAAAGCTGGCGCTGAATGGCCAAGCTGAGGGGAGCCGGCAACGAACGCTGTTGCTGCTGGACGATGTGCCCAATGTTACGGCGGCCTTGACCCGGCTGTTTCGCCATGAGGGTTATCTAATTCTGGTTGCTCATACTCCGGTCGAGGCGTTTGAGCTGCTTGCCATTCATCAGGTCGGTGTGATCCTGTTTGACCAAGGGATGCCGAAAATGAGTGGCATTGAATTTCTTATCAGTGTCAAGCGGCTTTACCCCGACGTGGTGCGCATTATCCTTTCCGGCTATACCGACGTGAAATTGATCGCCGAGGCTTTCAATCAAGGCGCTATTTACAAATACATCACCAAGCCCTGGGAAGACCGGGAAGTCCTTAACACCATCAAAGAGGCGTTTCTGGAACAAGAAATGCGCAAATCCAGGGCTAATCCACGTTAAGCTGCAGCCACAACTCAAGCAAGGCCAGGTGCCACAGCTTGCTGCCCTGGAGCGGGGTGAAATAGGCTTCCGGCTGTGCCAGCAGCTTGTTCACATAGGGACGGTTGTACAGCCCGCGCTTGATGCACGCATCGGAGAGCAGGATGTCGCGCATGAAATCGAGGAACGGGCCGCGCACATGCTTCAGGGCTGGCAGCGGGAAGTAACCCTTGGGCCGGTCGATCACCGCATCCGGCAACAGGCTGCGCGACATGGCCTTGAGCGGGAATTTGCCTTCATGCCTGAGCTTGAGTTCCGGCGGCATACGGGCGGCCAGTTCCACCACTTCATGGTCAAGAAACGGCACGCGGGCTTCCAGCCCCCACGCCATGGTCATATTGTCCACACGCTTGACCGGGTCGTCGACGATCAGCGTGGTAGCATCGAAGCGCAGCACCTGGTCGAGGAAGGTATCGGCGCCGGGCCGGGCAAGTTCGCGCGCCACCAGTTCGGAAGTGGCATCCGGCCCGTGGTAGCGCTCCGCTATCATTTCGAGGTATTCGGCATGGCTGCGGTCGAAGTAGTGCGGGGCGAAGCGCTCCAGTGGCGTGCCGCTGGCGGCCTGCATGCGCGGATACCAGAAGTAGCCGCCGAACACCTCGTCCGCGCCCTGGCCAGACAGCACCACCTTTACTTCTTGCGATACCTGCTCGCCGAGCAGGTAAAAAGCCACCGCATCCTGGCCCACCATCGGTTCGGCCATGTTGGTCACGGCCTCGGGCAGGCGGCGTAAAACTTCCGAATTGGGGATGAGGAATTTGTGATGACGCGTCTTGAAATGCGCCGCCACCATGTCGGAAAACTCGAATTCGTCGGCTTTCTCCGCGCCTTCGCCGACGTCCTCGAAACCGACGGAGAAAGTCAGCAGATGCTCCACGTGATCGGCCAGCAGGCCCACCAGCAGGCTTGAATCCAGCCCCCCGGAGAGCAGCACGCCCACCGGCACGTCCGAAGCGAGGCGGTGGCGCTCCACCGCGCGTGACAGCACATGGCGCGTGGCATCGATCCAGTCCTGTTCCGACAGCTCGCGTTGAGGCCGGGTGGCGTCGAGCGACCAGTAAACTCGCTGGCCAATCTTGCCTTCGCTGCTGATGGTCAGGGTCGAGGCAGGTGGCAGTTTCTTGACGCCGTTGAGAATGGTGCGTGGCGCCGGCACCACGGCATGCAGCGTGAAATGGTGATGCAGGGCGATCGGGTCGATGGAGGTATCGATGCCGCCCGCCGCAAGCAGGGCCTGCGTGCTGGAAGCAAAGCGCAGGGTGCTATTTTCCAGCGAATAATAAAGCGGCTTGATGCCGAAGCGGTCGCGTGCCAGAAACAGTGTGAGATGGCGCATGTCCCATATCGCAAAGGCGAACATGCCGTAGAAACGTTCCACGCATTTCTCGCCCCAGGCGTGGTACGCCTTGAGGATGACCTCGCTGTCGCCTTCCGAAAAAAACTCGTAACCCAGTCCGACAAGTTCCGCTCTTAACGCCTTGTAATTATAGATAGTTCCGTTGAATACAAGAGTAAGCTTCAGTGTCTTGTCAACCATCGGCTGGTTGGCATGATCGGACAGGTCGATGATGGCGAGGCGGCGATGTCCGAAGCCCAGCGGGCCATCGGTAATGATGCCCTCGTGGTCTGGCCCGCGCCGCGCGAGTTTGTCCGCCATCCGCCGGATGACGGCGATGTCGGAAGGGGCGCCGTCGAGGCGCAGTTCACCGCAGATTCCGCACATG
>Ga0105091_10000076_pt1 | contig 33657 bp, 27 predicted proteins | sample PPLLak1March2015_FD_87022 | JGI IMG/M metagenome (GOLD analysis project Ga0105091, IMG submission 87022) | Freshwater sediment microbial communities from Prairie Pothole Lake near Jamestown, North Dakota, USA - PPLs Lake P7 Core (1) Depth... | ecosystem: Environmental > Aquatic > Freshwater >... | reverse complement strand
TGGTCTTGCGGATCGCATCGAGCAAAGAGGTTTTGCCGTGATCGACGTGACCCATGACGGTCACGACAGGCGCCCGGCCCTTCACGTCGGCCGCCTTTTCTTCGAATTTCTCTTCTTCCATCACCGCCTCCTCAAAACTAACGAAGCGCGGGATGGCATTGAAGGCCATACACACTTCCGTGAGAGTCTTCTGGTCCAGGGTCTGGTTGATGCTGGCCATGATTCCGCGGCTGAGCAGCTCGCGTAACACGTCCTTGCTCTTGACCCCAAGCTTCTCGCAGAGTTCCTTTACCGTAACAGATTCAGGGAGCATTACTTCTCGGGTCTCCCGTGGGATTTCGGGCTTCTTTTGAACAGGGGCAGGAGCCGGGGCCGCAGGACGACTCCGCGGCGGCATCGGACGCCGCTGCTGGTCTCCGGGCCTTCGGTACGGCTGCTGGGGAACCGGCGCTCTTCTCTGTTCAGGTCGTGGGGGCGGCTGGGTGCGAACCAGCTGCCGGACAATTTGTTGAGGCGGCGCTGCCACCGGTTCCGGAGAAGTCTTCTTCAAAATCATCGGCTTCTCCGCCGGCTTCTCCTTGGGAGGCTCGGGTGGTGCGTGACGTGCTTCGGGAGCGGCAGCCATCGCGGGCGCGGCTGGTGCCGGAGCCGGTTCGGTGACGGTGGGCTCGGCTGGTTCCTTGACCTCCCGGGCAGGCGGAGCTGGTTCTGCAGCGACGGGTTCGGAAGGAGCGGCCTGGGCCACGGCCTCGGGTTCCGGGGCGCCGACTGGCTCAGCGGGGGCCTCCGCCGGCTTGGCTTCCTCGACTTCGGCAGCCGGCTGGGCAACTTCTGCTGCCCCGGCAGCCGCGGCTTCCACCGGAGCGGGCGCCGCCTGTTCGGCGACTGGCGCCTCGACGACCTCCGGCGTTTCGGCCTCTGCCGGTGCCGTTGCCTCGGACAGCAATTCCGCACTGATTTCTTCTTCCGGACGACGATAGACGCCCTTGCCGCGACGAGGCTTAAGGGATGAGGCCAGTGCGGTCTCGACTGCCGGCTTTTCCTCGATCTTGCGACCGGCGGCCGCTTTACGAGGTTGGCCAAGCTCCTTTATCGTCTTCTTGGCCTTTGCAACCGGAACCTTCTTTTCCTTGGCCTTCTCCGCGCGCGCCTGTTCTTCGTGTTCGGTTTCCACCATCAACTGCAGGCGACGGCGGATGCGAATCGCGATGTCAGGGTCGACGGGCGTGTCTGCGGAAGGAACCCAGACCCCTATCTTCTTAAGTTCGGAGATGACAATCGTGTATTGAATGTCGAATTCGGTAGCTAGATCGCTAACCTTGATTTGTTCCATCTGCAAGTTGAAAATCTAAAACCTTTCTTGTTTTGCGCCGCTGGATTACTCATCCGTTGGCTTTTGAGGTTGCGGCTCCGCTGCTTCTGGCTCTTCGAAGGCACCCGCCTCCTCTGCTCCCGCGGCTTCTTCTTCGCCGGCACCTTCACCGCTCAGAAAGGCTTGCGCCTGCCCGACCAGTTTTTGTGCTGTCTTTTCTCCGATGCCAGGAATCTGCATGAGTTGCTCGACAGTTTGTGAAGCCAGCGCCTGCACGGAAAAAATACCGGCTTCTTTCAAACGGGCGACGGTCTTCTCACCCACCCCTGCGAGCTCCTCAATGGAGTCTTCGGCCTGTTCCGGTTCGAGATTCTCCATCTGGCTGAGAATCTCTTTCTTCTTCTCCTCCTCGCTCTTGATGTCTATTTGCCAGCCCAGAAGTCTCGAGGCCAGCCGCACGTTTTGACCCTTTTTGCCGATGGCCAGCGAGAGCTGGTCCTCGGGGACAATTACTTCCAATATCCTCGCTGCGGGGTCAACGACCAAAACTTTCGAAATCTTCGCCGGATTCAGCGCGTTCATCGTGTAATCGACGATATCCTCAGAGTACTCGATGATGTCGATCTTCTCGCCCTTCAGTTCCCGAATAACGGCGTTAATCCGCGTGCCCTTCATTCCTACGCAGGCACCCACCGGGTCGACGGCATCATCCCGACTGGCGACCGCGACTTTGGCGCGTTCTCCACCTTCCCGGACGGCCGCCTTGATCTGAACGGTGCCGTCATATACCTCCGGGATCTCCATCTCGAACAGGCGGACCAAGAGGCTCGGATCGGTTCGCGATACGATGATCTGCGGTCCTTTCGAGAGTTTGTGGACCTTCACGATCACGGCGCGCACGCGGTCTCCCTGTTTGTACTGTTCAATTCGGGACTGCTCGCTCATCGGAAGCAGTGCTTCCGTCTTCCCCATGTCGAGGATGAGGTCCCGGCCTTCAAAGCGCCGCACTATGCCGTTAACGAGTTGCCCGACCTGTCCGGAGAACTCGTCAAAAACAATTTCCCGTTCCGCTTCGCGGACCTTCTGGAAGATCACCTGCTTGGCTGTCTGCGCCGCTATCCTTCCAAGTTCCAGTGTTGGCTTGGGAATTTCGACGAACTCCCCGATCTGAAACGACTCATCGATCGAAAGAGCTTCGTCCAGGGACATCTCGGTCTCAGGATTCGTAACTGTTTCTACGATCTGCTTGACAGCAAAGACATCAATCGTGCCCGTCTCCGGGTCATACCTGGCCTGCAGCTCCTCGGCGGTCTTGAAGTACTTTTTGGCGGCCGCCACCATCGCGTCTTCCAGTGCATGCTGGATGACCTCAGGCTCTATCCCCTTCTCTTTGCTGATCTGTTCAATAGTCTGGCTCAGAATGTTCGCCATTCTCGATTCGACCTCTCAGGTGTTACCCTTCCGCAGCCCCTTCTTCCTCAAACCTATAAACGAGATGCGCCTTCCTTACGCGGTCAAAAGGAATCCGGTAGACCGCGCCCTCGCTTTCCAATTCCACGACGCCCTCGTTGATGCCGCGCAGCAACCCGACGAAATTCTTCCGACCTTCAATCTTTCCGTTCGTCGTTAGACGTATCTCCTTTCCGGCAAACCTGCTGTAGTCCGACTGCTTGAACAGCGGACGTTCAATACCTGGGGAGGAAACCTCCAGCACGTAATGATGCGGAATGATATCTTCCACGTCGAGCAACACGCTGACGTGCCGGCTGACATGCTGACAATCGTCCAGCGTCACGCCTCCGGGCCGGTCAATGTAGAGTCTCAGAATCGATCCCGCTCCCTGCGGCAGATACTCGACATGCACCAGCTCGTACCCCTCCGCCGCGATCGCCTGGCCGACCAGCCGCTCGACCCGGTCGGCGACGCTCATACCTTGGCCCTCCTCATGAGGGGTTTTCTTTAACGTTTTACGGTTCCCGGTCGCCCTAAAATAAAAAAGTGGGCTAAAGCCCACTCCTCGAGTAGACCCAAAATCGCACCTTAGTATACTCAAGAGGGCCTTCTAATTCAATAAGCGCACCTTTCCGAAGCCCGACAATTGGCTTTGCAGGCTCTCGGCTGGCCCCGCCACCACAATGACCAGCTTGTTGGTCGAAAAATGCTCCTTGGTGGCAGCCTGGAACAGCTCCGGGGTGAGCCGATCAATCCGGACCCCAAAGTTCAATATATAATTGACGCCCACATTGTAGAGACTGGTTTCAAGCAACTGCCGAAGAAGTCCATCAGGATTTTCGAGCGAGGACCGCAATTCCATAAACGTCAGTCGTTTCGCTTCTTCAAATCGCTGCTTATCGATGTGCCCCTGTTGGATCTCGGTCAGCGCTTCGATGAACTTCTTCACATAACCGGCAACCTGGGGCGCGGGCGCCTGCAGGTTCATTTCCAGGTACCCGGGCATCGTCCGGGTCTCAACCGAAGCCGACGCCCGAATCTGGGAGGCTCCCGCTACCTGACCCGCCCAGGCCGGAAGGCTGAGCGTCAGGTACTGCTCGAGGATCTCGAGCGCGTATGAGCTCTTGTCACCGCGGGCGACGCTCAGCGCGCCCCAGCGCGCGACGCTCTCTTCGAGTGTGCGGTTAAGGACCAAGACTTGGTTCTCTGCGGCCGACTCGGCTTTACGAAACGCGAAAGGCAAGGGATTCCCCTTCACCCAGCTTCCCCAGCGCCTCGTCAAGGCACTAAAGAGGGCCTCATGGTCGCCGGTGTGGTAGTAAGCCAGGTGTGCCTGGTTCGGGATAAACAGCTTCTTATACTGCAGCCGGACATCGCCGAGCTGGATGTTCCGCAGTGTAGTAGGGTTGCCGCGAACGAGATGACCGTAAGGGTTCCCGTCGAACAACTCGGCCAGGAAGCGCTCCTGCGTCGCGAACTGCGGTTCTCCGCTCCTCTTTTCCAACTCCGCGGCAATCTGGTCGCGGACGCTTCCGAAACTCGCCTCTTCGAACTGAGGCTGTACGACCATCTGCCCCAGGATGTTGAGTGTGTCGGTCAGCCGGTTGGCGGGTGCCGAGCCCTGGAACCATATTCCGTCCCAGTCGACCCGATAGGTCAGCTCGCTGCCGATTGTCTTCAGACCTGCCTGGAGTAACTGCCCGGACCGGTCTTTGCCAGCCTCCACCATCAGCCGGGTTGTCAGGTAGGTCAAGCCCCACTTCCCGGCCGGGTCAAAAGCCGCGCCGTTCACGACGAGCAACTGGAACGGCACGCGCTCCTGGTTCGCGGGAAAGGCGAAGATCTCCATCCCGTTCAGCAGTGACTGGCGCTGGAAGTCAGGGAGGACAATGGGGCGCCCGATTTCCGCATGGGCGGTTGTTGCAGCTATAATCGAAACGGCCATCAGGGCCACGCTGATTCTAAGCAGTGATCTCCACATGTTGCGCAGGCAATTGTATAGAAAGCATGGTGCTACCGGCAACTTGAAGGAGCAAGGAAACTGACAAACTGACAAACTGACAAACTGACAAACTGACAACTGACAACTGACAACTGACAACCGACGGCTCACAGGGTTCGTTGCCTGTCCGTCTGTTGTCTGTCGTCAGCCGCCAGTCGTCAGTTGTTGGTCAGTTGTCAGTTGTCAGTCGTCAGTTGTCAGTCTGTCAGTTTGTCAGTTTGTCAGTTCGGCACAATGGACTACCAACTCAACGACGTCACTCGGCACCGGTTGGCTAACGGCCTTACCGTTATCACACGCGAGGATCACTCCGTCCCGATTGTGGCCAGCATGATCTGGTACCGAGTCGGCTCCCGGACGGAGAGACCCGGCATCACCGGTATTTCTCACCTCCTTGAACACATGATGTTCAAAGGCACCCAGCGCTACGCGAAAGGCGAGATCGACTACATTACGACGCGCCACGGCGGTTCGAACAATGCCTTCACTTCGCGCGACTACACGGCTTATTACTTCACCTTCGCCTCCGACCGATGGCACCCCGCCCTCGAAATTGAAGCGGACCGGATGGAAAACGCGGCTTTCGATCCTGAGGAGTTCGAGCTCGAGCGTCAGGTTGTCCTTGAAGAGCTGAGAATGGACTTGGATACCCCTTGGGGTGCGCTGCGTCAGGCCGTTGAGTTAGCGTCATTTCAGACGCATCCTTATCGCTACCCCATCATAGGTACACTCGAAGACGTGAACGAGATCTCCATCGAGGAGTTGAACGCGCATTATCGGGGTTTTTACGCGCCCAACAACTCGACCCTCGTGCTGGTCGGCGACTTCCGCCAAGACGAAGTCCTGAAAGAAGTGGATACCATCTTGGGCCGGATTCCGTCGCGCGAAACTCCTCACCCGGAGGTTCCCGCAGAGCTTGGGCAGAGAAGGGAAAACAGGGTTGAAATCCGGAAGACAACGCACGTCCCTCGGCTCCTTTGGGCCTTTCCTGCACCTAGCGTCCACGATCGCGAGCACTATTCAATCGAGATGATTGACAAGCTGCTCTCGGAAGGGAAGCTGGCCCGGCTTTATCGGCGCCTGGTGGAGGAGGAGCGGGTTATGTCGGGGGTTATGACTGAGTTTGACGAAACTCAGGATCCCTACCTTTTCTTTCTACGGGGCGAGTTACAGCCGGATGTCGACCCGATCCGGGTCGAAAAACTGATCGATGCCGAGATAGCCCTGCTTCTTGATGGGCCCATACCGGAGTCTGAGCTGGAGCGGGCACGCAACCAGTGCCTCTCGCAGTTCCTGGCGGATTTCGAAACCCCTCTCGACCAGGCGGTTCAACTGGGCCTGCTCGAGACGCTCATAGGTTTCGAATACTGGAATTCCTATGTTGAACGGATCCAGTCGGTAACGAGTCACGATATCCGCGCTGCGGCCGATAAATATCTTCGTGCAGACGCGAGTACAAAAGGTATCCTGATAACAGAGCAAACCTCTGGTTCTACACCCCATGCCCCTCAAGCTTAATCTGAAATGCGAACGCCAACGGCTGGATAATGGACTTGTGATTCTGGTGTCGGAGAATCACAAGGTTCCGCTCGTCTCCCTGAACGCCTTCGTGCTGGCCGGCCAGGACCAGAATCCACCTGAGAAACCCGGCCTTGCCGCCTTTACCGCCCGGATGCTCGACGAGGGAACCGAGAACTACGACTACGCCAAGATGGCGGAGCTGCTCGAAGGCGTGGGGGGAGCTCTGAGTATCTTCAGCCAGCGAGAGCTGAGCGGCGTCAACATGCAGCTGAAAACCGAGGACCTGAACCTGGGTTTCGAGTTGCTGGCGGAGATGCTGTGTCGTCCGGTCTTCCCGGGCGACCGCCTCGAACTCGAGAAAGAGAAGGTGCTGAATCACCTGCGATCCATGCAGGATGATCCGCAGACTGTGGCCGGCAATGCCTTCAACCGGTTGATATACGCTGGGACTCCATTGCAATATCCTGCCTTGGGTTTGCAGGAGAGTGTCGGTCAGCTGTCAGTCCCTGACCTGCGTTCATTCCACTTAAGGCGCTACAGCCCTGCGTCTACCCTGATCGTTCTCGCAGGCGATGTCTCAGCCAAAGCGGCCAGAGAATGTATCGAGGCCCGGTTTGGCGGGTGGAAAACACCGGATTACGAGCACGCGGTTCTGCCCGAAATTCGCAAGCAACAGGCTCCTATCGTTGAAACGAAGATTGTGGACAAGGAGCAGCTGCATATTCTCCTGGGACATCTCGGGGTCAAAAGGAAGAATCCCGATTTTCCGGTGCTGCAGGTGTTGGACGTGATTCTGGGCAGCGGACCGGGATTTACCAGCCGGATCCCCCGCCGACTGCGCGACGAGCAGGGGCTGGCGTACACGACGTACAGCGACATCTCGGGCTCAAGCGGGATCTATCCGGGCCGGTTCTCTGCCTACATCTGCACGTCCCCCGAAAATCGAGAAATCGCGCTGCAGGGACTGATCGGCGAGATTCGGAATCTGGTCGAAGAGGGGATCACCGATGAAGAGCTGGAAACCGCCCAGGATTACCTGACCGGCAGCTTCGTCTTCGATGTCCAGTCAAACGCGATGGTCGCCCGGTTCCTCCTGAGTGTCGAGCTTTTCGACCTCGGAATGGACTACCTCGAACGCTATCCGGACATGATCCGCAGTGTGACTCGAGAAGACGTGGAGCGGGTTGCCCGTCTCTACCTCGATACTGTAAACTACACAACCGTTATCGTGGGCCCAAGCTACCCCGACTCTAAAACGGCGTGAACTCGCAACTTGTAACTCGCAACCCACAACTCGCGGCCGCATTATGGCTGGTCATGATCCCGGTTCTTTTTTTGGCCGGTTGCGGAAAGAAGACCGGGCCTGTCCGTCCTCCAACTACCAGCGGGCCTGCCCCAACGGCGCCCAGCACCCCGGCGACCGCGCCAGCTCCTGTGCTTGAGGCGAGAGTCGAGCCGGAAAGCATTGCTTCCGGAGAGTCGGCCACGCTTGTATGGGACGCCAGGAACACAGATATGGTGGTCATTGACCAGGGAATCGGCGAAGTGGACAAATCAGGCCGGCTGAAAGTGTTTCCGACGCGTACGTCCCGGTATCGGATCGTGGCCGTCGGTCCGGGCGGCAATACCGAGAAGACGGTAATGCTGGAGGTGGGGGGGAAGACTCCGAGCATCGCGGAGGAGGAACTGGCGGGCAAGCCACTAGCCGAACGGTTTGCTTATTCGATCAAACCGGTTTTCTTTCCATACGACTCGAGCGATCTCAAGGATGAAGCCAAGCTGACGCTGGACGGCAATATTCGCTGGCTGGTCCAACCGGAGAACAAGAGCCTGGGGGTCTTACTCGAGGGCCACACCGACGAGCGAGGCACCGGGGAGTATAATTTAGCACTTGGAGACAAGCGGGCACAGGTTGTACGGGCCTACATGATTGCGCACGGCGTCGATCCGAGTCGCCTGATTACCGTTTCCCTGGGAGAGGAAAGACCCTTCGATCCCAGGCCTACCGAAGACGCCTACGCATTGAACCGGCGGGTCCACTTTGTGCTCCTGGAAGATCGGGCACAGCAGCCATAGCTTGGGACAAAGATATGTTCGAGCAGATTCGAGAGACCGACAAGCCGAACCGGGGCCTTCTTTGGAAGGTAATTCCGGTCGCGGTGGTAGTCTTCGGGATTATCATCGGGCTCTTCATATACTTTGGATTTAACAAGGAGACTCACTCGGCGCCGTTGACGGGCGTTCTGCGTAAGGGTGATCCGAATTTCGAGTGGTACAAGAAGTACATTTCAATTGACCACCAGTCACAAAAGATCCAGCTGGGAACCAACTACGCGGGTGACAGGATCGTGATGTTCTCCGGCGTTATCAACAACGGTGGGGAGAAGACCCTGGATGTGGTGGAAGTAAAGCTGGTTCTTTTCAATTACGAAAAACCCGTGTGGGAGACAGTCCGTACTCCCATTCGGCCGGATCCCAGAATAACTTCGATCCCGCCCCTTGGACGCCGCAGTTTCGCGCTTTACGTCGAAACCCTCCCCGAAGCCTGGAACGCCGGCCAGGCGGAGATGTGGATTGAAGGGTTCCGGTTTGCGCAATAATCGGCACGGACTACGATGGACTACATGGACGTTGTGGACGAAATGGACAGGGCACAATTGAGATGGTCCATTTCGTCCACAACGTCCATGTAGTCCATCGTAGTCCATCGTAGTCCGTGCAATTCGTGGCTCTTACCCAGGCATCTTCACAATCACGACCGTCATATCATCCCGCTGGTCGCCGCCGGCGACCCAGCATGACAGCTGGTCAAGAATCAAGGCCTGCAGATCGTCTGCCGTGAGGAAGGCGTTAGCAATCAAAAGCTCGGCCAGTCGGTCCTCCCCGTACTGCTCCCCGCTCGGGTTCTCGGCCTCTACAATCCCGTCCGTGTAGTAAACCACCATATCGTCGGGCGCCAGTTGCAGGGTCTCCTCATCATATTCCGGATCTTCAAAGAGGCCCGCGACCATTCCGCCTTTGGAAAGGTGGCGGATGGTGTGATCAGAAATGACGAGCGGGGGGTTATGGCCGGCATTGCAGTAAGTCACCGTCAGCTTCTCGGCGTCGAACCGGCTGAGCACCAGGGTTGCGAACTTGTCGGGAGAGGTCTGCTGGTAAAGCTGGCGGTTCACGTCGCTCACCGACTTCGCGACGCTGGCATCCCGGTTCGCGCCCAGAGTCTGGTAGCTGATGATGGTCCTGATGGAGGACTGGAGACTGGCCATCAACAGGGCAGCTGAAATCCCTTTTCCGCTGATGTCCCCGATCACCACGTCAAAGGCATTTTCCCCCAGCGGGATGAAGTCGTAGTAGTCGCCACTGACCTGACGTGCGGGCAGGCATGCCGCTGCCAGCTGGAAGTTCTTGAAAGAAGGGAGCTTCTGCGGGAAAAGCTTGGACTGAACCTCCCGCGCGATCTCGATCTCCTTGTCCAGGCGCTGTTTCTCCGTGACCTGTTGCATCAAACTGACAATGCTCGCCGCCATCTTGTTGAACGAGCCAGCCATCGTTTCCAGCTGGTCCCGGTTCTCGGTCTTGATCCGGTACTCGAAATCCCCTTGTTGGATGGCCGACGTCGCCTCGTCCAGGCTGTGAATCGTTCTCGTAATGGACCGGGCTATAGCGACGGCGATCAGAAGCGAAACCAGTTCCACCAGGACAAACAGACTGCCGAGAAGCGTGAAAACCGGGATAAAGTTGGCGCCCAGGGTCTGGGTTTCGGTGAAATAGTGATCGTAAACCGTGCGGAGCGGAACGCGAAGACCGGTCGCGTGCTCATCTTTGCGGTTGGATGCCCCGGTCGCCCAATTGACCGGGATGATGAACGCGATGTAGTTGATCTGCCCGCCGGTCACAAAATCGGACAAAGAAAAGTTTTCGGGGTTCGCTTTATTAAGCGGCACCGGCATCGACAGCTGGAGTGAGGTTTCCCGACGGATGCGATCGATTAGATCCTGGCTGAATGGCAGTTGCAGGCATGTGTAGTAAACGGTGTTGCCGGACTTCAGCGGCCCAATGCTGCGGAAAAAGAGGTTGCCGTCGTCGTAAACCAAACCGCTGAAGCCTTTGCGAACCCAGCCGGGTATATCTTTCAGTGGCTCCGAAGGCTGGACGTCAGGTATGGCAGCCAGGATCCTCGGGCCCTGTTTGTCCGCCTCGCGCGCCGAATCCCCGGCTGCGGCCGGCTGCAGGACTTTCCATGACACCGGGCCCAGTTTTCCAGCGACCTGGCCGAGCGACCTGCGCGCTTCATCCTTGAGGATGCGGCCCGCTTCCGCCGTCCCTGGTCCTGCTTTCTGGTAGTAGCCCAGCGCGATTTCCTGGTTGGTCTCGCGCAATTTTGCCGACACCTTCTGCAGCTCGCTATCAAGGTACAGGGCAGCTAACTGTCCGATGACGAGCCGCATCGTCAGCCACAAAAGCAGCACCAGGATGACCATCGGGATGATGCCCACAAAGGCGTAGGAGACGATGATCTTGTTCCGGACCTTCCACAGCCACTGGTTCTTGATGCTCTTGATGACCTTGATCAGGTAATAAGGCAGCGTGATGACCAGGCCGAGGGTCCCGAGCCCCTCCAGGATCGTGAAGATGCTGTTAGGCGAAAAGTAAGAGATGGCAGTCCCGAGGACGTACAGGACGACCGCCGTCGCCGTCAGTTTTGCCATCCGCGTTTTCATGTGTCCGAAACCGATCCCCCCTTGGACCAATCCCCCTATTATAATGGCGTCGTGGGGCGTGTGCTGCTCATTTTCATCGACGGGCTTGGATTAGGTCCAAGTGATTCACCGTGCAACCCGTTAGCCCGTTTTTCCCCCTCGGTCCTTAACTGCTATTCCGATCGCCTCGGTCCACTTCCACGTGACGGCATCTGCATTCCGGTTGACACCGGTCTGAGTGTGGACGGCATCCCGCAGAGTGCGACCGGGCAAGCGACCCTCTTTACCGGCGTAAACGCCGCGCAGCTCCTGGGCCGTCATCTTTGCGGCTTTCCCAATCAGGAATTGAGGAACCTGCTGGCGCAGGAGTCGTTCGTTCAGCGTCTAAGAAAACGGAACTACTCGGTGCATTTCGCCAATACGTACACCCCCGCTTTTTTCGAAAATCGGCCGCGGTGGGTGTCGGTTACGACTTCGGTTTGCGAAAGTGCCGGTCTTCGGCTCAACGTGCTGTCGGACCTGCTGGCCGAACGGTCTCTCTATATGGACTTCACCAACCGGCTACTTATTAGCGGCGGACATATCGTCCCGGCATGGACGCCCGAGAAGGCCGGCCACGTCCTCGTCGAGCAAGCGAAACTGCATGATGTCTGCTTCTATGAATATTTCCTTTCAGACGTGGCCGGGCATCGCGGGACGCCCGAGGAGAACGAGACGGTCGTGCGCGAGTTGGACCAGTTCCTCTCGCATGTCGTCGCCCGACTGGACCTCGAGGATACCTCGCTGATCATCACCAGCGATCACGGGAATATCGAAGACTCGTGCGTGCCCGGACACACAGCGAACCCGGTGCCCGGTCTGTTCTGGGGGCCAGTACGCGCGAACCTCGACGGTCGCTCGCGCCTGGACCTGACGGAAATCGCACCACTGATTGAGGCCGCGGTTGCAGAGCCGGGCGCGTAGCGAAGGTTGATGCAAAAGGTCAAGCGGTATGCTTTTTTGGAGTGCGGCGGCAGAGGGAGGCCGGGGCTTTATCAGGCCTTCCGGCGACGCCGCTTTGGTCTATGCAAGATCGCCGGGTGCTTCGGCATACTGTTGCATATACCAAAGCGGTGTCGCCTCGAGCCCTGATAAAGCATCGGCCTCTCGTTGCCACCGCACTCCCAAAAAACTCCCGCCGGACCTTTTTTTGAAAAAGGCTCCTGTCATTACCCGATCAGCCGGGCGCAGATCTCTCTCTCCAGCTCCGGCTCGTCCGCTGGGACCCAGCCGAACACCTTGGCCCAGACGTCGGGTTTTTCCATGCAGAGGTAGATCGGAACGTCCGGGTCCGCCTCTCTGATCCACGCCCTCATCTGCCGGTAGATGGCAACCCGGACAGGCTTGAAGTAGCGCAGCTTCCCATCTTCACCGGGGACCAATTCACCGAAAGGCAGCGGGCTCTTTGGAAAGCGGCTGCGAATGACCTGTTTAAGTGCGTGAGTCATTCGAAGGCCGCCGAGCGAGATCCAGGCAACAGATCCTCCGGGAAGCTGCTGAAAGATCTCACTGACGACGGAACTATATTCCGCCTCCCACCCCGGGTACTGGACAATGGGATCAAAGTGAAACGCAACCGGGTAGCCTGCCTGGGCGCATCGCCTGGCCGCGCGCAGACGAGCCGCGAGTGACGCTGTTTTGTGCTCGTCGGTTTTCTGAATCCGGGGCGGATTCACCGACCAGGCGAGAACGGTTCGTCCGCGATGCTCGAGGGCAAGAAGATGCTCGATGCTATCGGTCTTGGTCTTTAATTCAAGGATCGCATTCGGCTGGGTTGCAAAGAACTCGACCAGGGGGACGCTATAGCGGGTGACAGAATCGAGAGCCAGGCTGTCCGCCAATTCGCCGGTGCCGACCCGGAAACAACGGCTTCGATCAATTGAGAAAGCGGACTCCAACTCGTCTAAGAGCTCCCGGTGATTGGCGTAAATCGTGAGATAAGGGAAATTGAGATAAGACTGCAGGAAGCAGTAACTGCAATCCATGTGACAGTTGGCCGCGTAGTTGATGACCAGATAGTTGCAGCAGACGTTTTGGATACCAAGCCGGCCTTTCCCGCCCGGGCAGTGCTTCAAAAACCGGCCTTTCTGCTCGGCCAGCAGCAGGTACTTCTTCGATCGGGTCAGCGTGGGCGCTTGTTCTTTTGCCGAGGTGAGAAGCTTCTCGGCCGAATCGACGATCTCGACCGGCACGTCCGGGAGTGAGTCGAGGACGTTTTTCGCCACCGGAGTCTCGGCGACAGAAGATTCGATAAAGAGTTTCTGAGGACGGTAAGGCTTCATATTAAATCCAGCCACCCTCACATCACCTACAGATCCGTGACCGCAGGACCTTTTGCGGAGCTACCCGGCCCGTTGGATGAGCCGGACTGAGCTGGAGTCGCGTTACAGAGCCGCGCACGGAGCAGAGGGCTGCGAAGTGTTTTTTGCGAAGCAGCCTGGAGCGGAGTAAGCGGGCCACCCATCGCGCCGTTAAGGTTCGGTGGGTGGCCCGCTTACTCCGCTCCAGGCTGCTTCGCAAAAAACACTTCGCAGCCCTCTGCTCCGTGCGCGGCTCTGTAACGCGACTCCAGCTCAGTCCCGCTCATCCAACGGGCCGGGTAGCTAAAGTAATTCAAAAATCTCCGCCAGCTCCGGTTTGTCCGCGATCTCCTGCACCCGGGCTGCGAGCGCTTTCAACTCCTCGGGATTGCGAACGGTGAATCCCACCTGAATTTTCTCACCCTCGAAGAACGGTGGACGCTGGAACTGAATTTCGGGAGGCAGCCGCAGCCGGGCCTTCTTCTCCTGGTAAAGCTGCTCGTATTCGGCCAACTTCGGAAACCGGCGTGAGCGGAGGCAGCCTAGCAGTTCGTCCAGGTTCGCAGCCGGTTCAAAAAGCAGTTCAACAACCGTTTCACGGTCGCGTTCACGGACCTCGTCGAGAAGGGTAAAGAGCTCCTTTTGTCGGTTGAACCCTGGCCGCAAGGCCTTGATAACTCGCACGAAGGCGGTCTGCTCGTCGCTGTTCCAGCGCGCGGCACCGAGTGCAATCTCAGCCTGGATCCCGTCTAGCACGATGGTCTCTTGGAGCATCTGTGGCAGTCTGGAGAGGTCGAGCAAACGGTTTAACTCGAATCGGTTAGGCTTGACGCCGAGGACGGGCAAAAACTCGCTGATCACTTTTGCCTGTGCTATGCTGAATAACTGAGTCAGCTTCCAGACTGCGCTCGCCTTCTCAAGGAGGTGCAAAGGACGAATCGAGGCGTTTTCAAGCAAGGCCTCAACGAACAGCTGCACCCGATCCCCACTTCGCACCAGGCAGTTGAACCTGTTCAAGCCGAGGCTGGAAGCCGCTCTAAGTCGGCGAAAGCCGGAGATAATACGGTACCTCCCAGGCTCCACGTGTTCCAAATGAGGAGGACAAAGGAGGCCCACACGGCGAATCGCAGCGGTCAGTCCATCGACCGGAAACCAACTCGGGGAGATCGCGAAGGTCTGATCGCTAAGGTCAATCTGCTCCAAGCTTACGGCGGTAAAGCCGGTGAAATCCGCAGGAGGCATAGGTCCTTTTATCACAGCAAAGCAACCTTCAGTGAAAAAAGACATCAAATCAGATGTGCTGTGCGTTGAATGGGCACATGAGTTTGTGGTAATTTCGGTGCACTTTTTCGGAAGGTTTTAAGGCAGTCCGACAGTAGGCGCCATTATTGAGGAGGTCATTCAAAGTGACGATCGTGAGATCCCTAATCAAACACTGTTTTCTTCTGTTTCTGCTGGTCGCCTTGCCGGCTGCCGTCCGCGGTCAGAGTCAGCCCTCAGATCAAGGCCAGCAGCAACCGGCTCCGGGTCAGCAGCAGCAACCTCAGGGTGAGCAGCAAGGCCAGAGCCAGGAAGGCGACGTGCGGTACACCGCCGAAGAGTATGCCGCCTATCAGAAGGCAACCGAGGAACCGGATCCTGTTAAAAGGGAAGATGCGATCCTCGACTTCGTGAAAAACAATCCGAAATCCTCACTCGTCGAGTACGCCCTGACCAGCTACAAGCAATTGCTCGTGGAGTATCAAAAAAGCAACAACTACCAGAGAATGGCAGCGGCGGGCGAGAAGTTGCTGGCGATCAGACCCAACGATGTTCAGAGCATGTACCTGGCGGGGACAGGTTTCTTCTACACGCAACAGTATCCGAAGGCGGCCCAATACCTCGAGAAGGTGTATGGGAGCCAGCCCGAGCCGGCTATCGCGTTCATGCTCGCCGTGATTTACGGAACGGCGCCGACGAATGACGATGTGAAGCTCCTCAAGTACGGGGAAGTCGCCTGCGCGAAATTCGAACCCAAAGACTGCCACCAGATCCTTCCGAATTTGACTCGGATCTATCTCGAGAAGAAGGAGTGGGCGAAGGCAGCGGATAACGCCAAGAAGACAACGCAGGCCTTTGAGGTGGTTCAAAAGCCGCCAACGGTCGACCAGGCTGTCTGGGACGATTACATTACCCGCGAGAAGGCGATTGCCTACTCCGCTTTGGGCCGGCAGGCTTTCGAGAGCGGCAATATGGCGGCGACGCTGAGCAATTACAAGCAGGCGCTGAAGACCTACAAGAAAAACTCCGGGCTGAACGCGGAAGCGTACTATCACATTGGTTACGCCCTCTGGAAATCTCAACCCCAGGGGGTGGAGGATGGGGCGATGGTCGCCTTCGCGAAAGGCGCGAATGAAAAAGGCGCTCCGCATCAGAAACCGAATCAGAGTCAGCTCGAATTCCTTTACAAGCAGCTGCACAATAATTCGCTGGCCGGCTTGGACGAATTCGTGGAAGAAGCCCTGAAGAAGCCGTTGCCGTAGTAGCGACAACGTCGGAGGTTCATGTTAAGTTTTGTCCGCGAATTTCCGCGAATTAGGCGAATTTCCGCGAATTAATTCGAGAAAATTCGTTTAATTTCGTGGAAATTCGTGGACAAAACCGAACATAAAGCTCCGATCTCAGCCCTTAAAGCCGCACTGCCGAACTCCGTGAATTCTTTACTCCAGGATCTAAACGACGAACAACGTCTGGCCGTCACCCGGACGGATGGTCCGCTGTTGATTCTGGCCGGGGCGGGAAGCGGGAAGACCCGCACCATTACCTACAAGATCGCGTATCTGATCGGCGAAGGGATTTGCCGACCGGAGAACATCCTCGCCGTCACCTTCACGAACAAGGCAGCCGAAGAAATGAGGGGCCGGGTGGGACGTCTCCTTGGCTCCCTCGAAACACCGCCCCTGGTTTCCACCTTCCATTCGTTTTCCTTACGCGTGCTTCGCCGGAACGCAGGGTTGCTCGGATACGGCTCTGACTTCGCCATCTGCGACGAGGACGACCAGAAGGCCCTGCTCAAACAGGTCTACGAAGAGCTGAAACTGCAGGACAACCTGGTTCCGATTAAGCGGACCCGGGCGGTGATCAGCCGGGCGAAAAATCAGGGCTGCACTCCGGACAGTTACCTCGAAAGCTCGTCGGATCCCGACGCCCCCATCATCTGCAGCGCTTTCAAGGTGTATCAGCGACGGCTGAAAGAAGCGAATGGGATGGATTTTGACGATCTCATCCTGCTGACCGTCCAGCTGTTGGCTGAACGCGAGAACGTCCGGGAACGTTACGCTTCGACCTACAAGTACTTGCTGATTGACGAGTACCAGGACACGAATCTCCCCCAGTTCGAGATGGTCAAGCACCTGGCCTCTGTCCACGGCAATATCAGTGCAGTCGGAGACGAGGACCAATCGATCTACCGGTTTCGTGGTGCGGATATCAACAACATCCTCCGGTTCGAACGCGACTTTCCGGGTGCGGTCGTAGTGAAACTCGAACAGAACTACCGCTCGACCCAGACGATTCTCGATGCTGCAACCGGACTCGTCTCCCACAACGTGAAGCGGAAGGGGAAGAAACTCTGGACAGCAGGCGGGAAAGGCGAGCTGATCGACGTGTTTCCGGCGGAAAGCCCCGAGGCAGAGGCGGACTTTGTCTCACGGTCGATCTACCATTTCCAGAAGGAATCAAACGACAGGATCGCCGTCCTGTACCGAACCAATTTTCTGTCCCGGCAAATTGAAGACGGTCTACGGAGGCTTCAAATACCTTATCGGCTGCTTGGCGGAGTAAGCTTCTACAGCCGGAGGGAGGTCAAGGACGCGCTGTCCTATCTACGCGCCGTGCGCAATCCCGATGACGACATCTCGCTCGGCCGCATCATCAACGAGCCGCCGCGTGGAATTGGGAAAACCACGCTGGACCGGCTATGGGAAGAAGCCAGGCAGAAACACAGGTCGTTGTGGCAGACAGTCAAAGAGAACCTTGCTTCGCAATCATTGCCCGGCCGGGCACACCTCGCCCTCGAAAAGTTCGTCTCCCTGATTGAAGCCTCGGCTCCGATCCTGGAGTCTCCTCTCGATAAGGCCTTGAAAGATGTGCTCCAAGCCAGTGGATACATACAGGCGCTCGAGAAACAGGAGACCGAGGAGGCCAACGAGCGGCTACTGAACCTTGAGGAACTGGTGACCGCCGCGAGCGAGCACGTCCAGCAGGGACTGGGTTTGACGGATTTCCTGGACAACGCGGCGCTTTACTCCGACACCGATGAGTATGATGCAAACGCTTCGGTACTTCTGATGACCCTGCACAATGCCAAGGGTCTGGAATTCCCAATCGTTTTCATCATCGGCTGCGAGGAGGGACTCCTGCCCCACAGCCTCAGCGTGGAAGCTGACGAGCTGGAGGAGGAGCGCAGGCTCTGCTACGTCGGGCTGACACGCGCGCAGAAGAAGATCTACCTGACCTTTTCAAAACGCAAACGGTTCAACCGCGGCGACGTGTACGAGAACAGTAAACCGAGCCGTTTCCTCGCCGAATTGCCGCAGAATCTGTTGCGTGATCTCTCGGCGCGTACTGTGCAGCCCGCACGTGTGACCTCGGGTGTCCGGCCTTCGAAGACTTTCAACACCCCGGATAGCGTCAGGCACTTCCTTGAGCAAAAGAAGAAGCCGGCATCGGGCGGCTTTTACAAAGGCGCGCTGGTCCAGCATAACGACTTTGGCCGCGGCCGTGTGCTCGAGGTGCAGGAATCTGGAGATGATCTGAAGATCACCGTGCAGTTCCCGGACATCGGCATCAAGAAGCTGCTGCAGAGGTATGCGAAGTTGAAGCTGGTGTAAAACAGCTTTTTTGGAGTGCGGCGGCAGAGGGAGTCCGACGCTTTATCAGGACTCTCGGCGACGCCGCTTTGGTATCAGCAGGAACAAGCCGGTTAGCAAGACGCTTTGCAGCGTTCCTGCTCCACCAAAGCGGCGTCGCCGAGAGTCCTGATAAAGCGTCGGACTCCCTCTGCCGCCGCACTCCAAAAAAACAGTCAGTTCAAGGGGGGAGACCGAATTTGACTTCGAATCTATTCAGAACCAAGAATCTGCGCGAGCTTCTTCGGACCGCGGAGCAGGCCGACACTCAGCTGAAGCGCGTGCTTGGCTGGCCGGAACTGACCTTGTTGGGCATCGGGGCCATCATCGGCGCCGGGATCTTTGCGCTCGTTGGCACCGCGGCGGCGGGAAGCGGGGGCCGGCTGGGTTCGGGCCCAGCCATCATGCTGGCCTTCGTCCTGACCGCGATTGCCTGCGCCCTTTCGGCTCTCTCCTACGCGGAGTTTGCTTCGGTCGTCCCGATTGCCGGCAGCGCGTACACCTACAGTTACTTCACCTTGGGCGAGTTCATTGCCTGGATCATCGGCTGGGACCTGATCCTGGAGTATGCTGTCGGAAACATCGCTGTGGCCGTTTCCTGGTCTGGCTACATGGTCCAGTTGCTGAAGGGCTTCGGGATCGAGATGCCGTGGTGGCTTGCTACCACTTATACCGATCCGCGGATCACAGGCGATATGCTCGCCTCGGCTCCCCATCTCTTAGGGCTCCCCATCATCGTCAATGTCCCGGCGGTGTTCATAGTCTTTGTGATTACTGCAGTCTTGGTGATCGGGATTAAAGAGAGCTCCAATTTCAACACCCTGATGGTCATCATCAAGCTCATTGTCGTGGTTTTTTTCATCGTCGTCGGGTCGTTCTATGTGAAACCGTCGAACTGGGTGCCGTTTGCGCCTAACGGCTGGGGTCCCATTATGACCACGGCCGCCATCATCTTCTTCGCTTATATAGGGTTCGATGCGATTTCGACGGCGGCGGAAGAAACCAAGAATCCCCAACGAGACCTGCCGATAGCCATGATTACTTCGCTGGTTGTCTGTACAATCCTTTACGTTGCCGTCGCTGCCGTCCTGACTGGCATCATTCCCTGGAACCAGCTGAACGTCAGCGAGCCGCTCTCTTTGGCCTTCAGCTATCTAAAAATGGATTGGGCGGCAGGAATAGTCGCTTTCGGCGCTGTAGTCGCGACCACTGCGGTCCTGCTCGTCTTCCAAATGGGCCAGCCACGAATATTCTTCTCGATGTCTCGCGATGGACTCCTCCCGCCGGTCTTTGCCCGGGTCCATCCTCGGTTTCGGACGCCGCACGTCACGACGATACTCAGCGGTTGCTTCGTGGCGTTCTTTGCCGCTTTCATGGATATCGGCGAGGCGGCCAACTTGAGCAGTATCGGGACGCTGTTCGCATTTGTGCTCGTCAGCGGAGGAGTCATAATCTTGCGAAGGCGTGATCCAGGTCTGCGCCGGCCGTTCCGTACTCCATTCGTGCCTGTTGTTCCGATCCTCGGGATGCTGACGTGCGGCTACCTCATGATATCTTTGCCATGGACGACTTGGGTTCGATTCATTGTTTGGCTGGCGATCGGCCTGACAATCTACTTTCTCTATAGCCGGCGCCATTCGAGACTGGTTAATAGTCAAGTATCAGAACAATAGCGGCAGGGGTGTGTTTTCAATCAGACGGATTGGACCGATCGGTCGGATCCTTCTGACGAGGCATCGTTTTCTAATCTGATTTATGCGGCCTGACAGAAGTGCTTCACTGTGGCTGATTTTCATAACCCTGCTCTGGGGGCTGTCGTTCGTCCTGGTGAAAGAGGCCCTCACCGTCGCCGCCCCTTACTGGTTTCTACTGCTGCGGTTCACGCTCGCCGCGTTGGCCGGCCTCCTCTTTTTCCGGGGAGTGTGGCGGAAGCTCAACCGGCAGAGCCTCATTCACGGTTTAATTCTCTCCGCCGTTCTCTACCTGGGCTTTGCTTTTCAAACCCTGGGCCTGGAGTTCACGAGTCCCGCGAAGTCTGCTTTCATTACCGGGATCAGTGTCGTCTTGGTCCCTATCGTCGGCTGGCTGTTTTTCGGCACTCGCGTCTCTCTGGAGATAGTTCTCGGTGTCCTGTTGGCTTTTGTGGGTCTGTTCCTTTTGATCAAGCCCGACCATCCGCTTGAGGTGAACCGGGGCGACTTGCTCACTTTCGCTTGTGCGGTGGTATTCGCCTTTCACGTCCTCCTGGTCGGCCGTTTTGTTACAAGGACTGATCCGGGACTGCTCGCGATGATCCAGCTGGTGGGCGCCTCGCTGTTGAGTCTCCCGGCTGCGTTGATCATGAACAAACCGGATTTCCACTTTTCGTGGGCCTTCTACCTGGCTCTTTTTTATCTTGCCGTCTTTTGCTCGGCCTTTGCGTTCTCGTTGCAAATTCGCGCCCAGCGGCACGTTTCCCCATCCCGGGCGGCGTTGATTTTTGCGCTCGAACCAGTCTTCGCGGCCGCCGCTTCGGTAGCCTTCTACGGCGACAACCTGCTGTGGCGGGAATGGTTGGGCGGCGCGTTGGTGGTCCTGGGCGTCCTTTTGGGTGACGCTTCTGTGTTAAGATCGAAATACGGAACCGGCCGCAAATTGCAGCGTATAAATCAGTGTCAGAACGAGTTAATGAGATGAGCTGGAACCGAGGTTAACAGGTTTCAAGCTTCACGGACCGGGATCGAAACCCGCCAGAGAAACCCCTGAAACTTGAGCCACTGAACCTTTGAACCGCAAAACTAAACAGTTAATGTAAGATAGAGCGTCTTCTTGGAGGAATAAATGGCAGCTCTCAGGCAGTTTCTGCGATCCAACAAAGGATTGACTTTCGCCGCGCTGTTGATTGCGCTCGGGCTCGGCATCGCCATTGGGACGATTGTCTCTGACGGTGTTTTCAGTGCCGGGCAAAAAGAACAGGTGGCTGAACTGAAGATTCAAGGCAGCGGGAATCCGCAGGTTCTTGATCAAAGCGCAAATCTGGCCGAAGGTTTTGCCCGCGTGGCCACTACGGTTGGCCCTACTGTGGTGAATATCTCGACGACTGCCGTCATCAAGCAGCGTAGTTCGAGCTCCCGCCGCCAACAGCCGGACCCGGAGCCTTTCCAGGACTTTTTTGGGGAAGACTTCTTTGATCGGTTTTTCGGCCCCAACCCTCCCGGCGAGAGAAGGGTCAGTAGCCTGGGATCAGGCGTCATCGTGGATAGCAAGGGTTACATCCTGACCAACGACCACGTGGTGTCGGCCGCTGATAAGATCAACGTGAAGCTGTCGAGCGGGGATAGCTATATTGCCCACGTCGTTGGTGAGGATCGCGAAAATGACCTGGCTGTCTTGAAGATTGATGTTCCGAAGCCACTGCCTTTCGCCAAAGTCGGCGATACCGGGGCTCTGCACGTCGGAGACTGGGTGGTAGCGATTGGGAGCCCGTTTGGGCTGGAACAAACCGTAACGGCGGGCATAGTCTCCGCGACGGGCCGAATCGGCTTTTCGAGCGGCTCCGGCCGTGGGATCATCCCGTTCACACCGGGTGGCTTCGGCGATTACATTCAGACGGATGCGGCCATCAATCCTGGAAACAGCGGTGGCGCGCTGGTTAACACGCGCGGCGAAATCGTCGGCATCAACACTTTTATCTCCACGAAGAGCGGCGGGTCCGAGGGCGTCGGGTTCGCGATTCCCTCCGGCGTGTTCGTGAATTCGTACAACCAACTGGTGAGCAAAGGCAAGATCGAGCGGGGATGGCTTGGCGTCAGCATGAACGTGTACGACATGACGGACGAGCTGGCCCAGTATTTTGGCGTTTCGGGGACCGACTCTCAAGGCGTGAAGGACGGTGACGGCGTATTGGTCACCCAGCTGATCGACGAAAAGGGCGACCCGGCCGAAACCGGGCCGGCCTACAAAGCTGGAGTCCGACCCGAAGACGTCATCGTGAAGTTCGGAGGCCGAGAAATCGAGACGATTTACGATCTCCGATCAGCGGTGGCGAACACGCCTCCCGGTCAGACGGTTCCCGTGCTGGTCGTCCGCAAGGGCGAGGTGAAGCGGCTCAATGTGACGCTGGCCGAGCGGACTTTGGAGCAAGTTGACCGGCGCGGAAATGGCGATGACAGCCTGTCTTTCGATGAAAAGGAAGAGAACGAAAAGCCGAAGGAAATCGGTTTGGAATTCGAGACCCTTTCACAGCAGGATGCTGCCAAGCTGGGCCTGGAGAGCTCACATGGCGTCCGTATCATTTCAGTTTCTCCCGGAAGTCTGGCTGACGAGGCCGGACTGGAGCCAAACCAGGTGATTACACATGTGAACGGGACGCCGGTTAACCGGAGCCAGGAGTTCTACGACCGGATCACGAGCATGCCTTCCAAGAAGGGCGTGATCCTGCGGGTTATCACCGTGACCGCCGATGAGCGGCAGAACCGACAGAGAAGTATTTCGTACACTTCGTTTTTGAAGCCGTAGTCTGGACGGCATGGACCCAGTGGACAAAGTGGACAAGGTGCATGTCGTCCACCTCGTCCACTGGGTCCACATCGTCCAAGCCCTGCCCCATCCCTTCATCCCTCACGCTTCTGCCTTTACAATAAAGGCATGTCAAACCCGTCAATTTTCAATAACTTCATCGCCGGCGAATGGGTGCGGTCAGCGACCGGACAGACCTATGAGAACCGCAATCCCGCGGACGATTCCGAGTTGATAGGCCTCTTCCAGGATTCTTCCGAAGAGGACGTAAGCCGCGCGGTAGTTGCCGCCCGCGAGGCATTCGAGTCATGGCGGCTCGTGCCTGCACCCAAGCGAGGCGAAATTCTCTATCGTGCGGGTGAGATCCTGCGGGACAAAAAAGAGGCGATCGCTCGCGACATGACCCGGGAGATGGGGAAGATTCTCCTCGAGACCCGCGGCGACGTCCAGGAGGCGATCGACATGGCCTACTGGATGGCAGGCGAGGGGCGCCGGCTTCGGGGCTACACGACCCCATCCGAACTGCGAAACAAATTCAACATGAGCGTCCGGATGCCCGTGGGAGTGTGCGGTATCATCACCCCCTGGAACTTCCCGATCGCAATCCCCAGCTGGAAGATCTTCCCGGCCCTGATTTGCGGTAATACTTGCGTCTTGAAGCCGGCGAGCGACACCCCGCTGACCGCCCTCCACTTTGTGGAAGTCTTGCACGAAGCTGGACTGCCGCCCGGCGTCCTCAACTTTCTCACCGGAAGAGGGTCCAAAATCGGCAATCCGCTCGTCGAGCACCCCGAAGTCCGGGTTGTCTCCTTCACAGGCTCGACTGACACCGGCCGGACCGTTGCGGCCAAATGCGCGGCCGCCTTCAAAAAACACAACCTGGAGATGGGCGGCAAGAACGTCATCATGATCATGGACGACGCCAACCTGGAGCTGGCCGTCGACGGGGCCTTGTGGGGCGGATTCGGGACCAGCGGTCAGCGCTGCACCGCCTCCAGCCGCCTGGTTGTCCACAAGAACGTCTACCAGGAGTTCCTCCAGCAGTTCATAGAACGAGCCGGGTCGCTGAAGGTGGGTAACGGTCTCGCCGAAGAGACGCAAATGGGACCGATCGTCAACCGGAAGCAGAAAGAGTCGATCCTGAACTGGATCGAGACGGGAAAGAAGGAAGGTGCCCGGGTAGCGTGCGGGGGCAACGCCCTGGAGGGTGGCTCCTACGGGAAAGGACACTTCATTGCGCCGACGATTTTCGCCGACGTAAGGCCCGACATGCGGATTGCCCAGGAAGAAATCTTCGGCCCAGTCGTATCCGTGATTCCCTGCGGTTCCTTTGAGGAAGCGATGCAGATCGGGAATGGAGTCCGGTACGGGCTGTCGTCTTCGATTTACACGCAGGACGTCAATCGGGCGTTTGTGGCGATGCGCGAAATGAATACCGGCATCTTCTACGTCAATTCCCCGACGATCGGCGCGGAAATCCACCTGCCCTTTGGCGGGACAAAGGACACCGGCAACGGGCACCGGGAAGCCGCCGAAGCGACGCTGGAAGTCTTCTCCGAATGGAAATCCGTCTATGTCGACTACAGCGGCCGCCTTCAGCGTGCTCAGATTGATTGAGGAAAAGCCGTTGCAACCTGCAACCTGCAACCTGCTTCCTGGGGGGCTTGACCGCCCCCCGACGGTCAATCGACAATCTTGTCGTCAAGTCTTCAAGGGAGCGTGACTGTGAATATCGGACTGCCAAAAGAGGTGAAGGACAACGAGTACCGGGTTGGTTTAGTTCCTGCAGGAGTGCATGCCCTGGTGGAGGAGGGACACAAGGTTTGGGTTCAGAAGAAGGCTGGCGAGGGCTCGGGGTTTCAGGACTCCGAGTACAAAGACGCGGGCGGAATGCTGGTCGACACGGCTGACGAGGTCTTCGAGCGCAGCGAGATGATCGTTAAGGTCAAGGAGCCGGTCGGCGAAGAATATCCTCGGTTGAAAGCCGGTCAGATTGTCTTCAGCTACTTGCACCTGGCCCCACTTCCCGATCTAACGCAGCTTCTTTTGGACAAGAAGGTCGTCGGGGTGGCCTACGAAACGATTCCCGACCGCCACGGCACCTTGCCGCTGCTTACGCCCATGAGCGAGATCGCCGGCCGGATGTCCGTGATCGTCGGCTCATACTATCTGCAGAAACCACGGGGCGGAAGGGGCGTCCTCCTGGGTGGTGTGCCGGGTGCTAAACCGGCCACGGTGGCCATCGTCGGCGCAGGAACCGTCGGACTTAACGCGGCGAAAATGGCAATGGGGTTAGGCGCTCACGTTCGTATCCTCGACGTCGACCTCGATCGCCTCCGCCACCTCGATGACTTGTTTTTCGGAAAAATCGAGACGGTTTTGTCCAATGCCTACACCATCGCCGAGGCGGTCAAGAACGCCGAGCTCCTCATCGGCGGAGTTCTCATCCCGGGAGCAAACGCTCCGAAGGTCGTGACCCGGAAAATGGTCGCCTCAATGTATCGTGGCGCGGTGATTGTCGATGTCGCCGTGGACCAGGGAGGTTGTGTCGAAACGACTCGGCCGACCTCGCACAGCGATCCTGTGTACACAGAAGAGGATGTGGTGCACTACTGTGTCACAAACATGCCTGGCGCGATGCCGCGAACGTCCACGATTGCTCTTACGAACGCCACTTTCCCGTACGTCAAGAAGATCGCCCGACTCGGGCTCAAAGGGGCCATCAAGGAGAATCGGCTGCTCAAGGATGGCGTCAACACCTTCGATGGCCGTGTCACCTGCGCGCCGGTCGCCCAGTCGCAGAATCGGCCGTATGCCGACCTGGACGAATTGTTGTGAAGTTGGAGTGTTGGAATTTCCGGGTTGATCCCGCTCAGCCCGGTTCGGTCAACATGCAGATTGACCGAATGCTGCTTGACCAGGCGGAACAGGAAGCGGAGGCCCGGACTTACCTCCGCTTCTATCGCTGGGACGTGGCGACCGTCTCAATCGGGCACCACCAGGAGCCGGAACGGGCCGCGGATGTTGCATATTGCGCGACCAATCACATCCCGATCGTCCGAAGGCCGACCGGTGGCAGAGCCGTCCTGCACGACCGCGAACTGACTTACGCCGTCGTATCCAATGACCACCGCTTTTTCCCCCTGCAGAGTCTCGATCAAACTTACCTGGTCATTGCCCGGGCGCTGGGAAAGGGCCTGGGCAGGCTGGGAATCTGCAGCGACCTGGCTCCCGGGGGGCGAGAGATCGGGTCGTTCACCCGGATCGACATCAAGCATCCCTGCTTCGCCTCCGCCTCCCGCCACGAGCTGCTCGTCCAGGGAAGAAAGATCGCCGGCAGCGCGCAACGACGGTTAAAACGCAGCTTTCTGCAGCACGGCTCGATTCCGCTGCACGTGGACGTTCCGGTGATGGCGAAGGCCCTCGGTGTCTCGGAAGACCTGATTGCCGCCTCGACTATGTCCATCTCCGAAGCCGCCGGCCGCGAGGTGGGATTCGAGGAACTAGCCGCAGTGCTTGAGGCGGGGTTTGGGGAAGTCTTTGAGATTGAGTGCTAACGCCCAGTTCATAGCCCGCGGATAAACACGGATATCACGCGGGTAGCGCCGATCGATCCGCGTTATCCGCGCTGATATCCGTGTTTATCCGCGGGAGCCCTTTCGTTGCCCGAAATCTTAACTCTGCTATATACTTGATTGGCAATTTTGATTGGCAAATTTGCGCCTCAGGCCATGCCCAAAGAGAAACGCGCGACACAACTTAGCGACCGCAGCCGGGATGTTCTGCGCGAGCTGATTCGTGAACACGTCCGGAGCGGGCGGCCGGTCGGCTCGCGTCGACTTGCGAAGCTGGCCGGTGAGAACCTGAGCCCGGCCACCATCCGCAACGTCGTCTCCGATCTCGAAGAAATGGGTTTCGTCGCCCAGCCGCACACATCGGCTGGCCGTGTTCCAACTGAAAAAGGCTATCGGTTCTACGTCGACAGCCTGCTCCAGACCAAAGAGCTCACGGATCGAGAAGTGGACAAGATTCGCGCGAGCCTGGAAAAGGAAACGGATCCCGACAAGCTGATGGACAAGGCCTCTCAAATCCTCTCGGCTGTTTCCGACAATATCGGTTTCGTCATGGCGCCGCCGGTCAGCCTTGCCGTGATGAAGCATATCGAATTCGTGCGAATCGCTGATCGCCGGATCCTGGTCATCCTGGTGACCGGCGGAGGACTGGTTCAGCACCGGCTGATCGAGTTGGACGAAGACTTCCAGCAAGCCGAGCTCCACGAGGCGGGCCGCTACCTGGTTCAGGACTTCGAAGGAAAGACCCTTCTCGAGATCCGCGATGAGCTGTTGAAGCTCATGATGGAAGAAAAGGCGCTCTACGATCGCCTGCTACGCAGCGTGGTGGTGCTCGGTTCGGCCTCGCTTATGCAGCCCGAGGGTGATGCAGACGCCACGGAGGTGTACCTGCAAGGCACGGCGCGAATCATGAAGAAGCCTGAGCTCGCCGATGTCAACCGCATGATCGCCCTGTTCAGGACTTTCGAAGAGAAGAGCCGATTGGTGAAGATATTGTCCGAATGCCTGAAAAGCAATTCGAATGGCCCGGTGGTCACGATCGGGCTCGAAAAACATCTGCCCGGAATGCAGGACTGGGCTTTGATCGCCTCCCCCTATGTCTATAGCCAGGGGCTGTCGGGCAGCCTTGGCATCATCGGACCCTCGCGCATGGAGTACGAGAAGGCCATAAGTCTGGTAGACTATGTAGCGAAGCTGTTCGGCAAGATTCTAAGCCGCAATTAAGGTTCAAGGTTCCACGGTTCACGGTTCTACGGTGGGCCCGACCTGGAAACCCTGAACGGGAAAACCCTGAACCGGGAAAACCCTGAACCGTATAACCCTGAACCGGGAAACCCTGAACCGTATAACCCTAGACCTTGGAACCGAGTCAGCGGGAGAACGTGTCTAATGAAGGAAAGACGAAAACCGGAAGAAGAAAACGCAATCAAAAATGAAGGACCGTCGGCCGGAAGGGACCAGAACCAGGCTGCTGACAACGGCGCCGCCGAGGAGCAGACTCCCGAATTCCTGATGCGGACCTTGGAGAGTGTGCGCAAGGAGCGAGATGAATATTACGACCTGCTGCTCCGCAAGCAGGCCGAGTTCGAGAACTACCGCAAACGAACGCTCCGGGATCGTGAGGAAGCGCGCGTCGCGGCACTGACCGAGATGTCAAAAGAGCTTCTCCCTGTCGTCGACTCCGCAGAGAAAGGCCTGGCGGCGCTGGCCGCCGAAACCCGGGACCCGAAATTAGCCGGCTACCGGGAGGGCTACGAGCTGCTGCTGAGAAACATGCGGAACGTACTCGAGAAATTCGGGGTGAAAGAGCTGCCCGCCGTCGGCGAGAAGTTCGACCCGAGTGTCCATGAAGCCGTCATCACCGAAGCAACGGATGAGCACGAGGAAGGGCGAGTCCTTGAGGAGTATCGGAAAGGCTACACCATCAGCGACCGATTGTTGCGTCCTGCCCAGGTGAAGGTCGCCGTTCCCACACCTGTCGACTCTGAATAGTTGAAAAGTCGACAGCGCGATCTTATGATTAGCCACGGATGCCGCGAAGATTGGGCTTGGGCCGAATCCGCCGTCCTTAATCCCGTAATTACAAGAAGCTGTCAGGAGGGGTGATTAGTCTTGACCAAGAGAGACTATTATGAAGTTCTGGGCGTTCAGCGTGAGGCGAACGCTCAAGAGATAAAGAGTGCTTACCGGAAACTGGCGCTGAAGCACCACCCCGACAAGAACCCGGGGGACAAGCAGGCGGAAGAAAATTTCAAGGAGGCCGCAGAAGCCTATAGCGTCCTCAGCGACCCCAACAAACGCGGCCAGTACGATCGGTTCGGGCATGCCGGAGTGAACGTCGGCAGCGGCGGCTTCGGAGGGTTTGATCCGGATATCTTCGCCGATTTCAGCGACATCCTCGGCGATTTCTTCGGTTTTGGCGATGTCTTCGGAGGATCGCGACGCCGGCGTCCCAACCAGCCCCAACGCGGTTCGGACTTGCGCTACGATCTCCGCATCAGCTTTGAAGAGGCAGTATTCGGCGTAAAGACGAAGATCAAGATCCCGCGCCAGGAGACTTGTACCCTTTGCGGCGGCACCGGCGCCAAGCCCGGACAGGGGCGCGTCACGTGCAACACCTGCGGCGGACAGGGACAAATCAGGTACCAGCAAGGTTTCTTCACGATCAGCCGGACCTGTCCTCAGTGCCAGGGTGCCGGGCAGATTATCAAGAGCCGTTGCACTGAGTGCAAGGGAAGCGGCCGTTTGCCCAAAGAGAAGATCCTCGAGTTGAAGATCCCCGCCGGAGTCGACGATGGTTCACGGCTCAGAGTCGCGGGCGAAGGCGAGTCGGGTGCGAACGGCGGTCCTCCCGGCGACCTCTACGTCGTCATGGAGGTCGAGGAACATCCATTTTTCAAGCGCCAGGGCAATGATATTTACTGCGAACTGCCCGTCAGCTTCCCGCAGGCTGCTCTCGGCGCAGAGATCGGCATTCCGACTCTGCAGGGAAATGAAAAGCTGAAGATTCCGGAAGGCACCCAGACAGGGACCGTCTTTCGCCTCAAAGGCCGCGGGGTTGTGAGTCTGGGCGGTAGAGGCCAGGGAGACCAGTTGGTCGCGATTACGGTCGTTACCCCCACCAAGCTGAATAAACAGCAGAAGGAGCTTTTGCAGCAGTTTGAGGATGCCTCCGAAGGGCAGACCGAAGAAGATTCCGGCGGCCTGTTTGGGAAAGTGAAGGATATCTTCGGGTAACCGCGTTATCCGCGGTCCACTCATTAGAGCGCTACGACTAATCTTGCCTGAATCACATCACGAATGGCTCTGCCTTGAGCTTCGAGTCGCACCCGACGAGGTGGACAGGTACGTCAGCCTGCTTTGGGAACTCGGCACCACCGGTATCGAAGAGATCCCAGGATCCGACGGTATAACGGTCAAGGCTTTTTTCCCGTCATCTTTTCCTGAAGAGTCTCTCAAGCGGCATTTCCCGAACGCCACCCTCGATCGAGTCGTCTCCAATCCCGACGACTGGGTGGAGAACTACAAGAAAAACTTCCACGGCTTCCCGGTCGGCCGGACTTTCTACATTCATCCTTCCTGGGAAGGCGGTTCAGGGAGCCACCCGGTTAACCTGGTTATCGACCCGGGACACGCCTTTGGCACCGGGACCCACGAGTCGACTCAGTTGTGCCTTCTGGCCCTTGAACAATTGGCTGGCGATGCAGCTTCCATTGCCGATATTGGAACCGGCTCGGGGATTCTCGCCCTGGCGGCCCGACGCCTGAACCCGGACGCCCGAATCGTCGCGGTCGACAACGACTGGCAGGCGATTGAGATGGCCCGTGAAAACCTGCTCAGGAACAGCGTGGGCGGCGTCGAGTTAGCCGCAGCGACGGCTGGTGCGCTCAAGACCCGCTTCGACCTTGTTCTTGCCAATCTCGCTTATGGCATTTTTCAGCTGGCTTCGGGCGAAATTGCCCCGCTGGCCGGGCGTAACTTGGTGATTTCCGGATTCACTGTCGATCAAGAGTCGGTCTTGGCCGATGTCTTCGGCAACCATCGTCTCCGGCCAGTCGATCGATGGGAAGCAAACGGGTGGGTTTGCTTGCGACTGACGCCCGTCGATCGGTTATCCTAAGCCCCGTGCACCGAGTCATCGCTCACCTGATTGAAGACGAGATAATCCTCCTTTCCGAAGAAGAGTCACATCACCTGGTTCGCGTCCTGCGCCTCCGTCCAGGGGAGATGTTCCTCGCCCATGACGGAAAGGGATCGATTTTCAGATGCAGGCTTGTTAAAGGACCCGGCGGTTGGCAGGGCGAGATCATTGAGAAACTCGAGAGTCGGACAGAATCGCGGCTCTCGATCTGCCTCGGCCAAAGCTTGATCAAGAAAGACAAGTTCGAGTGGGTCATTCAGAAGGCGGTGGAACTGGGGATCGACCAGATTGTTCCGGTCATCAGCTGGCGGACCGAAGTCCGATTGGACGAGGGAGGGCTCTCACACAAGATGCAGCGGTGGGAGAAGATAATCACCGAGGCCTTCAAACAGTGCGGTCGAAATGTCCTTCCGACTCTTCACACACCTGTTCCTCTCGAGACTTTCCTTCAGACTCGGGCCGCAGATCTGCGATTTGTCCTGGACGAAGAGGGAGGAGTGCCTTTGCGCTCGCTGCTCGAGGAAAACAGATCAGCAGGATCGTGCTATTTCCTGGTCGGGCCGGAAGGCGGTTGGGATGACCGGGATCGCGAGTTGTTCGCCGCGCACGGGGTCACCGCCGTGCAGTTGGGAAAGCGCGTCCTCAGGACCGAAACCTGTCCGATAACCGTGCTTTCGATCCTGCAGTATGAGTTGGGGGATTTTGGGTAGTGGGGCACCGGGCCAGAGCGCTTTTTTGGAGTGCGGTGTCAACGAGAGAGGCCGACGCTTTATCAGGCCTTGAAGGCGACACCGCTTCGGTAAGTGCAACATCTAACCGAGGCACACAGCGATGCTGCATATGCCAAAGCGGTGTCGCCTTCAAGGCCTGATAAAGCGTCGGCCTCTCTCGTTGCCACCGCACTCCAAAAAAGCGGCGCCCTTACAGCGACCCCAGCGCCAGGAGCCCTGGGTTTTCCAGGTACATCCGAACGTGGGCAATAAACTGAGCGGCGACCGCGCCATCGACCACCCGGTGGTCCAGGGAGATACTCATATTCATGATTTCCCGCACCACCACCTGGCTATCCCTTACGACTGGCCTGGGACTGATTTTGTGAAGCCCGAGGATCGCGACCTCCGGGTAGTTGATGATGGGCGTAGCCATCAGGCCGCCTAGCGAACCCAGACTGGTGATCGTGAAAGTGCCGCCTTTGAGCTCCTCGACCTTGATCTTGCCTGCCTTGGCCGCCTCGCCAAGCCGGGCGATCTCTTTGGCGAGGTCAAGAACCGATTTCTGATCCGCTTCTTTGATGACCGGGACGATCAGCCCGTCCTCGGTTGCGGTTGCTATCCCGATGTTGTAATAGTGCTTAACCCGGATAACACCATTCTCTTCATCAAGGGAAGAATTGAGCAGCGGGTACTTGCGTAGTCCCTCGATCACGGCCTTGATGATGAAGGGCAGGTAAGTCAGCCGCCCCCCGCTCATCTCGTTGTAGATGTTCCGAACGCGGGTCAATTCACTGACGTCGACTTCCTCGACATACGTGTAGTGCGGGGCCGTCGTCTTGGAGGTGATCATGCGCTCGCCGATTTTCCGACGCAGCCCACGATACGGCACGGTCTCCTCAGCTTCGACCGGCGCGTGGGCCTGCTGCGCACCCTCAGGTTTTTCCGGCCCGGGCTGATACTGACTCAGGTCCTCCATGGTGATTCGGCCCGCCGGGCCGGAGCCTTTGACCTTGCTCAAGTCCACACCCCGTTCTCGCGCCAGTCGCCGGACTGCCGGGGTCGCGAGGACATCGGCGGCGTGCTGAGCACGGTGGACCGGCACGGCCATTTCGTGTTCGACCGCCTTGGCCTGATGTCTGGGAGCCCCGTTTTCGGTGTCGATTTCTACCAGCACGGCTCCGACGGAAATCGTGCCCCCTTCCTGGCCGTGGCGTTTGGCCACCTTCCCGGCCACGGGGGATGGTATTTCCACCGTCGCCTTGTCCGTCATGACTTCGACCAAAGGTTGGTCTTCGCGGACGCTTTCTCCATCGCCGACGAGCCACTTTACGATCTCGCCTTCGACCACTCCCTCACCTATATCAGGCAGCTTGAACTGGAAGAGCATAGTTACTGTCTCGTTGGGCTAGAAGTTCAGCAGTTTTCGCGCGGCCGATACGATCCGCCCGACGCTGGGAAGATAGTGATTTTCCAAAGCGTATGGGAAAGGAGTATCGAAACCGGTAACCCGGACAACCGGGGCCTCCAGATAGAGCAAGGCCCGTTCGGTGATGGCGGCTGACAGCTCAGCGCCGAAACCGCAGGTCCTCGGGGCCTCGTGCACAATCAGGGCCCGCCCGGTCTTGCGCACGGATCCGAGAATCGTCTGGATGTCGTAGGGCATCAGAGTCCGCAGGTCGATCAATTCGCACGCTACGTTGTCTTCGTCCTTGAGCCTCGTCACCGCCTCCATGGATGTGTGCACCATCGCGCCGTATGTGACCAGGGTCAGGTCGCCCCCTTCGCTGAGGATCTTCGCCTCGCCGATCGGGATCTGGTATTCGCCTTCCGGCACCTCGGTTCTGGCGGCCCGGTACACGCGCTTGGGTTCCATGAAAACCACCGGGTTTTCGTCCCGAATGGCCGATATCAAGAGGCCTTTAGCATCATAGGGGTTCGACGGCGCCACCACTTTGAGTCCGGCGGTATGGACGAAGTACGCCTCGGGGCTTTGAGAATGGTAGTGGCCTCCCTTGATGCCGCCGCCGAAAGGCGTCCGGATAACGATCGGGCAGGTGAACTGACCCCCAGACCGGTAACGCATCTTGGCGGCCTCGTTCACGATCTGGTCAAAGGCGGGGTAGATAAAATCCGCGAACTGGATTTCGGGAACGGGACGGAGCCCATAAAGCGCCATTCCGATTGCAGTGGCGACGATCCCGGCTTCGGCCAGCGGAGTATCGAATACGCGGTTGGGCCCGAATTCGTCATAGAGGCCGACGGTAGCACGGAAGACGCCTCCGAATTTCCCGACGTCTTCACCCAGCACTACGACCCGGTCGTCGCGTTGCATTTCGAGCCTCAACGCATCGTTGACGGCCTGGATGATGTTCAGAACCGGCATGAAGTTCCTTTCGAAACTGACAACTGACGACTGACAACTGACAAACTGACAAACTGACAAACTGACAAACTGACAAACTGACAAACTGACAATTGAAACCATGATTCTTTGGCTTCGGTAGGAGTTGTTGTCAGTT